>Ga0134121_10001629_pt1 | contig 20834 bp, 19 predicted proteins | sample KB301_FD_96463 | JGI IMG/M metagenome (GOLD analysis project Ga0134121, IMG submission 96463) | Terrestrial soil microbial communities without Nitrogen fertilizer from Kellogg Biological Station, Michigan, USA - KB3-0-1 | ecosystem: Environmental > Terrestrial > Soil > Unclassified ... | reverse complement strand
GCGGGACCCCCCCCCCCCCCCCCCCCCCCCCCCCCCCCGCCCCGAGCGACCGTGGGTGATCAATCGTGAAACCACGAACCACTCTCCGGTCCACCAAGGCGTTCGAGAAGGCCCTGGCGGCCAGGCCCGGCGGCAAGTATGTCCTGAGGCTCTACATCGCAGGGGCGACGGAAAGGTCGCGACGCGCCCTGGCGCGCGCCCGCCACCTGTGCGATGTGGAGCTCAAGGGGCTCTGCCGGCTGGAAGTGATCGACGTCTATCAGCAGCCGATCCTGGCGCGCGACGGGCAGATTGTCGCGACCCCCACATTGGTCAAGGAGTTTCCCCTGCCGGTTCGACGCTTCATCGGCGCCCTCGAAGACACCACTCGTATCGTGGTCGGTCTGGACCTCCAGACCCGCCCTGACAGCCGTCCGTGAAGACCACCGCGCTCCGGGGTCTGGCCCAACCCTCCGTCTCCAGCCTCGTCACCGAGCTCCGCGCCCGCCTGGAGGAGTCCGAAGCGACCCTGCGCGCCATTCGCACCGGCGGAGTGGATGCGCTCGTGGTCGGCTGTCGGGGCGGTCCGCGGGTCTTCACGCTCAAGGGCGCCGAGCACTCCTACAGGGTCCTCATCGAGTCGATGAACGAAGGCGCGCTGATGCTTTCGCCAGGCGCGCTGATCCTGTATGCGAACAGGCGCTTCTCCGGGATGATCGGCCGGCCGCTGCGACGCGTCCTGGGCTGCTCCTTTCACCACTTCCTCTCGGAGGCCGACCAGAAGGCGCTGACACGAATCCTGAAGCGCACGGCCAAGCCCGAATCGACCATCCAGGTCGTCCTGCACGCCAAGGACGGTTCGCAGGTGCCGGCGCAGGTTTCCGTTCAGCGGCTGGCCGGGACGGGCTCCGGCAGCGCGGCCTTCAGCATGGTGGTGACCGACATGACCGAGGTCGGGCTGAGCGAGAGAGTGCTGCGCCGCCTGTCCCACAGTCTGTTCCAGGGACAGGAAACCGACCGCAGGCGTCTGGCCAACGAGCTGCACGATCGCGCCACCCAGGGTCTCAGCGCCCTCCTGATCCGCCTCCACCTGCTGGCCGGGGACCTTCCTGCGAACGCCACGTCACTGCGCGAAGAGGTGGCCAACATCAGCAAGCTGGTCGGCGAGACGGCTGGCGTCGTGGAGAACATTTCGAGGAACCTGCGTCCCAGCGTCCTGGAGATCCTGGGCCTGGTCCCCGCGCTGCGGGCCGCCTCAGCCGGGTTCGCGAAACGGACGGGCATCGCCGCCAAGCTCATCTGCGGCGAATTGCCCGTGCGGCTGCCCCACGAAGCCGAGCTGGTGCTCTACCGGGTGCATGAGGAGGCCTTGCAGAACGTGCGGCAGCATGCCAACGCCCGCAACGTGGTCACGCGCCTGAGGCGACAGGGCGCGGCGATCGTCCTGTCGATCAGGGACGACGGCATCGGCCTCAAGTCGGAGCGCGACCCGACCCGACGCGCGACGAGCAAGGGCCTGGGCCTGATCGGACTGCGCGAGCGTGCCGCTTACCTGGGCGGCACTCTCGAGGTCAAATCCTTTCGTGGCGCCGGGATCGAGGTGGCCGCGCGCATTCCGCTGCCGCCGGGCGTCGGTCGCAGACCGCGCGCGCGCTAGAAACCTGTCCGCCGTCCTGCCCGCCGCCCCCCTCCCCCCTCTCACTCCCCCAGCAACTCCCCGATCGTCTTCAGATCCTCGACGCGGTCGCAGATCGACTTGATCATCACGATGATCGGCACCGCGAGCAGCAGCCCCCAGATTCCCCACATCCATCCCCAGAACATCAGTCCCAGGAACAGCGCCGGCCCGTTCATGCGCATCGCCCGTCCCATGAGCCACGGCTTCAGCAGGGATCCCTCCAGAACCGTGATGATCAGGAACAGGCCCGCTAGGTAAAGGCCCGTCAGCATCGTGCCGAACTGGAGGAAGCTGATCGTGAAGATGCCGCCCATGACGATGGCGGGACCGAAGTAGGGGATCGTGACGAACAGCCCCGCCGCGATCGCCCAGACGGGCGCCTGCTCGAGGCCCGCCCACCAGAAGACGATGCCCGAGATCACGCCGACAAGAATGGACATCAGTATTTGGACGAGCAGGTAGCGGGCGATCTGCGTGTCGATTTCATTGAGGATCTGCGTCGTGATCCTCCGCCTGAAGACGGTGGGGCCGGCGATCTTCACGAGCTTCCGCTTGAACAGGTCCCCCGCGATGAGCAGGAAGTAGACGAGAAAGAGGACAAGAATCGCCTGACTGAGGACCGCCACGGCCCCCGTGCCGCCCCACCAGAGATAGTCACCCACGTTGACCGGCTTGTCCTCGACCGTGACCCGCGTGACTCCGTCCCTCGCCGCATCGGGCCCGAACGCCTCCGTCGTGGTCTTCTCCACCTCGGTGGCGGCGGCCTGCACCTTGTCCATCAGGCCCCGGCCATCGCGCCGGGTCACCCGCATCGATTCCCGCAGCTTGATCGCGGCGGGGGGCAGTTTTTCGATGACCTGAACGGCGTCGTCGCGCAGCGTGTAGATGCCGAACCCGAGCCCACCGACCAGCGCGGCGAGCAGGATGCCCGCCCCGAGGGCGCGGGGGATCGACCACTTCTGGAGCCGGGAGACGATCGGATCGAGCGTGTAGCTGATCAGGACTCCCAGAACGAGAGGGATGAAGAACTCCTGCGCAAACTTGAGGAACACGAGGATCGCGACGCCCGCAAGGACCACCACGGACGCGGAGCGGACGTTGATCGGGACCCGCGAGATCGTCTCGGGCTCGACCGCAGGCGAAACTTCAGCCATGGGGCCTTTCCTACGGCATGTCTCGGTGTGGGTTCTGCTCGGCGAGCCCCCAGGCGGACTGCCGCAGCCAGGGAGCCAGGTCGGACGCGACAAGGGGGGGGCAGATGTGGAATCCCTGCGCCGAGTCGCAGCCGAGACCCGGCAGACGGTCCAGGGTGTCCTGGTCCTCGACGCCCTTGGCGACCATCTTGAGGCCCATCCGGTGACCCAGATCGACGATGGGGCGGATGGCGCTGTCCCCGCCGTGATCCGGCATCGCGGCGATACGGGACGCGTCGATCTTGAGCTCCCGGACGGGCAGACGCGAGAGATGCTCCAGCGACGAGACGCCGGCGCCGAAGTCGTCCACGGCGAGACCGATCCCCATCGCACCGAGCTGCGTCGCCGTCTTGATCATCGGCGCCGCGACGACGCTGCTCTCCGGGATATCGACCATCAACCTGGCGGGATGGAGCCCCCAGATCTTCAGCAGCTTTCTGGTCATGCCCGGCAGATCAGAATCCAGCAGGCTCCGTGACGAGAGATTCACCGCGACATCGATGTCGAGCCCGGCCCCCGCCCAGGTCCGGGACTGCTTCAGGGCGCGATTGATCACCCACTGAGTGAGAGGCTTGATGAGCCCCATCTCCTCGGCGGCGGGGATGAAGCTCCTCGGAGGCATCAGGCCGCGTTCCGGGTGCTGCCAGCGCACCAGCGCCTCCACGCCTATCGTCTTGCCGAGGTGGAGGTCGATCGTGGGCTGGAAATGGAGCACCATCTGGTCGTGCGTGATGGCATGTCTCAGCTCGCCGGCCAGCAGACGATCTCCAGGTCTCCCGCCGTCCTGCTGGGGAGCGTACAAGGCGAAGCCGCTGCGCGCGCGCTTGGCCACGTACATCGCCTCATCGGCGTGACGCAACAGGCTCGCCGCGTCCCGTCCGTGCATCGGGAAGAGCGCGATCCCGATGCTGGCGGTGATGCGCAGGGCTTGACCGTCAATCGAGAACGGCTGCTCCAGCACGCGGAGGACCTTCTGCGCGGTCGTGGCCCCGTCCTCTCCCCCCATACCGAGGCCGGGGAGGATGGCGAACTCGTCACCGCCGAGCCGGGCGACCGTGTCGGAGCTCCTCAGGAGGCCTTCCAGGCGGATGGCGATCTGCTGCAACAGCCGATCGCCGACGTAATGCCCGTGGGTGTCGTTCACCTCTTTAAAATCGTTCACGTCCATGATGAGCACGGCCGCCATCTTGCGTTGCCGGCTCCCCGTCAGAATGGCCTGATTCAGCCGGTCGTTCAGCAGGGTCCGATTCGGCAGGCTGGTCAGGGCATCGTGAAGGGTCTTGTATTCGAGGGCCTCGGTCTGGGCCCTCTGCTCGGAAATGTCACGCAGGATGGCGACCAGACAGGACTCGCCGCCCAGAACCATCCGGGTGACCCGCAGCTCGATCGGAAAGTTGGATCCATCCTTGCGCCGGGCCCACAGCTCACGCGAGCCTGATGGCGGGACGGTTTCCCGGTCGGGCGTCGCCCAGGCGGCGAGGTACGTCGTGAACTCCTCCTGGCTGGGTCCCGCGATGAGCAGGCTGGCCTCGCGGCCCAGGACCGCGCCCGATTCGTACCCGAACAGCCTTTGCGCCGCCTGATTGAACGACACGATACGGCCGATCTCATCGGTCGCGATGACTCCATCCAGGAACTCGTCCAGGACGGCATCGAGCTCGTTGACGAACCCCTCGGCCCGTGTTGCCCCCCGCTCGCCCGGTTCGTCGATCTCGACAACGCAGGAAAGCGAGCGATTCCCGTCGCCGTTCGTCACCTTCGCGCTGAACCGCCCCAGAGCTTGCCGGCCGTCGGCGCGAAGAAAGTGCGGCTCCAACTGGAACTCGTCGATCTCGCCGGCCACGAGCCGGCGGGAATTCAGCTCCATGAGCTGCTTGTCGCGCGGATCGGTGACCGCCCCCAGCGTCGTGTGGAGCAGCTGTTGTCTCGTGTAGCCCAGGAGCGCGCAGAGCTTCGGGTTGACCTGCAGGAATCGCCCCTCGGCGCTGACCAGCGCGAGGCCGATCGGGGCGTCGTCGTAGGCGCGTCCGTTTTCCTCACGCTTCGATCGGGGCTTCATCCGGGGGTGTGCTTTCACAATGTCCTCGCGGCCAGGCGACGAGACGCTCCATGCCGGAGGTAACTTATAGCCCGCCTCCGACGGCCCGACAATTCGGCAAATCCATGAATTCCCGGTCCGGACGTTCCTGACAGGGTCAGGGCGTCAATTCGGGCCAGAGAGGCCGGGGCCCCAACGTTCCCCGCCATTTCAGGAAATTCCTGATGAGGCGACCCGTTCCCCTTGTGCTTGAATAACCGGCGACTCACGACGGATGTCCGTCCCATTCACACGAGGAGGCGATTTCATGATGCGTCGGTTGATGATGGCGTTCGGCTTGCTGGTGCTGTGCTCCACCGCCGCGATGGCGGGGCCCTTTTACATCGGCGCCAGCGCCGCCAAGACGAACCTCAAGGTCGATGAGCTGGGCGATTCGTTCGACTCCAGCGATACGACCTACAAGGCGTTCGCCGGCTTCCGCTTCTTCAAGTTCTTTGGCCTCGAGGGCGGCTACGTCGACTTCGGAAACCAGAACGACACGACCTCCGGGATCGATCTCAGCGTCGACGCCACGGCCTGGGACCTGTTCGCGGTCGGCGTGCTGCCGCTCGGCAAGCACTTCGAGCTGTTCGGCAAGTTCGGCTATTTCCGCTGGGACAGGAACGCCGAGGCCAGCGGCGCCGTGACCGACAGCGACAGCTCGTCCGGCAACAACCCCGTCTACGGGGCCGGCATGGCGTTCGTGTTCGGCAAGCACTTCGCGGTCAGGCTGGAATACGAGAAGTACCAGATGAGCGACGTCGACGACCTGAACCAGGAGAGCGCCGGCCTCGAGCTCCGCTTCTGAGGTCTCCGTCCCCGACCCGGGACGATCCTGCTTGAAAGGTCTTGGCATCTTGACAGCGTGACGGGAGGCTCGGCATACTACCGACCGGTCGGTAGGTAGTCTGCCGAGCCCGCTCCCACGCCGGCTCGTCGGCTCACCTCCGACCGGAGGAATCCGATGACCCGCGCGGCCCGGCTCGACCATCCCACCCGCCAGGCGCAGATCTACGAGACCGCGGCGCGCGTCTTCTGCGAGAACGGGTACGAGAAGGCCTCGATGATCGACGTCGCCCTGGCGATGAAGATGACCAAGGCCGGCATCTACCACCACATCTCCAGCAAAGAGGAGCTGCTGGCGGCGATCATCGCGTACGGGATGGAGGTCTTCGAGAGGCAGGTGCTCGACCGCGTCGTGACCATCCGCGACCCCCTCGAGCGGTTGCGCGCCACGCTGCGCGGCCACCTGCTCCTGGTGCTGCGCGATCGCCCGAAGGAAGTCACGGTCATCCTGCACGAGAGTCGCGCCTTGCCCGCGTCCGCGCGCGCCCGGGTGAACGCCCGCAAGAAGCGCTACATCCGGTTCCTCGAGAAGACCATCCGCGAGCTGGTAATGCGCAAGATCGCCCGGCCCGTCGACCCGTCGGTGGCCGCCTTCGCGCTGCTCGGCATGGTCAACTGGACCTACCAGTGGTACCGCCCCGGCGGCCGGATGAGCGAGGTCGCCCTGGCCGACGCGATGACCGACTTCTATCTCAACGGCCTGCTGGCCGCCCCCGCCAGGTCCGGGGCGCGCGCGCGCGACGCGGCGCGGACGAAACCCGGCGCGCCAGGCCCGGGGCGGGCGGCATGAAGACGGCGCGGCCGGTCGGCATCGCGGGGTACGGCGCCTACGTGCCAAGGCCGCGCGTCCGGACGGCGGCCATCGCGGCCGCCTGGGGCCGGGCCGCCGACGGCCGGCTGCCGGTGCGCGAGAAATCGGTCCCCGCGCTCGACGAGGACACCGCGACGATGGCGATCGAGGCGGCGCGCCACGCCCTGGCGCGCGCCGCCGTCCCGTTCGCGGTCGACAAGCTCCGCGCCGTCTGGGTGGGGACCGAGTCGAAGCCGTACGCCGTCAAGCCGACCAGCACGATCGTCGCCGAGGCGATCGGCGCCGTGCCGTGGGTCAGCGCCGCCGATTTCGAGTTCGCCTGCAAGGCCGGCTCGGAGGCGATGCAGGCCGCCTGCGCCTATGTCGGGTCGGGGATGGCCGAGTACGCCCTGGCGATCGGCATGGACGCGGCGCAGGGCAAGCCGGGCGATCACCTCGAGATGACCGCGGCGGCGGGCGGCGCGGCGTTCCTGTTCGGCCCGGCGGAGACGGCGGTGGCGCGGATCGAGGCGTCGATCTCCTACGTCACCGACACCCCCGACTTCTTCCGCCGCCAGCACATGCACTACCCGGAGCACGGTCACCGCTTCACGGGCGAGCCGTCGTATTTCGCGCACACGCGGGCCGCTTCGCAGGCGCTTTTCGACTCGCTCGGGCGGCGGGCCGCCGACTACCGTTACGCGGTGTTCCACCAGCCCAACCCGAAATTCATGCGCCGTGTCGCCGCCGACCTCGGCTTCGGCGAGGAACAGGTGGCCGCCGCCGCGATCGTCGATCGGATCGGCAACACCTATTCCGGCGCCTCGCTCATCGGCCTGGCGGCGGTGCTCGACGTGGCGCGACCGGGCGATCGGATCTTCTTCTGCTCCTACGGGTCGGGCGCCGGGAGCGACGCGTTCTCCCTCGAGGCGACGCCGCTTCTGGCCGCGGCGCGCGACGCCGCGCCGGCGGTGCGCGACTTCGTGGCCCGGAGGCACGAGATCGCCGACTACGGCCAGTACCTGCGCCTCGCGGACGGCGTGCGCCGTCTCTGAGGCCTGCGCCATCTCTGGGGCGTCCGCCGTCTTCGAGGCGGGACGCCAGGGTGACACCATGCGGGACGTCGTGATCATCGGCATCGGGCAGACGGCGGTCGGCGAGCACTGGGACCGATCGATCCGCGACCTCGCGGCGGAGGCGATCGCGAAGGCGCGCGCCGACGCGGGCGTGGAGCGCGCCGACGTTCTGTACGTCGGCAACATGGCGTCGGGCGCCCTGTGCGGTCAGGAGAACCTCGGGACGCTGGTGGGCGATGCCGCCGGTCTCCTGCCGATCGAGGCGGTCAAGATCGAGGCCGCCTGCGCGTCGGGCGGCGCGGCGGTGCGCGCCGCCTGGCTGGCCGTGGCCGGCGGGACGCACGACTACGCCCTCGCGGTCGGGGTGGAGAAGATGACCGATCTCCTGACCGACGGCGTCACCTCGGCGCTCGCCACGGCGGCCGACGCCGACTACGAGGCCGGACACGGCGTGTCGTTCGTGGCGCTCAACGCTATGCTGATGCGGCGCTACATGCACGAGCACGGCGCGCGCCGCGAGGAGTTCGCGCCGCTGGCGGTGCTGGCCCACGCCAACGCCGCGCACAATCCCCACGCCCTCTACCGCCAGCCGATCACGGCGGCGGAGTTCGCCGCCTCGCCCCTGGTGGCCGATCCGATCGGCATCCTCGACTCCGCGGCGATCTGTGACGGCGCGGCGGCGGTGCTCCTGGCCCCGGCGTCCGAGGCGCGGCGCACGCGCCGCCCGGCGGTCCGGATCGCCGCCTCGACCTGCGTCACCGACACGGTCGGCCTGGCGCAGCGCCGCGACCCGCTCGTCTGGGAGGCCGTCGGCGCCGGCGCGCGCCGGGCCTACACCGAAGCGAAGGTGGGCCCGCGCGACATCGATCTGTTCGAGCTGCACGACGCGTTCACCATCGTGTCGGCGCTCGCGCTCGAGGCGTGCGGGTTCGCGGACCGCGGGCACGCGCTGAAACTGGCGGCGGAGGGCCGCCTGGCCCGGGACGGCGACCTGCCGATCTGCACCCTGGGCGGGCTGAAGGGCCGCGGACACCCTGTCGGCGCGAGCGGCGCGTATCAGATCGTCGAGGTGGCGCAGCAGCTCCGCGGCGAGGCGGGCGCGGCGCAGGTGAAAGGCGCCCGCACCGGCATGGCTCAGAGCGTCGGCGGCTCGGGCTCGGTGGCCGTGACCCACATCCTCCAGGTCTAGGGCGAGGACGAACGCAGGAGCAGGACGAACGCAGGAGAGAGGACGAACATGGAGCTCCCCCGCTATCACCGGTTGCGCGGCGCGTTGTACCGCCTGGAAGGCAGCGCCTGCCACGCCTGCGACGCGCGCGCCTTCCCGGCCCGCGCCACCTGCGCCGCGTGCGGCGCGCGCGACGCCGCCCCGTTCGCCTTCTCCGGGCGCGGCACTCTCTGGTCGTTCGCGCGCGTCGCCCAGGCGCCGCGCGGGTTCGCCTCGGTCGCGCCGTACGCGGTCGGCATGGTGCGTCTCGCGGAGGGACCTCTGGTGACCGCGCAGCTCGCCGACGTCGAGGGCGTCGACCTCGCGATCGGCATGGAGATGGAGATGACGACCCGCAAGATCCGCGACGCGCAGGAGAACGGCTTCATCGTCTACGGGTACAAGTTCCGTCCGTCGCTGCGCCCCGCGGCGCAGGCCGGCCCGATGCCGCAGACCAGCGCGGCGCCGGTCTCGGGTCCCGCGCCGCGCGGGGGCGGCGCGTGAGCCGCGTCACGACCCTGGACGACGCCGCGGCGGCGGTCCCGAACGGGGCGCTCGTCACCTTCGGCGGGTTCGATCTCAACCGGGCGCCGATGGCGCTGGCGCGCGCCATCCTGCGCCAGCGGCGCACCGGCCTGCGGCTGGTCAGCCCGCCGAACCCGCTGCCGCTCGATCTCCTGGTCGGCGGCGGGGCCGCCGCGAGCATCGAGTTCGGCTATCTCGGGTTCCAGTACGAGCGCGGCTTCGTCGTCGCCCCGAACGTGCGGCGCGCCGTCGAGCGCGGAACGATCGCGTGGCGCGAGCGCGACGTGTTCGAGATCGTCCAGGGGATGCGCGCCGCCGCCACCGGGGTCCCGTTCCTGCCGATCCCGGGCGGTGAGGGCAGCGACTACGCGACGCAGGACCCTCCCCTCCAGGCGAGCCTCGAGCCGGGCCAGCAACACGCCGTGGCGCGGGCGCTGCGGCCCGACGTCGCGCTGCTCCACGCCCAGGAGGCGGACCGCGACGGCAATCTCCTGATCACCGACCCGTACGCCGACGAGCTCCTGTCACGCGCCGCGCGCCTGGTCATCGCCACCGCCGAGCGGATCGTCGGGCGCGTGGCGCGGCCGACCATCCCCGGGGTGCGCGTCCATGCCGTGGTCGAGGCGCCGGGCGGCGCTTTCCCGACATCCTGCCACGGCCACTACCGCCACTCGGCGGCGCACCTCGAGACCTGGCTCGACCATGCCGCCAAAGATCGGTTCGCGGCGTTCATCGAGGCGTTCGTCACCGGACCGACCGACGAGAGCGCGCTTCTCGCGGCCGCCGGCGGGCTTCCGGCGTGGGACGCGCACGACGTCGTGGACGACGCCGCGGCCGACGCCGCGGCCCACGCGGCGGCCATCGCGGGCGGCGCGCCTGAAGGGGTCGGCACCGCCGATCGGCTGGTGGTCGGGATGGCGCGCCGGATCGCGGACGGCGACCTGGTGGTCACCGGGCTGGCCTCGGCGCTGCCGATGCTGGCGGTGGGCGTGGCGCGCGCCACGCACGCTCCGAACATGACCTACATCAACTGCGTCGGCGCCGTCGACCCCGAGATCGGGACGATCGGACCGACCTCGGTCGACGTCAGGCTGCTCGATCGCTGCCGCGGCCGGGTGATCCTGACCGACCTGTTCGACCTGGCTCGGCTGGGACGGATCGACGTCATGTTCTTCGGAGCGGCGCAGACCGACGCGGCGGCGCGGATGAACCTGACCTGCATCGGCGACTATGCGCGGCCCAAGGTCAAGCTGCCGGGGCCCGCCGGCTCCACCTCGATCCGGCCCTGCGTCCGCAAGGTGGTCATCCTGGCGCCGCGGCACTCGCCGCGCACGCTCGTCGAGCGGGTCGATTTCGCCAGCTCGGTGTCCTCGCCGATGAACCGCGAGACCTGGGTCGTGAGCGACCTCGCCCTGCTGCGGCTCGAGGGCGGCCTGCTGCACGTGGCGTCGCGGCACGCCGGTGTCTCGCCGGACGAGCTGCGCGCCAAAACCGGGTTCGCCGTCGACGGCCGCGGCACCGCGACCACGCCGGAGCCGACCCGCGAGGAGATGGCGGCGATCGTCCGGCATGATCCGTCCGGACTGCGGCATCGGCTGATTTGAGGGAGGACGCATGGGAAACCGGATGATGAAGGCGGTGGTGCTGCACGAGTTCGGCGGCGCGGAGAAGCTCGTGGTCGAGGAGGTCGAGGCCCCGGCCGCGGAGCGCCTGCGGGAGCGCGAGGTGCTGATCCGCGTGCGCGCCGTCGGCGTCTGCTACCACGATCTCATCAATCGCGGCGGCAACCTGCCGCGCACCAAGCTGCCGTCCGTCATGGGCCACGAGATCGCGGGCGAGGTGATGGCGGCCGGCGCCGGCGTCCGCTGGTTCCGTCCCGGCGACCGGGTCGCCACCATCCAGCGCGTGCCGTGCGGCCGCTGCGACCTCTGCCGGCGCGATCGCGTCTCGCTCTGCAAGGAGGGCGTCTTCTTCGGCGAGGAGATCCCGGGCGGCTACGCCGAGTACGTCGTCGCCGAGGAGCAGGGTCTGTCACGCGTTCCGGAAGGGATCCCGATGGAGGAGGCGGCGATCTGCGCCTGCACCATCGGCACCGCCCTGCACGTGGTGCGCGCGCGGGGCCAGGTCGCCGCGGGCGAGACCGTGCTGATCACCGGCGCCTCGGGCGGCGTCGGCCTGCATGCCATCCAGGTGTGCAAGATGATCGGGGCGGATGTGGTGGCGGTGACCTCCTCGCCGCGCAAGGAGGCGCGCCTGCGCGAGGCGGGCGCCGACGAGGTGCTGGTGGCGCCGAGCCTGGAGTTCGCGCGCGACGCGCGGCGCCGCACCGGCGGGCGCGGCGTCGACGTCGTCCTGGAGATCACCGGGGCGCTCACCTTCGATCAGGCGCTGCGCTCCCTCGCTCCCGCCGGCCGCCTCATCATGGTCGGCAACCTGGAGACCCGGCCGGTCTCGGTGATGCCGGGGCTGCTCATCCTGAAGGAGCTGGAGATCCGCGGCTCCTTCGCCACCAGCGTCCAGGAGCTGCAGGAAGCGTTCAACCTGGTCATCGAGAAGAAGATCAAGCCGGTGGTGTCGGAGATCCTGCCCCTGGCGCGCGCCGCCGACGCGCACCGGATGCTGCACGACCGCGCCGTCGTCGGCCGGGTCGTCCTGCAGGTCTGACCCGGGCGGGGGCCGCGCCCCCGTCGTGACTCAGACCCTTGTACGACGGCTCCTGACCGTCTGTCCGGTCAAGCCATCCGCGCCTATTCAGGCCCTTCCTGATTGTCCGGGTCGAACGGACACGGTACAACCGTCCTCGTACTCGGCGCCCGTCCGCAGGGTCGTTCGAATCCGAGGAGAGAACCGATGAGAGTCCCTCCGGCAGTCCTGGTCGCCATCTCGGTCGCGTGTCTCACCATGGGATGCGGCGCCGGGCTGGGACACAACAGCGATCGTCTCGCGGGCAACGAACCGCCCCACCACCTGCGAAAGGCCTCTATTCCGGTCCCCGCCGACAACGCGGCCGTGCAGGCCCGGGACGCGAAGAGCGGCGATCCCGCGACTATGGATCATCCGGAAGCCCCGGTGGATCGCGACCTGACGCGGCGCGTTCGCCAGGCCGTCATGGCGGACGGCTCGCTGTCTTTGATCGCGTACAACGTGAAGATCCTCAGCAGCAAAGGCCGCGTCACGCTGCGCGGCCCCGTCGCCACCCAGAGCGAGAGGCTGTCGATCCAGGAGAAAGCCACCGGTATCGCCGGGGCGAACAACGTGGACGACCAGCTCGTGGTCAGGCGCTGATCAGCGCGGCGAACTTCTCCAGATCGATGTTGCCGCCGGAGACGATCGCGACGATCGGTCCGCGGCCTGCCTTGCCGGTCAGCGCGGCGGCGAGCGGCAATGCCCCCGCCCCTTCCGAGATGATGCGCGTCTTCTCGGCCATCAGCCGCATGGCGCGCCGGGTCTCCTCGAGGGTGACCACGATCGAGCCGTCGACGAGCGGCTTCATCCGCTCCCACATGCGCGGGAAGACACTCTGTCCCCCCGCGCCGTCGACGAACGACGCCTTCCAGTCGGGGAACGTCTGCGGCGACCCCGCGGCGAGCGACCGCGACAGCGGCGCGGCGGTCTCCGGCTCGGCGCCCCAGAGCTTGATCTCCGGCTTGAGCGCCTTGACGGCGCTGCCCACCCCCGTGATCAACCCGCCGCCGCCGATGCCCGCGATGACCGCCACGGTATCGGGCGCGTCCTCGAGAATCTCCAGCCCCATCGTCGCGTGACCCGCGATGAACTGGTGATCGTCGAACGGGTGCACGAACGTCCCTTCCGCCCCGGGATAGGCGCGATCGTCGAGCGCCTTCCAGGCGGTGGCGTACGGCACCAGGATCAGCTTCGCGCCCAGCGCCTTCATGCGCTCGAGCTTGGCGGCCGGCGCCGTCTCGATGGCGACCACGGTGCAGGGCACGCCCGCCAGCCGCGCCGCGTAGGCAACCCCCTGCCCCGCGTTGCCGGCGCTGATCGTCCAGACACCGCGCCGGCGTTCGGCCTCGGAGAGCATCGCGACGGCGTTCGCGGCCCCGCGCAGCTTGTAGGCGTTGATCGGCTGGAGGTTCTCCAGCTTGAGGCGGATCTCCGGATAGTCCGGCCCCAGCTCCAGCCGGACGAGCGGCGTGCGCACGATGGTCTTCGCGATGCGCTGCCGCGCCTCGCGGATCTCGGCCAGCGTGATCGGGCGGACAGGATCGGGTGTCGTCGACATGGTGAAAAGCCTAGCACAGGCCGGGCGCGGGATTGGACTGCGGCCGCGTCCTCCGGGCGGCGATTGACGCCGCTCGAACGCCCCACATAGAATCGCGTTCTTCCGAAGGCGGTGCGACGCCGATGCCCACGCTCATCCTGTCCGCCGACGACGTCCACGCGGCGCTCGACATGCCGTCGTGCATCGAGGCGATGCGCGGCGCGCTTCTGGGCCTGCACCGCGGCGAGCTGTCGATGCCGCTGCGCACCCTTCTCAGGCCTCCCGGCGGCGGCCGCTCCGCATCCGGCGGCCCGCCGGCCGGGTCCGGCGCGCTGCTCGGGCTGATGCCGGCGCACCGCGGCGGGGAGCGCCCGCTCTTCTCGCTCAAGGAGATCGTCTTCGCGCCGGGAAACTCCGAGCGCGGGCTCGACACGCATCAGGGCGCCGTGCTCCTGCACGACGGGATCGACGGGCGGCTGCTGGCGATGGTCAACGCCTCGGCGATCACCGCCATCCGCACCGCGGCGGTCTCCGGGCTCGCGACGACGCTTCTGGCGCGCCGCGGCGCGCGGCGGGTCGCCATCCTCGGCTCGGGCGTCCAGGGGCGCTCGCATGCCATCGCGATGCGCGCCGTGCTGCCCGACGCCGAGCTGCGCGTCTGGAGTCTCAGCCTGCCGCACGCCGAGGCGCTGGCGCGGGACGCGCATGGGACCGCCGCGCGCTCGATCGGCGAGGCGCTCGACGGCGCCGACGTCGTCTGCACCTGCACCTCGGCGCGCGAGCCGATCGTGGCGCTGTCGATGCTGGCGAAGGGGGCGCACGTCAACGCGGTCGGCTCGTCGGTCAAGACGGCGCGCGAGCTGGAGTCCGGCGTCGTCGCGGCCGCGTCGCTCTTCGTCGACCGGCGCGAATCGACCCTGAACGAGTCGGGCGACTACCTGCGCGCGGTCGAGGAGCGCGGCATCGGCCCGGACCATATCCGCGCCGAGATCGGCGAGCTCCTCGCCCAGGCGCATCCTGGCCGCAAGTCGGACGGCGAGCTGACCGTCTTCAAGTCGCTCGGCCTGGCGGTGGAGGATCTGGCGGCCGCCGAGCTGGCCGTGGCTCGCGCGCGGGAGCGGGGCATCGGGACCGAGGTCGAATTCTGACGTCCGACACGAATACCGACACTAATAGATGATACGGGCCCGAGGGGTATTTCCCTGACCCGGAAAGATTACATCTTCGTCAGCCTGCTCGGCCTGGCGCTTCTCATCGCGCCGGCGGCCACGCCCGCGCCCGCCGCCGGAGCGCGGCCCGCGCGCCGGGTGCAGGGCGTGGTGTTCGACGACGCCAATCGCGACGGGCGGCGCGAATCCGGCGAGCGCGGCCTTCCGGGCGTCGTGGTGTCCGACCTGCGCGACGTCGCCGTGACCGGCCCCGACGGACGCTATTCCCTGACCGCCGCTCCGGATGCGGCGGTCGTGTTCGTCAGCCTGCCGGACGGCTGGTCACCTGCCGGCCGGTTCTGGGAGCCGCTGGGACGCGAGGACAGCGGCGCGTCCGCCGGCGCGCCGATCGATTTCGCGCTCCGGCGGCGCGACACGGCCGGGTCGTTCACGTTTCTGCACGCCTCCGACACGCACCTGAGCGAGCAGAGCCTGCCGCGCATCCGCCTGCTGCGCGCGCTGGTCGAGTCGAAGCGACCCGCTTTCGTGCTGATCACCGGCGACCTGGTGCGCGACGCCCTGCGCGTCGGCGAGGCCGAGGCGCGCGGCGAGTACGAGCTCCTGGCGGCGGAGCTGGCGCGATTCCCCGTGCCGGTCTTCGTCGTGCCGGGGAACCACGACATCTTCGGCATCGAGCGGCAGCAGTCGCTCGTCGGTCGCGACAACCCGCTCTACGGCCGCGCCCTGTGCCGGCGCTACACGGGGCCGGAGTACTACTCGTTCAACTGGGGAGGGATTCACTTCCTGGGGCTCGACAGCGTCGATTACGACGATCTCTGGTACTACGGCCACCTCGATCAGGCGCAGCTCGACTGGGTGGCGCGCGACCTGAAGCAGGTGCCCGACACGGTCCCGGTCGTGACCTTCAACCACATCCCGTTCGCGTCGGCGGTCGAGCGGCTCTCCCCTTACACCGAGGATCCGCCGGCGCCGACACTCATCCGGGTCGGCGGGCGGATGCAGTTCCGTCACGTCGTCTCGAACTTCTCCGACCTGCTCGAGCGTCTCGGCGGGCACCGGCTGGAGATCGCCCTCGGCGGCCACCTGCACGCCAGCGAGTCGCTCTCCCTCGTCACGACGGCCGGCCGCATCCGTTTCCACCAGACCGCCGCCGTCGTCGGCCCGTCGGACGCGCCGGGCGTGCAGTTCGTTTCCGGCGTCACGCTCTACTCTGCGCGCGACGGCCGCGTCGACGACGGCACCTTCCTGCCGCTCGAGCCCGCCTCGCCGTAACGCCCGAACCGGCATCGACCAGACGGCGGCGCCCGCGCGGCGTCACTGGAAGAGCAGCGCCGCCTTCCCGATGGTCTGCAGCACACCCCAGAGGAGCGGGACCCCGACCAGCGTCCAGGCCGCGGCGACGGTCAGCCATGGGCGCGCGTGGACGGCCGCCGGCGACGCGTCGCCGGATCGTCGAGCCTCGCCCGACCGCGAGCCATCTCGAGCCACGGCGGCTGCATCCGCCGGCCCGGCGTCACGCATGAAGCGGCTCTCGCTCACCGGGCGCATCAGCCAGTTGCAGACGAGACCGGCGACCAGGAGCCCCGCCAGGATGTACATCGTGGTGTTGTAGGCCGCGGCGGGGGGCACGCCGGCATCGACCTGGCGCTGCCGGATGGAGTTCACGAGCAGCGGCCCGACGACACCCGCGGTCGACCACGCGGTCAGGAGGCGCCCGTGGATGGCGCCGACGAACCGGGTCCCGAACATGTCGGCCAGATAAGCCGGGATGGTCGCGAATCCGCCGCCGTACATGGTCAGGATGAGGCAGAAGATGCCGACGAACAGCGCGACGCTCCCCGACCGGCCGGCGTACGGCACCGACGCGTAGAGCAGGATGCCGAGAGCGAAGAAGATGAAGTAGGTCGCCCGGCGGCCGATCCGGTCGGAGAGGCTGGCCCACGCGATCCGACCCGCGATGTTGAACAGCGACAGCAGGCCGACGAACCCGGCGGCCGCCGAGGCGGTCACGCGTCCCTTGAAGACCTCCTGGATCATCGGCGACGCCTGCTCGAGAACGCCGATGCCGGCGCTGACGTTGGCGCAGAGCACGACCCAGAGCAGCACGAACTGCGGAGTCGTCCAGGCGTCGCGGACGTGCACGTCGCGGCCGGTGACCATCGCGTCGGCGCCGGCCGGGGCCGTCCAACCCGCCGGCTTCCAGCCCGGCGGCGGCAGGCGATAGCCGAAGGCGCCGCAGATCATTGCCATGAAATAGATCAACCCCATCGCGACGAAGGTCTCCTGGACCCCGGTCGACGCCGGCGTCGCGAACCGCTTCATCAGAAAATCGGCCAGCGGCGCGCCGATCAGCGCCCCGCCGCCGAACCCCATGATCGCCATCCCCGTCGCCATGCCACGGCGGTCGGGGAACCAGCGGATGAGGGTGGAGACCGGCGAGATGTAGCCGAGCCCCAGCCCGCATCCGCCGATGACGCCGTTGCCGAGATAGAGCAGCCAGAGCTGGTGCGTCTGAACCGCCAGGGCCGACACCAGGTAGCCGCCGCCCCAGCAGAAGGCCGCGACCACGCCCGCCTTGCGCGGCCCGACCATCTCGAGCCAGCGGCCGAACACCGCCGCCGACAGCCCCAGGAAGACGATGAAGGTCGTGAAGACGAGCGCGATCTGCGTCTGCGACCAGTCCCCCGGCGCCGGCGCCGTGACGCCGAGGACGCGCGTCAGCGGCAGCTTGAAGACGCTGTAGGCGTAGGCCTGCCCAATCGACAGGTGGATCGCGAGCGCCGCGGGAGGCACCAGCCAGCGATTGAATCCCGGCCCGGCGATGATGCGCTCGCGATCGAGCAGGCCGTCCATCGTCGTCTCCCGGGAGCGGCCCCTCTTACTTCCGCCCCGTGTACAGCGCGATGCCGATCGCGATGCCGTCGAAGTTCTCGTTCTGGCCGGTTGTATTCTTCCTGGAGCCCAGCCGCTGGAAAAAGAACTGGGCGGTCACGGCCGCCGAGTTGCCGACGAAACACTTCACTCCGAGGGCGGCGTCAAGGGCGAAGTCGAACGACTTGTCCAGGTCGCCGCCGATTCCGCCGACGCCCGCTTGCAGGAAGCCGGTGGCCGTGCCGCTGTGGGGCGTCCAGTTCCAGGCGAAAAACGGGCCCGCGATGGTGGCGTCGACGGTGTTGCCGCCCGAGGTCTTGTCGTCGAGCCGCTGGTACGTGCCGCTCAGCCCTGCCTCGGTATAGCCCTGGCCGATCAGGTGTCCCCAGGAGAAGTTCACATTGGTCGACGAGGCGTTGCTGCTCTGGTTCGTGTAGTTGAGGTCGAACGCCCATTCGTTGTTGCTGTTGTCGAGCATCCCCGCGGACGCGGACGGGACCGCGAGCATGCCGAGAATGGCCCACAGCAGGCAGACAGGAACGATGCGCATGATCGAATCCTCCCGCAGGAACCGGCGCGGCGCGCCCAGTTTTTTCAGACGCTTCTAGCACACGGAAGCGGGGACCACAAGCAGCGAGTCCGACGCCGGCCGCCGGCCCGAGAGCAAGTCGCCGGCTCAATCCGCCCCGCATCCGTGGTAAGGTCCGCCCGAGGAGGTCACACCATGCGCGGTCTGAAGCGAATCATCTTCGGGATGGCGGCGATCGTGGTGCTCGCGGTGTCGCCGGTCATGGCGCAGGACAACAGCTTCAAGGTGTTCGTGACGGCCAACTGGATCTCCCCGCTGTCGTCGGAAGACGTGACCTTCGGGTCGGTCTCGGACTCCATCTCGGCCGCCAACGCCCTCGGCTACGAAGGCGGCGTCGAGTGGCGCCTGAACAAGATCATCGGCCTCGAAGGAAGCTACCTCATCGGCAGCAACGACGTCGATTTCGGCAGCACCAACATCGGCACGCTCGATTCTTCGGCCATCACGGCCGCGATCAATATCCACTTCCTGCCCACCAAGTACTTCGATTTCTGGGCGGCCCCGGTCGCCTCGTGGTACCACTTCGACGATTTCGAGCTCGACTCGAGCGTCGGCGGCGGCTCGACCACCATCGACTCGCAGTGGGGATACGGCGCCGCCGTCGGCTTCGACATCGGCTTCGGCAAGACCTTCGCCATCACCGCCGGCGTGCGCTACGTCAAGCTGTCGGTGTCGGGCGATTCCTCGAGCGTCGACAGCGTCGACATCAACCCCCTGATCTCGCGCGTCGGACTCGCCTTCCGCTTCGGCACGCGCTGACGGCAGCGGACGCGGAGTACTACGCCGCCAAGGTACGCCATCCCGATCGCCAGGGACGCGCCGGGTCGTCTGTGCCGGCCCCTAGATGACTTCGACGAACAGCGTTTTGGGCGCGACGTGGATGGTGATGTCGGCCTTCTTGTCGCCGGGGAGGAGAGACAGACGACCGAGACCGCCATGAAGAGGCGCCCCGCGCCGCGCTCTACCACGCCTGCCGGACCTCGAATTCCAGCAAGGAGATTGGTCTGTAGCCCGAGTTCCTGATCTTGTGATCGGGGGGGCCGCTGGTGAAACAAAGAAACCCGGCCGCCTCGGCGTGATCATGCATGTCCGGCCTGCAGGCGTCGGCGACCTGGCCTGGCCCGAGGGCGACGATGAAGACCGGGAAATTATGGACGTGGTCCGGAACAGATTGCCCCGGGTCGAGGGTGTATCGAACGACACGGACCCTTTCGTTTTCCAGCTCGACCGACCCGACCGCGGGCGAGAACGGACGCTGCCCGGGCAGGAACTCGATTGTCTTGACGACCTCGATCGCGACCATGTGAAGCGGCCGTCGCGAGGGGTTGGTGATGCGGTGGGTGTATGGCTTGGCCTGGGACTCGAACCAGACCTCGTACTCCTTGATGGGGCGTTCTTCCTCGGCCTCCGGCTCGGCCTCCTCCCCTGGCGCCGCTGCCTTCTCTTCCGCTTCAGCCTTGTCCTTGGGAGGCACGGCGATCGTGACGCCCATGAAGTCATGGAGGTGCGTGTGGTACAGAGTGTTCTTGTGCGGCGGGACGACGATGTCGTAGACGCGAAGCTGCTCGACCTCCCACACGATTCTGTGCATCGGTTCCTTCTCGACGGGCACGGCGGTCCCCGGAGTCGTGCCACCCGAGCCGGGATCTGCGTCCTGACTCGACGATGTCGCGACGCTCTCAGCGGCGTCACTCAGGGCCACGGCGCCGCCGGCGATGGCGACGGCGATCGAGAAAACCGATGGCAGAACGACCAACCGCCCGGCGCGTGTCATGAATCGGCTCACCGTCGACCCTCCTTGCAGACCCCCATCAGCCACTCCGAGCGGCTCCATCCCTTCGCGCAGAGTCCTGAGATCACAATCGTAGCCGAAGATGCGATTGCGGCGCGCCAGAAGCGCTCGCCGGCAACCAGCCTGAGGGCGAGCTAGACTGGTGAGCACCTCAGAACGCGAGGCAGAGCCCGTTCGGATAGTCGGGGGACGGCATCCCCGGGAGGCCGCCACACTCCGACACGGGATCGGGACTCGCCAGCAGGCAGCAGCCGCAGAGGTCGCCTGTGCACGACGTGGTCGCGCCCGATGGCATGACGGTCGCCGTGGTGCTGGTGACTCGCCGGTCGCGGGATCGCCTTCCCCTTCAGCTCCAGCACCACGACGACGCCGTTCTCGAGGACGATGGCGTCCGGTCGCCGCGGCTCGCGCTGCAGCTCGTATTCGAGGATGGCCGTCCAGGCGCGCGTCGCGTATGAGCGTCTCGAGGCGCGGGCAGACAACGCGGGGCCCGGCGCAGCGTTGCTGCGACCGGGCCCCGTGTCAATCGAAAGTGGCTCCCGGGCTATTGTCCGTGGGCGGTCCAGCAGCCGCCGGGGCCGGTGTAGGAAGCGCCTTCTCCCCAGGTCACCTGGTTGACGCCGTCGGGCCCGACCGAAAGATCAAGGTAGTCGCCGTACGGGAAGGCGTAGCCGTTGGCGTTCTTGTACGGCGCGCCGCTGGTGAGGTCGGACACGCGGACGTCGGGCGTGCTGAAGGAGGTGCCGCCATTGGTCGTCCGGCGGTACCAGGTGTTCCAACCGGTCTGGCTCTGCTGCCGATCGTCCTGCCAGACGACGCG
>Ga0134121_10001627_pt1 | contig 20848 bp, 13 predicted proteins | sample KB301_FD_96463 | JGI IMG/M metagenome (GOLD analysis project Ga0134121, IMG submission 96463) | Terrestrial soil microbial communities without Nitrogen fertilizer from Kellogg Biological Station, Michigan, USA - KB3-0-1 | ecosystem: Environmental > Terrestrial > Soil > Unclassified ... | reverse complement strand
CATTTAAACCACCTGAAGTTTTGCGACGGATGGTGAGCGAAGGAAAGTTGGGAAAGAAAACGGGTCAGGGGTTTTACGATTGGCGATGAGTACGCCTTATAACAACGAAGAGAGACGGTTTGCGTTACGGATGTCGCTGCGACTGCCGATCGTGATTTCCGGTCGGGCGGAAGATGGCTCCGCGTGGAGCGAGCCGACGGAAACTGACGACATCTCAACCTCGGGCGCGCTCTTTCATCTGAACCAGAAGGTTAGTCGCGGCGAGCGGTTGTACATTCGCGCGCACCGGCCCGACGGCACGCCGATCGAAGCGACGGCTGTAGTCGTCAGAGTTGCGGCCGCGATTTATGGAACAGCGCGAGTCGGTGTACAGATTGCCGAACCCACCGAAAACTGGCTGCGGCTGTTCGTGTCGTGGGTTGCCGATGAGCAACCTGCAACCGCTGATACCGAAAATCCTCCCTCCGAGTAATAATCATGTTAATTCTGTAAATCCTGTAATCCTGTCTAACTGGTTGCCGATTTGTAGACAGGATTGCAGGATTTACAAAATTAACAGGAGTTTAATCAATGCCGGAAACTTACGAGACGCTGCTGCTCGAAAAACGCGAGCGCGTAGCCATCATCACCATCAATCGCCCTGACAAGAGAAACGCTCTACACATCACGACTCGTGAAGAAGGCGCGGCGCTGCTCGAAGAGCTTCGCAACGATAGCTCGGTTGGCGTGGTTGTTTTCACTGGCGCGGGCGACAAGGCATTTATCGCGGGGGCTGACATCGGTGAGTTTGCCGGGCGCACGTCGATCACGCAGCGCGACGTGATGATGGGGCGATCGTTGTTCACCGCGATCGACAGTTTTCCGAAGCCGGTGATCGCGATGATCAATGGTTACTGTCTCGGCGGCGGTTGCGAGCTCGCGCTCGCGTGCGACATTCGGATCGCGAGTGAGACGGCATCTTTTGGTCAGCCGGAGATCAATCTCGGGATCATTCCCGGTGGTGGCGGCACGCAGCGATTGACGCGTTTGGTTGGCGAAGGCAAAGCGATGGAATTGATTCTCACGGGCGAGATCATCGACGCGCGCTCGGCGTATGCAATCGGCCTCGTGAATCAGGTCGTGCCGGCTGAGCAACTTCAGGCAAAGACTATGGAGATCGCAAACCGCATCGCCGATAAAAGTCCAATCGCGTTGCAACTCGCGAAAGAAGCAGTCAAACTCGCCTCACGCTCAAATCTTGATGAAGGTCTGCGACGCGAAGTCGATCTCTTCGCGCTCTGTTTTTCGACGGAAGACAAGGACGAAGGCGTCAGCGCATTTCTGGAGAAGCGCAAGCCCGCGTTCAAAGGAAAGTAGTTGAAGGCTCTCCTCCTTATCGTCGGCATTTTGGTGGCCACTGCCGGTGGCGTCATCACCTACCGCGCGCTTTACGTTGAACCGAAATCCGGTGTCGTCATCACCGACACCGGCGTCCGCCAGATTCCGAATCAAGCCCGTGTTGTCGGTGGTGCACTGCTTTTTGTAAGTGGTTCCGCGCTCGCCTTGTTTGCCGCCACACGCAAGGTTCAGAAGTAGTTGTAAACGACTTACTGCGGTTTTTGTGCTGCCTTATTGATTTTATCCATCAGCGCTCTGGTTTCCGCAGCGAAGGGACCGTTGGGCTCGAGGCGAAGGTAGGCGTTGAATTCCGTGACCGCATCGGCCGTGCGCGAGACACGCAACAACAAATTACCCTTCAATAAATGCGCGCCGGCGAGATCGCGATTCAACGACAGCGCTCGTTTTACTTCGTCGTAGGATTTTTCGAGCGCGGGCTTTGCTTGCATCAGGTCTTTGGTGGCGCGTGCTTTCTCCCAGTAGACGCGCGCGAGGTTCAGGTGACCTAAGTACGACTGATCCTGGATCGCGAGTCCCTGCACGAGCACTTTCTCCGCCTCCGCGATCTTGTTTTGCCGCAGGTAGATCTCACTCAGCGCGAACAACGCATTGAACGCTTTCGGATCTTCTTCGACGGTCGTCAACAACGCTTTCTCAGCCTTCTCACACTGCTCGAGATCCATGTACGCAGTGCCGAGTTTCAACCGTGCCTCAACAAACTGCGGATAGATCGACACTGCTTTCTCGAAGCAGCGCGCTGCAAACGTGATCTTGTCTTTCCCACCCTCCGCTAACGCCGCAGTGCCTTTATCAAACTCCTTCTGCGCCGCTGGAGGAACGTTCGCGTCAACGGTCCCAACAGTCGACGTACTCGTCGAACCCGCGGCCTCTCGCAAAAGCTGAAGCATAACTAAGCCGCTCGTCGTCGTGGTCATATCGACTGACTGTTGCGCGTCGCGAAAACCAGTTTGGTGCACCCGCACTGAATACTGCGCCGGCGAAAGGTTAGTGAACCTGAACTTACCCAATCGATCGGTGAAGGCTTCGCTGATCGAGCCGCCGCCATCGTAACTCTCGAGCCGAACAACAACATTTGCCGCCGGCGCGCCACCCTCAGCGAAACGCACCTGCCCATGTATTTCAACCAGCGCGGCATTAGGCTGTGTTTGTACCTGACCCAGAATTACAAACCGGCAAACGCCTATCGCGATGATGCTAAACAACAGCAACACGACTTTCGTGCTATTCATGATTGTTATTCTCCCAGGAACGTGGGAAATGGATGCACGCGCATTCTACTGCAAAGAAAAATGGGAGGGAATAGCTTCCCTCCCGTAAAACATCTCCTGAACGAAAGTTAGAACTCCCAACGAGCTCCCAATCGCATGGAGAAGGGTAAGTGGAAACCAGACGTCAAATTGATAATCGACGGCTGCAGGAAGTCGGGATTGTTTTCGCCGAGATCGAGTTGCCGGAATTGATCCGGTAGACGTAAACGACGATTGTTAGTGACGTTAAAGAAGTCAGCAATGAAGCTGATGCGCTGACGTTCGTTAAGCGAGAAAGGAACATCAGCGTGCAGATCGAGTTGATTGTAGAACGGCGTGCGGCCGAGTTTGCCTCTTCCTCCAACCGGAACCTCACCAGCATTGAGGTAAACCGGATGCGGCAGAAACTCGCTGATCGGAATACCCGACTCCGAGTGGAAGCCCAAACCGAGGTTCAAACCAGTCCAGAATCTCCAGTTGAACCCGGTGCGCTGGCCGCCGAATCCATAGCTCGCATAGATGTTTGACACGAAGCGCCGGTCAGTATTCAACGGCCCGACCTGGAATTGATCGCCGAGCAGGTTGAAGTCTCCCTGCGTAAAGTCGAATAGCGAGCTGATACCAGGATCCGTTTGACCATTGTCGTTACGGAGGTGTCCTTCGTAGTTGCCACGCAACGAGGCAACGCGGAAGTTAGACAACAACTGCCAGTGATCTGCGAAGCGCTTGTTCAGCTCAAACTCAAACGCTTTGTACTTCCTCACCGGATCCGGGAACCCGTCGGGAATACCGTCCGGAATATTTACCGAACCGCCAGTGAGTGGATTGATGCCAACGCTGCCGAAGCACACATTTGCAATCGGAGCACCCGTGACTGGATCGTCAACTTCCGACGTAATACCTGAAGTGCAACCAGCCGGCGCGGTGCCACCGATCGGAAATTGGAACTGCTGAATATTCGTGGCTGCATCGAGCCGCGAGCTCGGATTGCCGATAAAGAAGGTTTGACCGATACCGGCGTTCGCAGCTTCAGGCGAAAGCACGGCCATGTCTTCTACCACTCGCTTCAGGTTGCGGTACTGGTAACGAACCGACAATACGAAGTGGTGTGGTAGCTGGAAGTCAGCGCCGATGATGTGCTCATCCTGAAAACCAAGCTTGGTACCGGCGGTAATCGCGCTGAGATCGGAGGCTGAGACGGTAATGCCATTGGCCAATCCGCCTGCGTCTGGTGCTCCACTCAGCAAATGTGCGGCATCGATGACCGGAATCGGAGCGCCATTCGCGTCGAGCGTCACGATTCTTTGTCCCGCGCTGTTGACTGTGAAAGCCGGCGCAAAGCGAGCGCCGATGAAATCAAGCTCCTGCGACAATGAACGCTCAGCAGCGTCGAGTGGCAGGAATTCGAAGAAGCGTCCGAAGTTGTAATACAGCTTGATGTTGCCACCGCCGGTCGGATCGACACTGACGCCGACTCGAGGCGCCCATTGATCGGTGAAGCTATACGCGTACCGATCATTGGTCACGGAGTTCGGGCTTCCGATCACTCGTTCCTGCTCGGTTCGCAGGCCGGCGAGCACGGTGACAAATTTGTTCACGCGCCAGGTATCCTGAACGTAGCCCGCGTTGTAGTTTGCTCGCGTGTCGAAGTTTGGTGGACCAAACTCGCCGCGGAAGACCTGCAACGAGACCGGTACCAAATCACCGCGCACGTTGAACAACGGACACAACGTGCACGTATCGGCCTGGGCACGCAATCGAAACTGCACGTTGAATGGCTGTCCAGCAGCGAAGCCGGGAATGCCCAATTCATCGGCTGGCGTACCAATCACGTTTGTCGTTGGGATTGGAAAGGTGGGACCGCTACGCTCGCGCGACCCCGAGTAGAGTGAACGCTGATAGGTGTAACCCAGGCCGATCGTGTGTTGTCCCCACTTGTTCACAACCTTCGCGGTGTTGACGTCCCACTTCCAGTTTGTGCTCTCAGTGGGCTCAAAGAACCCGCGACCGACTAAGTTGAAGTTGCCACGGATTGGATCAATCGGAGTGCGAAGCGCAATCTGGTTCACATCGGCAAACCCGGTTTCATTGAAGTGGTTCTTCCCCTGGCTGAACGATGAATTCAGTGTCCAGGTTGGAGAGAGCGATCCGTTATACCGGAATGCCATGTTGCGAGTGCCGAAGTCGAGAATGCTGTCGGCAGAGGTGTTGTCAGTGTTCAAAAATGCGAACGACGAGAGATTAGTCTTTGTCGGGTCGCCGAAAATCGAGAACGTAACCTGGTGATTCTGATTGATCACATAGTCGAGTTTGCCGGCGTAGTTGTAGGTGCGATATCGCCGCGCAAATTCGCCACGTTGGGTGAATAGACCGGAGTTGACGATGTCGCCATTGCCGGCAGCAATGTCAGCTGCGTTAGCCTGAACTCCCGTGACGATCTCGCGACGAACAGTTGGGTTGAATGATCCGAAGAAGAACAGCTTGTTCTTCAAACCCGGAACATAGCCGCCCAGATCCGCACCCGCGTCATAGTTCTCTTCGTGAAGTAACATGCCCTGCTTGTTGACGCGAGTGTCATCAGCCTGGCGGCGATCAGCTTCGAATGCACTCGGCTTTGCAAAGCCATAGACCGAGCCGTGATATGCGTTACCACCCGACTGAGTGATGATGTTCACAATGCCGCCAATTGACTGGCCATACTGCGGCTCAAAACCGCCCGTCTTCACCTGGACTTCCTTGATGAACGAGGTGTTGATGCCGGTTCCCAGCGCTCCGTACGAACGCGAAAAGGTGCCGATACCACCGAACGCCGAGTTGGTGATGTTCACACCGTCAGCAATATAGAGGTTGTCGAGTGCAGAGCCGCCTGCGATTGACGGATTGTCGCGTCCGCCGTTGATGCTGTCAGTTGCGCCCGGCGAAAGATAGAAAAGACTTGATACTTGCCGCTGCACCGGGACGTTTTGGAATAGCTGGTCGTTAAGGTTCTGACCCGTCGAAGTGCTTTGTTGATCGAAGCCGCCGGCCGTGTCGGTAACCTCGACTGTTGCGGTAACTTCACCGGGTTCCAGTTTCAGATTCAGTGTCGATTCGCGACCAACGAATACAGTCACATTGTTCGCTACCAAACTTTTGAATCCGGTTTGTTCCACACGCACGTTATAGGTGCCCGGCTCCAGGTTCTCGATTCTGAAAATACCACTCTCATTTGTATTTCCAGTTCTTTCACCTGTTTGACCTGTGACAACTATGCGGGCATTTGGAACAGCAGCGCCCGTCGCGTCAGTGACGGTTCCGCCGATCGTTCCTTTCGTTTGGACGTCCTGGGCCAGGACTGATGCTGCCGCCAGACTGAGGCAGCAAGCTACAAATAAAGCCCAAAGGTTTCTCATACCCAATTCTCACTTTCCGCTTACGAATACTTTTTCAACGCCTTGCGTGGACATATCGGGACACGCGTTATTTCACGGGGGTGTTACGAACCTTGGGGAACTGAGCTGGTATGAAGAACAATCCCGTCGATTAATCTTCACGGATGTGAAAGAAGCAATGAAGGTGCCAGCTTGATCGACTACGAAAGCTCGGAGATTAACGTATCAGGAATTTGCTGAGGGCGAGTGACGATGAAGCGTGGGTGTTAAGTCTCGTGAACGAAGGCAACCTTCGAGAAATTTTTCGATAACCATTTAAATGAAGGATGTCGATCCAAAGCTTTGAGGTCGATCCAAATCCGTAAAGTTTTCACGCTCGTGCGGCAATGTAAACTTTCGTAAAGCCTACTTGGCTTGTGTGGCTTTTTGTCTCTGGAACATGATGGATCGGATGGGGTGTAGACCGTAGTGCTTCATCTTCGCGTTGAGCGTTGTCGACTTCAGGTGCAGTAGTTTCGCCGCTCGCGTTTGATTGCCGTCACACTGGTTCAGCGCGCTTCTGATCAACTCGATCTCGTAGCGTGCGATCTCGTCGTAGAAATCGATGCCTTCATTGAAATCGATCGGGTTGATCTGATCACTGGTGAGCTCAGCTTTGAGGGTTTCGATTTCCCTGGCGAGAGCCTGCGCGAGCATGACGAGTTGATCGGCTACCATACTTCCCCCTTGATACCTGGAATACAAACAGCACAAAGAGGCGCAAAAAGCACAAATGGATTGCTTTTGTGTGTTTTGCGCCTCTCTGCCGGCTTAGGTGGTTAGCCAGAGTTTGTTTAGTTGATCTGCGCTGCCGTTGAACTTGTCGCGATCGCAGTTGCCGATGCCCGCGACTTCGTGTGGGTCGGGACCGACGGCGCCGTCCGTGTATTGCCACATGGTCCATGTCGGCCAGTTCACCGGCACGACTGCGGTCGGGCCATACTGCGCGAGCCAGAACCAGCATTGCGCGAGCACGGGATCTTTTCCGGTGCCGAGCAACTCCTTGATGTAAGAGCCGGAGTAGAGACCGGGAAAACGACCGGTGACCTGGTTGACGTGAGTGACAAACGCGCGCGCATCTTCAAGCGTCATGCTCGAGCCACTCGGATTTTGCTCGAGGTCGAGAACGAGCAGAGTGTTTTGAAACGTGCCGACAGTATCGAGGAAGTGTTGGGCCTGCTCGACGCCGTCGCCGCCAGTGGCGAAATGATAAGCGCCCCACATCAGTCCAGCAGTCTGAGCCTGGCTGCGATTAGTAACATACATCGGATCGAGTCCCGACATACCCTGCGTAGCTTTATGAATGACACCGATGATTCCATCACCCTTTGCTTGTTGTAGATCTATAGTTCCGTTGTGGTGAGAGATATCGACAACTGCATTTAGCGGATCAGGCATTTTGAATCTCCTTGTTTGAGGTAGTGAACAGAACCGAGCGCGGTAGCGCCGGGTCAAAGTTTATCATCAAGCATGTTTGTTTGGTTGACCCGGCGCTACCGCGCTCGGTTCTGTTTGGCCCATCTATGGAATAAAATCTGCGTATGCGCGCTCCCCTACTCGCTATCGTTCTTCTCCTAACTGTAATCAACTTCTCCTTCGCGCAACGCCGCCCGCAACCGGCTCTCGTGTGTAAACGACCGGTGCTCGCCGCGTTGAAACCGATCCCGGAGCTCAGCTACCCATGCGACGAGCAGTTAAACGATTACGACGAAAAGACCCTCAAACTTCCCGCACGCCTCGCCGCAATCAAAAGCCTGATGTCTCGATTGTCTGCATTCAACGATTCGCTATGGTGGTCGACGGACATCGTCGATCTCGGCGTCTGCGACTTCACCAAAAAACCGGGCGTTTTGACCCGGGACCAGCGCCACTCATTCCTCGGCGGCGACTACCTCTTCTGGCTCTTCGGCAACGATCATATAAGGCTTGCGTTAATACCCGATCCCTGTTATCAAACTGAGTACGGTGGCTCGAATGCCTTCGTACTCTACCGCAACGCGAGCCGCGTCACTGTCTCCCAGGTTTTAGACGGCTATTTCTCCAGGGCGGACAATTCTGTCAACCTCGCTGTTGCGAAACTCAACGCCCAGGAGATCGTTGAAGTCTCAACCGGTTCCGGCGGCCTGACTCCGAGTTTGACCAACTACTATTTTGTAATTGATCCAAATACCCATCAGGCTGTCCCGAAGAATCTTTTCAACGGCGATCACGGGCCCACAAACCAGATCACGTCAGCACTGTTGTTGAGCGACGCGCGCCCGGCAGCCGAACCGCTGAAAGTCGTACGAGGCCATACACTGGCTCCGAGCTTCTTCATTTACGTCGACGACGAAAAGGGAAAGATTGACGACAACGGCCGCACTCTTTCGCGAAAAGTTCTACGCTGGAACGGCAAAGTCTATCGGTAATCCACGCTCATCGAGGACAAACAACGTGCCCGGAAAATTCTTCATCCTCCTGATTCTCCTTTGCTTCTGCTCGGCCATCGCTCGCGCGCAAGACTGCAACCCGCCGGCGATAACCGCAAATTCACATATCTACAACATCTTCTCTCCCGATCAGGAGATGATTCTCGGCGAGCTGAATTACCAGCGCATGTCCGGCGACTCGCGCTTCCTCCAGGACGAGAAGCTGCTCGCTTACGTGAGAGAAATCGGCGCCCGGCTGGTTCGCCACCTGCCGCCGACCGGCATCAAGTTTCAATTCTTCATCATCGATATGCCGACGGCGAACGCCTTCAACACGCCCGGCGGCTACGTTTTCATTTCACGCAAACTCATCTCCTTCACTAAAACGGAAGATGAGCTGGCCGGTGTGATGGCCCACGAGCTCGGACATGCAACCGTTCATCACGGAGCGGCTGACATGTCTGACTACTTGAAGAAAGTACTCAACGTCACCCAGCTCGGCGATCGCAAAGACGTCACTGACAAATACAACTTGCTAATCGAAAGAGCGCGGACGAAAAGCGTGGGGAACAGAGAAGGACACGAGTCAGACCAGCAGCTCGAAGCCGATCGCATCGGACTGTTTGCCATGACCGCCGCCGGCTACGATCCAAATGCGTTTACAGAGTTCTTCGAGCGCCTCGTTGAAGAGAAAGCGAGGTCAGGAAACTGGTTTACAAACGTCTTCGGTAAGTCGAGTCCGACCGAAAAGCGTTTGCGCGAAATGGTGAAGGTCACCGAGCAGCTTCCGGCGCCGTGTCGTGACAATCGCAGTGCAAATGCGTCTGAGCAATTTCTCAAGTGGCAAGCGGAAGTCGTCTCGTTTCGTGATAGCGACATCAGGGAAGAACTTCCCGGTTTGTTGTGGAAGAAAGAGCTCACGCCTCAGCTTCGGAGCGACATCTCGCATTTCGCAGTCACGCAGGACGGCGCTTACTTTCTGGCCCAGGACGATTTCGCGATCACGGTGGTCCAACGCGAGCCGCTGAAGGTCGCTTTCCAGATTCCGATTTCTGATGCGCGTCCGGCTTCGTTTACGCCTGACGGAAAGTTTGTGGTGTTTGGCACTGAGGGGTTGCGGTTTGAAAAGTGGAGCATCGCGGAGGCTAAACCGGTCGAGGTTCGCGAGCTGGTTGTCAGGCGCGATTGTTGGGAGCACGAGTTTTCACCCGACGGCAAATACCTGGCGTGTGTCGACTACGGTTTGAATTTGAACGTCGTCGATACGCAAACCGGAAAGCGCGTGTGGGAGAAAAAAGAGTTCTACCGGCTCAGCTTTTTCGAGCTCCTGGGTTGGATCAGCTCTCAAGCTGAAGATGACGAGCGGCGCGGCAAGTTTTTCAACCTGGAGTTTTCTCCAGACTCGCACTACCTGGTGGCGACGAGGTCAAACCGATATCGCTTCCGGTTCACGTTTGATTATGTGACTGCCGCTAAAACGGAAGACACGGTGCTGGGTGTCGATCTCACGACGATGAAACCAGTTTCAACTGGCGGCGAGTTGAAGAAAGTGACGCGGCGTCCGTTCATCTTTGTGGCTCCCGACAAGATACTCGGGATGATGCCCACCACGGTTAAGGACTCAGGAATATTCTCTTTTCCGCAAGGCAAGCGGCTGGCGAAATTCGCGCTCTCGGCGGACGAGCTCACGCTTACGGGAAATCCCAACTACGTGATCGTCAAACCGCTCGGGAACGCGATGATGGGCGTCTTCGATCTGACGAAGGGAGCAGTCGTCAACGGCATGAACAAAGTTGACGCGGCGCTCTGGAACGACCTGATGGTTTTCGAGCTGGCGTCGGGCAATGTCCGGGTCTCGAAGGTGGAATACGATCCGGTTGAGAAATATTTTAAGTCGACACCGATCGGGACTATCGAGATTCCGGTGGGTTCGATGCGCCGGCTTTCCGCGGCCAATGTTTCTGACAACATGGAGTGGCTGGCGGTTTCGTCCAAGACGCGCGGCGCGATCTGGGATCTCAGCTCCGGCGAGCGAAAGATGCACGTCAGAGGATTTCGCGGTGCGATCATCGCGCCCAACGGCAAGGCAATCGGAGATTTTCCGCCATATGCGCCGGCGAATCACAGTCTTGTTTTTATGAATGGGGCGACGAATGAGGTGACGCCGTTGCGCGAGATTCCCGAAAAGGGAGCGAGGCAGTACGGACGCTTCGTGATGCTGCGGCAGAGTTTGAAGCAGGCGAAAGAGCCGGAGTCGACCGATCCTAAAGACTCGAAAGATAAGAAAGAAAAGGAAGGTGACAAGCCGGCGGTCGTCGTCGCGGCGCCGAGCGAGTTTAGTGACGAGAATTCTTTGGCGCGCGAAGTGCGATTTGAGTTACGCGACGTGGTCAACGACAAGCTCGTCTGGAGTAAAGAGTTTCCGAAACAAGCGCCGAAGTTTTTCTTCGACGATTATTCCGGTCGGCTGATCTTTTACTGGGACCTCGGCAGCGAAGCAGGCAAGGCGCGGCTGAAAGATGAGCCCGCCCTCGCCGAGCGCGCGCGGCAACTTGGCAACAAGGACGACGACTATATTGTTGAAGTTTTCGACGCGTTCGCCGGGAAGTCTGTCGGCGTGCTTTTGCTCGAGACGGGCCAGGGCTCGTTTGATATCGAGTCGGGCTTTTCAGAAGGCAACTGGCTGGTCCTGCATGATGATAACAATCGCGTGCTCATCTATTCGATCAAAGAGGGCGAGCTGCGCCATCGTTTCTTCGGCGCGAACGCCGCGATGAATCCGAGCCGGCAACAGGTGATCGTCGAGAACTATCCGGGCGAGCTGACGATGTATGATCTGGAGACTGGCAATCCGCAATCGCGTCTGCGGTTCAAGACCGGCGCCGCGTTCGTGCGGTTTAGTTTAGACGGGAAGAAGCTGATGGTCTTGACCTCGGGACAAGTCGCGTACGCGTTCGACACCGATCGAATGAGCACTGCCCTAAAGTAAAATTATCTCTGCGGCCCTCTGCGTATCTCTGCGATCTCTGCGTTAACGTTGCTATTTAAACGCAGAGGCCGCAGAGATACGCAGAGAATCTTAACCATGCCAGGAATCGGGTTACTAAACGAGAAGCCGCTTCATGCTTCATTAAAACAATGGTATGCGCGGCCGGGGGATCAGTTTGAAGTTCCGGTAGACGGGTTCGTGATCGACATTGTCCGCGACGATCTGCTGATCGAGATCCAGACGCGCAATTTCTCATCAATCAAGTCAAAACTTAACAAACTCGCCCGCTCTCACCAGGTGCGATTAATTTATCCCATCGTCCAGGAGAAATGGATCGTTCGATTACAGCATTATAGTTGTGGAGCACCTATTCGTCGCCGGTCGCCCAAGAAAGGCCGGTTGGAGGATCTCTTCTGGGAACTGGTTAGTATCCCGCAGTTGCTATCCAATCCCAACTTTTCACTCGAGATCCTGCTGATCAAACAGGAAGAAGTCAGGCGATACGAGAAGAAGCGAAAGTGGCGCCGGAAAGAATGGGTTATCGAAGGACGCCAATTACTTCAGGTGCTCGATCGGCGTTTGTTTGGAGCTTCAACGGACTGGCTGTGCTTTCTTCCGGCCGGACTGGAGTCGTTCACAACGGAAGATCTCGCCACTCGGACGAATACGAGAAGAGATTTGGCCCAGAAGATGGCCTACTGCCTGCGTGAAGGGAAGATGATCGAGATAATCGGCAAGCGCGGGCGGGCGCATCTGTATCGCATTAAGGAGCTGAGCGATGGTAGCCAGGAAATCTGCACGAAAGTCTAAGCCGCGCAAAGCGGCGAAGAAGACCTCGAAAGCGCGCAAGGCGTCGCCCGAATCAAACAAGGCGATGCGGTTGACGTTCTCTTACGACGGCAACAATGTGAAGCTGCTCTCAAAGCAACGCATCGACATGATTGTGCCGGCGTCTGACGCCGTAAAGGGCTATGGAACGCACAAGGGATTCTGGGCCGAGCTGAGAAGCGGTGGCGACAAAACTCTGTATCGCACCGTGATGCACAATCCGACAAAGAACGATGCTGAAGTCTTCCCCGGAACACCGAACGAAAGCATCTCGCGTGAGCCGGCGCCGAAAAGAAAAGGCGTGTTCGTTGTCGTTGTTCCCGACACCGATGAAGGCGAACAGGTAATACTCTGCCGCAGCAAGCCCGCCACCAAAGGGCCAACCAAAGGAATATACGCGCTCGCCAGCACATCGGCCGAAGAGATTCTGCGTTTGCAGCTTAAAAAGTAAAGGAGCTCAGTCATGGCAAATGGGGAAGTCCTTGGAGTGACGAAGATCGTTGACGCTGGACCGCCGGAACACCGCTGGAACGCTGTCATCGTGTCCGAAGGTTATCGCAGCGCTGAGATGGACCAGTTTGTCACCGACGCTCAAGGTTTTGCCGATATCTTACTGGCTGCGGCGCCATTCGATCGTCTCCGGGCTGCGATCAACATCTATCGTGTCGATGTGACGTCGACCGAGAGCGGCGCAAGAGACCCAACGAGTTGCGACGGCACTGGAGCGAAGCCGAAGACATTCTTCGAAGCCTCGTTTTGCTCAGAAGGGCTTCGTCGTTTGCTGATCGGAAACAACGGCCGCGTGATCAAGGTTGTGAGCAAGCAGGTGCCGCAATGGCACATGGCGTTTTTGGCGGTCAATAGCACTATCTCGGGAGGTTCAGGCGGATCCGTCGCGACTTTTTCAAAGGCACCGGGTTCTTTCGAGATTGCGATCCATGAGATGGGCCATACTGCTTTCGGCCTCGCTGATGAATATGAGTACCGCAGTGGTTGCGCAAGAGACAAAGGACACGACAAGCATTCGAAGACGGAGCCGAGCCAACCCAACATCACCACCAACAAAAACCGCGCGACGACCAAGTGGCGCGACTTAATCCAGACGGCCACGCCCGTGCCGACGACGAGCAATGCAAACTGTGCGAACTGTGATCCGCAGCCATCGCCCGTGGCGGCGGGGACGATCGGACTCTTCGAGGGCGCTGACTATTTTCACTGCGGCGTCTACCGCCCCGAATTCGACTGCCGCATGCGAAACCTCAACAAGCCCTTCTGCGGCGTCTGCCAGCAAGTAATCGTAAAGAAACTGACGCCCTTCCTGCCGCAGTAAGCTTTGCCACAAAAAAGCACAAAAAGCTCAGAATAGATTTCTGAGTTTTTTGTGCCTCTTTGTGGCTAAAAATAGATCTTTTGGTCTAGATCCTTTGGTGGTGAGGTGGATACTTGGATTCAGATCTTAGCGGGCCGAAATTGAATCTGAGGGCTCAGGAAAGACAGCCAGCCGTAGTGCCATCATGGCGTCCTCAACTATGTCAGCCCCTGCTCGACAAACGGCGCCGGTACAGCGCGCAGAATCGCAGCGCTCGACCGGAAATCGCCAAACCTCACAGCGGATCGGCGCCGCCTCGTCGCTCACCGACCGCCTGCAACGAAGCGTCGGAAACCGAGCGATCAGTCGCCTGCTTCGCTCGCCTGCCATCCAGCGCAAGAAGCCCAATCCGATCCACCTCGATGATGATGAACATGAGCGCGAAGCAGACGAAGTGATGCGCATGACCGACAGGTCTGAAGACCAGTCGCTGACGGATGATTTTTCACCAGTTCACGGCGTGGGCCAACCACTCGAACCAGCCACTCGCGCTTTCATGGAGCCACGCTTTGGTCACGACTTTAGCCACGTCCGTATTCACACTGACGCGAAAGCGGCGGCATCGGCGCGGTCCATAAACGCGCTCGCCTACACCTCCGGCTCGAATATCGTTTTTGCCCGCGGTCAATACTCTCCGCACAGCGTTAGTGGCCAGCGACTGCTCAGCCATGAGCTAACGCACGTTGTGCAGCAATCGAGCGGCTCGCCACCAGTCGTTAGCCGCGCCCCTGCCAATGCTGATTTCAGGATCACGGGACTGGCTCCGGATCTCGCTGCCGTGGAAAACGTTATCCGCTTTAACTTCAATCAATCGACGATTCCGCCAGTTGAAGATCCCAAGATCGCCAAACAGGCAAAACCGCCGGCCCGCGATATCACGTTGAATGGATATGCCAGCGAAGAAGGCGACGCAGCCGCTAATGCCACCCTGGTAAATCGCCGCATCGACGCCGTCAACAATGCTCTGAAATCGAAGGGACACACAGGGCCCAGGCACCGCAATCCAGACCCGGCAGGCGGCGAGGGAAAAATCGATTACCGGGGAATGCGCATTGTAGAGATCGTCGACACTCCAAAGCTTGGCGGTCCCATTCCTCCCGGCATAGTTCCCGGTTGTGTTGGCGGCCCCAGCACACCTTGCGGTGCTTCGTATTTGACAGCTTTCCCGCATGCTATGGCCGCAGTCACTGTGGCCATGGTTAAGCTTGCGGTGCCATCTCCCGCCACGCTCGCCGAGGTGGCAACACACTTCGGCGCTACTCCTGCCGCCACAGTGTTGACTAACATAATCAGTCTCTTAATAAAAGTGATCGCTCTCAACGGCGTTCACAGCGATGCGACAGACTGCCATCTTAACGACTGTGATGCTCAGTGCTCCGGCGCTGGTGCTTTTGTCGATCCCGGCGTTGTACCGCACAGAATGATTTTCTGTGATGATTTTCGAACTGAAGCAGATCCTAAAAAACGCGGCAAGACAATAATTCACGAAGCGCTGCACGTGACGCCCGGCGTGATGTCAAAAGACCTCGCCTATGCACATACCCGCAAAATCAGAACCCTGACCGACGCCGAGAAACTGATAAATACCGATAGCTACGTTAACCTGATCACAATCCTGCGCGATCCTGCCGCCGTTCTTGCCAAGCCACCGGCTGACACCATCACGGGCACCGCCAACGCAGCGGAAACCGCGTTTGCTCAGCGAGCTATTGATTTTCTCGAACAATGGTTGATTAAGGCCAAGTTTACTACCGCGGATCTGTATGGGGCCATCGATACCAGCCTAACAACTCCGGCGCATTGGACTGCGGCGCCGCTAAAGTGGTTTCACGTTACCATGCACGATCTGAGTCCTTTGTTTGGACTTACTGACCCCGGGATAGCCCCGCCTTTTACCCCTCCGGTGAGAGATGACAAAATCCGGATGGCCGGTATTAACGATCGCTATGTCCGCATGAGAAATGTCTTCTACGGGAAACCTGTCACCCTCACCAAAATCATGGGTGGCGCAGAGCATTGGGATGCCGGTCTGGGTAATGCGGTAAAAGTCAAAGCCCCATTCTTTGCTATGACTGATGTGGATGCCATCAAACACCTCATCAAACTCATGCTGCAGAGTATTCCCTTAGATGTACCCGCCGCGCTCGTCGATGATTACATAGAAGGCGCCGACAAGATCAGAACTCAAGACGGCGTTGGCCCATAATCATCGTCTTCGAGCTGATCACTCGCCCGGCAGAAAATGGTAAACGCTTTGGACACCGTTCCTCGTGTCAGCACGAACGTACTCGAAATGAACGTCGTAGAAGTCAGCGGCATCATGCAGCGCCTCTTGACACCCATCCTTATACGGACAGGGAGGATATGGTCCTTTCATTTCCACCCTCATTCCCGGCGACGGGTTTATTCTGGTTAACGCCTTCTGTTCCGTATGTCCGAGCTTGTCAAAATCTTTTTCCGACGCTTCGAACCAGTGGCCGATGACTTTCTTGTCCTGGTCGAACACTGTCACCTCCAAATGATGTCCTCCGTTTGCAGCCTGCACTGCCTCTTCGAGGGTTTTGTATGCAGGTCCGATGTCGTTTTCGAGCTTCCATAGCTGACGCGGAACTCCCGTTTCGTTCAACACAAGGGCTGCCTTTTCGATACCTCTGATGCGGTTTACTGCGCGGAGAGCGTCGTCACCTTCTCTGCCCAGCGTGGCTCTGATGACTTTGGCGAGCACGGGCTTGGACGCCTTGAGACCCTTCGACAACACCGCTCCGACAATGGGAATGCCAATCATCAAGGCGACATCGGTCTTGCTCGTCGGGGTACCCAACAGACCGGCAATAATTTCAACTGCCTGTGCTCCGGTTTTCGACGTCTCAACGCCGGCCCTATATAACTTTCGCGCGTAATCGCGCCCTTCGTAACTCTCCCTGCGTTCCATCTCTTCCGCTGAAACCGGGTCTGCTAACCCGGAAGTGATCTGCCCGAGAATCAACGCTCGCTCTACCTTTTGATAATCCTTGTCTCTGCCGTAGCGCTCCGCGGCAACTGCGAGATTTCTTGCGAGCAACTTCTCGCGGTCCTTGGAAATAAGCTCGCTGCTGCGCAATTGCGAAAACACCATGAGCAATTCGTCGTTTGTAGCTTCCTCGACTGCTTCGTAACTACTGCTTGAAACGCTGAGAACACGGCCAGAGCGGTCAATCCCTCCAACCGGATTGTCCTTAACGTAGCAATAGATATTCAGGCCGTCAGATATCCCAATGGGATCGCAACTGGCCCACCTGCCCAGCCAGGGCAGGTAGTATCTCGCGGTGTGATAATTCAACCCGCTCTCTTCATCCCGTTCCATGCCGGTGTATCGATACCGCTTTAACGGAACATCGATTCCATCTTTTCTCGCGCGATACGAGCTCGTCCCGTACGGGTGATACTCCTCGTACGAAATGATCTCCGCCTTGTCGTCGAGCTCGAGACAGGCTGAACCCTGGTGATTGCCGTACTGGTAACGGAAAACCGTTTTTGGCGTGGATGTCTTTCCTTTGATTGGATCCGTCGTGATTACGTCATCAACCAGCAGGACGCGCTGCTCGCCTTCGTAGATGTGATGCGACTCGATTTCCTCTACCGGCGTGGTGGAAAATCCGCTATACCTCCGGTACAGCTCGTATCCACCCAAATAGATCCGTTCCCAAAATCCATTCTTGCTGTCCTGCTTGTCGATTCGCTTGCGCGCGCGCTGCTTGCCCGAGTCGTAGTTGTAAAAAGCCAGCCCGCCACCGATCAGATCGATATTGGCGATCATGTCGTTGTGATTCCAATGGAAGAATTGTTTGGCTGAAACCGGCGCTACATTGAGCATGTTGCCGTGCGTGTCGTACAAGTACATAGTCTGATCCTTACCGTTGTTCCAATCAGGATCGCCGTGCCAGGTGCGCAACAAGCGGTTGCTGTCAGTCGCGTATTCGTAAAACCTGGTCCATGCGCCCTGTCCATTTGTATTCGCCACGTGTTCTGTCCGTTCAATGTTGCCAACAGAGTCGTACTGATAAAACTCTGAATAGTTGCGCAGCGTGTCGCCAGTCACGGGAAACGGAACGCTTTGAGGGGGACCATCAACCTGGGCCGGCGGCGTGTTGATGAGTGCGTCTTCTCGACCCGAGGCACTTACAAGCCGGTAGAGCGCGTCGTAGACGTAATCGTTGCTGGGATCGACACGCGCATTTTGAAAATAGATGGTTTGTTGCGCGTCGTCCTGAATATGCGAGATGTTGCCAATCGCGTCATACGTATATGAGAGATTTTGCACTCCACACGAGCGCGGCGGCGAGTCGACGTCAGGAGCAGGTTTAAGACGCAGAGCACTACCGCAATCGTTAATGAAACGCGCGTCGCGATGGGTGTAAAGACGACGAAGCCGGAACGTCTCCGCATCGTAGGTAGAACGAGTGACGCTTCCATTTCCGAGTTTGAGATACGTTTTCTGGCCCTTGGCGTTGTAGCGGATTTCAACAATCGTATTGGTCACAGGATTGCCGGAAGGCGTGTGACCGTCGGGCGTCTTCGTCGCTCCAACGTCCAGCGTTTCGCTCACGAGCAGGCCACGTTTGTTATAACTCGACTCACACACGGCGACGCGACTGTCGCGATGCCAGTTATACATGCGCGTGATCCGGCCGAGAGCATCGTAGCTCGTAATCTGAATGAAGGTTTCTCTCTCCAGCTTCTCAGCCAACGCGTCCTCGTCACCCTGCCAGTCGATGATCGACTCTTTGTATTGATTGGTAAGCGTGCGATGAATCTCTTCAAGATGACCCTTGAAGTGGACGCGGATGAGACTCAGCAAACCACTCCCGTCGTAATGGCGCACGAGCTGGCCGCGCAAGTTGTTACTTACCAGATCACCTCGCGGATCCCCGTCGGCGCTGTCGTGGTATTCGAAGCGCTCGATCAAGCTCGGTGAATCGATAGTGAGCCATTGTTCGACAGGCCGGTGCAGCCCGTCATACTTCGTCCGATAGAGCCGGTCTTCAACAGTGACATTGTCCTGCTGTTCATTGCGATCCCACGCGAGCATCGGTTTGCCCGCAGCGTCATTGAGCATCCATCGATCACCCGCATCCATGCTGTGCTGGTAAAGCAGATTGCCGGCGATGTCGTAGCTGGGAACGCTGTTAACGGGTTGATCCTCGTCGCCGCCGTGAACCGGCTTGATCGGTGTGATGTACTGCATCACGAGATTGCGGCGCGAGTCGCGAACCCACAGCGGTTTGCCTTCCGCATCGAGTTTATTGAAGCTCAGATACTTTTCGTCGTGGACCACGCCTTGACGATCGGTGAATCGATTGTGGACGACGCTGATGACGTTTCGGCCCAGGCTGTCCATAAACGTGAGAGACGGCGTGTTCGCATGCATCTCAACCAGACTGGCAGCACGTCGATCATTCGGATTGTCGAACAACGGAAACAGCGGATGTTGCGGATCGGTGCGACGGTTATACCAATCACTACGATGGGCAGGATCGCGATCGTAAGCGGTGTCGTTTTGGTCGTAACTGATCACTTCCCACGGCGAGAACTCCACGCGCTTGAAAGTGCCGTCGGGCATCTCCACACGCACGACGCGCCCGAGCGAATCGTAATAAGTAGTCGTCGCAACGCCATTCGCCTGCGGCAGCTCGCAGCCGAACCTGTCGCTGAACGTCGGTTCAAACTGCTGCACTGGCTTGCCTTTGTTATTCAGCACAGTGAGGCCATTGACGATCCAACGCTCGGCGCCGCTGGCGGGATCAGGCTCGGCCTGGACCTTGCTCATCAGCACGTTGCCTGCGCCATCCGAGCATTGAAGAGCTACTTGCAGCGGAGTCTTCTGTAGCGAGATCTGACTCGCATATTGCTCGCGCTCAATTGCGCAGCCGCCAGGCATGCGCTCGTTCCACACGATCTGACCCGCCGCGTCGACGTGCTCACCGAAATGGTAGACGAAACGCGCGCTCGCATTGCGCAGCCACGCGCGCGCCTGCGCTTCGTCGAATGTTGATGAAGTACAGAAGCTCTCGATCTCGGCAACGGTTGGATTGGCGAGTGCGTCGGTGAAGCCGTCGAGGTTGTCGCCTTCCCATTCGCCGTTGATCTGTTTGCCCTTCACCGCCGAAGCCACAACTATGCCACGGACGTCGAAATAAACCTCGAAGCGATTGTCGTTGATGTCCGCCATTTCATTTGGCGCCAACACTCGGAAGTCGTAACTGATTGCGCGGGTGCTGTTGTCGCGCGCGTCAGTGATTGACTGAATGAAGAGGTCGTATTTACTGTCGAGAGCAACTTTCGTAACGTTTCCAAAAGGATCGGTGTAGCGTTCCGGAATGTAAAAATGCTGTGCTGCATCACGGTTGAAACCCGCGCGCCCGGAAGCCATCCAATACTGTTGGGCCAGCGGCGCCGGCGAGACCGGATCGTTCGCAAAGAGCACGTCGCCTTTGTAATAACCACTGACCGCGTGTCCATTCACCTGCTCGTCAAGTGCAGCGTATGCGGTATTCAGCCGCTGGGGATCGACCAACACTCGATCGAGCAGGTCTTTAGTGATCGCCAATTTGTAACTCTCGAACCGAAGCGCCAGCCGGCCTTGTAAACCCAGACCAAGCGGAGACGAGAGATCATCTGCGAAGAATAAAGTGCGCACACATTCAACCAAACGCTTCTGAGGAGTTACGCCGTCGGCGACCTGGTGATATGGGATCTCAGTGGCGCCGGCTCCCACCAGATTTCTGTTTTTTAATTCATCGAGAGTGAAATAGTCGCCTGCAGGAGTTACGGCAGTTACTTCCCACGATCGCATCTGGTATGGCGCCGGCAGCCGGTACGTGTCCGGCGGAAAGACATCCCGGGTAAAGTCCGCGCAATTGAGCATCAGATGGCGCTCTTGATTCTGCACACGGTGGACCAGGGCGAGTTGTTCAGCGGTTAACGACTCATCGTCATAAACACCACGACGCGCATAAACGGCGGAGACTGATTCGAGGACGTTGCCAAACTCGTCGATCTTCAGGTTCAGCGTATGCGCAACGCGCGGATCGGGCACGACCATTCCGCCTGCTTTCGGCAGCGCGAGTTCATACTGATATTTAAGAGCCTCACCTTCGGTGACGAGAAAGACTGCGTGCTGATTATCACCACGAGCCTGCAGTAACTTGATATGACAATTG
>Ga0134121_10001626_pt1 | contig 20850 bp, 24 predicted proteins | sample KB301_FD_96463 | JGI IMG/M metagenome (GOLD analysis project Ga0134121, IMG submission 96463) | Terrestrial soil microbial communities without Nitrogen fertilizer from Kellogg Biological Station, Michigan, USA - KB3-0-1 | ecosystem: Environmental > Terrestrial > Soil > Unclassified ... | reverse complement strand
CCGGCCACTGCTCGAGCGCCGCGCGGAAAGCGTCGGAAAGTGCTTCCTCCGCCAGGTCGAAGTCACCCAGCAGGCGCACCAGCGTGGCGAACACGCGGCGCGACTCGGCGCGGTAGATCGCCTCGATTTTCTCTTGCACGGTCAGTCGAGCAGCAGCGGCATCCCGGGATCGCCCCTTTTCATCGCGCGCTGATAGGCGGGGCGGGCGGCGACGCGCTTGAGATAAGCGACGATGTTCGGGTAGGGCTTCACCTCGTAGGGCGTGAACGAGCGCATCGTGGTGAAGCTGAAGAAGATCATGACGTCGGCGGCGGTGAGCTCGTCGCCGGCGAGATAGTTCGCCTCGCCGAGGCGATCATTCAGGAGCGCGAGCGAGCGCTCGAGCCGCCCCTGCAAATCCTTGAGTATCCGATGGTCGGGCGCGGGCTCGAGCCGCCGCGCGACGAGGGTCCGATGCAGCAGCGCCTGGAAGCTGCCGTTGGCGTAGTGGAACCAGTACAGGTAGCTCGTGTACTCCGGGTGCGCGGGATGGCGCGCCAGCCGTCCCCTGCCGTATTTGCCGGGAATGTACTCGATGATCGCGCCCGACTCACCGATCACCACGCCGCCGTCGGTGATGACGGGCGCGGTGCCGATCGGGTGCAGCGCCTTGTACTCGGGTGGCGCAAGGCGCGTGGTCGCATCGCGCTCGTAGCGCTTGAGCTCGTAGTCGATGCCGAGCTCCTCGCACAGCCAGACGATGCGCTCGGACTGCGACCGGCCGAGGTGGTGGACCGTCAGCATCAATGCTTGGGAGAAATCACTGGATTCAGCGGCCGGTCGCCCTGCAGCACGCGCACGACTTCCTCCGCCGCGCCCATCTCGCCGCGCTTCTGCGATTCGCGCGACGAGCCGCCGAGGTGCGGCGTCATCAGGACGTTGTCGAGCGCGAAGAACGGATGGTCCTTGCGCGGCGGCTCGCTCTCCATGACGTCGATGGCCGCGCCGGCGATGCGCTTCTCGCACAGGCATTCGAGCAGCGCGTCTTCGTCGACTACGCCGCCCCGAGCCAGGTTGAGCAAGAAGGCCGACTTTTTCATCAGGCCGAGCTGCTTCGCGCCCACCAGGTGGTGCGTTTCCTTGTTGAGCGGCAAGTGCAGCGTGACGAAATCCGCTTGCCGGAAGAGCTCCTCCAGGCCGACCCAGCGGCCGCCGAGCGCCGTCACGTGCGATGCGGGCACGTACGGGTCGCAGACCAGAAGATTCATTTCGAACGCGCGCGCGCGCAGCGCGACCCGCGTGCCGATATTCCCCATGCCGACGATGCCAAGCGTCCTTGCGGCGAGCTCGCTACCGCCGAGGCGCGGGCCGTCGGTCCAGCGGTTCGCCTTCACGGCCCGGTCGGCTCGCGGCGCATGGCGCGCGAGCGCGATCATCTGGCCGAAGGTGAGCTCCGCTACGGCCACGGCGTTCACGCCCGGCATGTTCGTGACCCACACGCTGTGCTCGCGCGCCGCGTCGACATCGACGCGCGACACATCCACGCCGACGCCGGTGCGCGCGACGATCTTCAGGCGGCCGCGGCTTTCCTCCATGTGGCGGCGCGTGATGCGCCCTTTGCGGCTGATGACGGCGTCGACGCGCGGCGCCTCCTCATCCCAGCGCTCAGGCTCCGTCCACGGATCGACCACCACGACTTCGGCGCGTTGGCCGAGCCATTCGATCAGTTCCGGATTGAATTTCTCGACGAGGACGCGGCCGAGAGGCATGCGGCCATTCTAGAATCGGCCACGAGAACCGGCCAGCCGCGACAAGGCGACCGCGGGTCAGTGGCCGCCGGTACCGATGAGCAGGTCGAGCGCCTTCTGGTAGACCTCGGTCGCGGGATGGACTTCGCCGTGCAGCCAGCGGCGCAGGTCCGCCAGGGGCACATGCAGCGCGATGGCCAGGCGCTTCTCGCCGCCGACGGCGAGCGCTGCGCGCGCGAGAGTGTCGGCGTATACGGTGGGCTTACCCATCGCGCACAAGCCGCAAGACGCGGACCACTGTAGTCGGAAGTGCGAGACGAGCCGTATCAATCCCTCGCGGCTTTCTTGCCCCAGGTCGCCCAGAATTCGCCGCCGCGGCGCTCGACCCGGAAGTGGATGAGTGTCTCTGCATCGATGCCGAGCACGGTGCGCGCGCGGTCTTCCGGCAGGCGCCCCTCGAGCGCCTCGCCATGCACGAGGAGACCCTCGCCGCCGCCGCGCTCCATCGCGAGCTTGCAGTGATCGTGACGCTCACGGCCTGCGGTGCTATCGGACCACGGGCGGGAACCGCCGCTGTTAGGGGCCCACAGCAGGCACGCGCAAGCGCCGTTGATCGCCTGCACGGCCGCATGCCAGAGGGCGATGACGACCGTGCCGTCGGCCTTGCGGATGCCGCTCCAGCTGGTGCGAGGATCCTGCAGCCAGACGCCCCGCGCCCCGAACGCCCGGCTGCGCGGCACGAGCTTGTTTCGGCCCTTGAGCCGCGGATTCGCTGCGCTGCCCGCGCGACCCGGCGGACGCTCTCTGAGCTGGTCCTCGCAAAGCGCCGCCAGCTCGGTCTCGCCAAGCCTCGCCGCGTTCGCCTGGAGATTGATCAGTTCCTGCCTGCCCAGATGGTCGAGCCGCTCGCGCGTCCATGCGCTCATCGGAGAATTTCGCAGGGCCTGGGCAGCATCGTGCGCTCCTTCCATGTTGCGGGCATTTCGTAGCGAAGGAGGAACCGCGTCGTGCCGGCTATCGGAGGCTACGCTCAGCTCAGTCCGTTATACGCTCAATTGGCGGCACTCGGGGCAAATCGCCGGTCGCATGGACCGAATGGACGCGCGTCGACGAATCGATGACGACGCGCCAATGCAAGCGGCGACGAAAGCTATCTCTTCTTGTACGTGAACCGTCTTCGCGCGGAAGAAGGCGCCGGGCTGTCCAGGTGGCGAAAGTTGATCCGGCCCCTTGTCACATCGTAGGGCGACATCTCCAGGCTCACGCGGTCGCCCGCAATGATCCGGATGCGGCGCATCCGCATCTTCCCGCCGGCGTAGGCGAGCACGTCGGCGCCGTTGGTCAGCCGCACGCGGAACTGCGTGTTGGGCAGCACCTCCTGCACGGTGCCTTCCATCTCGATGAACGCTTCCTTGGCCACAGATTGTCCCCTTGCGGTTAGATGCCACGTCCAAATGAGAAAGCCCGGTGTCCCGGGCTTTCCTGTTGCTTCAGCGCACGGGCGCTGGGACGACGCTTACAGCGCTTTGATAGCGGTCGCCGCGGGGCCCTTGGGACCCTGCGTCACCTCGAAAGACACCTTCTGGGCCTCTTTGAGGGACTTGTAGCCGTCCATCTGGATCGAGCTGTGATGAGCAAAGAGATCCTTGCCGCCGTCGTCCGGCGTGATGAAGCCGAAGCCCTTCGCGTCGTTGAACCATTTCACGGTACCTGTTGCCATTGTGCTTCCTTTCTTGATCTGCGAGGCGAATCCGAGCCCCGCGTGCGGGCATGACGATCAAGGAAGGAGGACTGCCACTTCGGCGCCGCTTGCGCGGCGAGGAGGGACGGGACTTCACTGCTTGAAGATCACTGCGCCGACAATGTAGCACAACTCGTGCACATGCGTTCGCCGATGCGGTCGGCGTCGCGCGAGCACGTGGCAATATTAGGCGCCGAACAGGCGCCCCACAGAAAGGCTCCAAGAATCAGCACCGCCGAGCACACGCCGATGATGCAGCAATACCTGCGCATCAAGGGCGAGCATCCGGACATCCTGGTGTTCTACCGGATGGGCGACTTCTACGAGCTCTTCTACGACGACGCGGAGCGCGCTTCGCGGCTGCTCGACATCGCGCTTACCTCGCGCGGCCAGTCGGCCGGCGTGCCGGTGAAGATGGCCGGTGTCCCGGTGCATTCGGTCGAGCAGTACCTCGCCAAGCTGGTGAAGCTGGGCCAATCGGTCGCCATCTGCGAGCAGGTCGGCGATGTGGCGAGCGCCAAGGGCCCGGTCGACCGGCAGGTGACGCGCATCGTCACGCCGGGCACGCTCACCGATTCGTCGCTCCTGGAAGACAAGGCCGACAACATCCTGCTTGCGCTCACCCGCGACAGGTCGACCATCGGACTCGCCTGGCTTTCGCTTGCCAGCGGCACGCTGCGCGTCGCGGAAGTCGCGCCGCAGGCCCTGGCAAACGAGCTTCGTCGTATCGCGCCCGCCGAGGTGCTGGCGGCCGAAGGCGTGGTGCTCGACGGATACTTCACGACGCGCCTGCCCGTCTGGCAGTTCGATGTCGATGCCGGCAAGCGGCGGCTCCTGCAGCAGCTCGGCGCCGGCACCCTCGCCGGCTTCGGCGTCGAAGACATGACGCTCGCCATCGGTGCCTGCGGTGCGCTGCTCGATTACGCCGGCAAGACGCAGGGGCAGGCGCTCGCGCACGTCACCACCGTCACGGCCGAGCGCGCCGGCGAATACGTGCGGCTCGACGCCGCGACGCGCCGCAACCTGGAGCTCACCGAGACGTTGCGCGGCGAGCCCGTGCCCACCGTGTTCTCGCTGCTGGACGAATGCTCGACCGGCATGGGCAGCCGGCTCCTGCGCCACTGGCTGCACCATCCGCTGCGCGACCGCGAAGCGCTCAAGCGCCGGCATGAGGCGCTCGCCTGCCTCCTCGACGATGCGGGCGATGTCCACAAGGCGCTGCGGGGTTTCTCGGACGTCGAACGCATCACGGCGCGGGTGGCGCTGAAGAGCGCGCGACCGCGCGAGCTCACCGGCCTGCGCGAGAGCCTCGGCTTGCTCGCCGATTTGCGCGCGCTGGTGAACCAGACGCCGCCGCTCCTCCGGGAGCTGACGACCGACCTCGCCACGCCGGAGGACTGCGTCGCCCTCCTGCGCCGGGCGCTGAAGGACGACCCGGCAGCGCGCATCGTCGACGGCGGCGTGATGGCCGACGGTTACAACGCCGAGCTGGACGAGCTGCGCGCGCTGCAGACCAACGGCGGCGCTTTCCTCGCCGAGCTCGAGGCTCGCGAGCGCAGCCGCACCGGCATCCCGAACCTCAAGGTCGCGTACAACTCGGTGCACGGCTACTACATCGAGGTGAGCAACGCCCAGGCGGGAAAAGTGCCCGTCGATTACCGGCGCCGCCAGACGCTCAAGAACGCCGAGCGCTACATCACCCCGGAGCTGAAGACCTTCGAGGACAAGGCCCTCTCGGCCCGCGACCGCGCGCTCGCGCTCGAGAAGTCGCTCTATGACGCGCTGCTGGAATCGCTGAACGCGCACGTGCCCCATTTGCAGCGCATCGCGCGCGCCCTCGCCCAGCTCGACGTGCTCGCCGGCTTCGGCGCTACCGCGCTCAAGCGCAACTACGCGCGGCCGCAGTTCGTCGACGAGCGCATGATCGAGATCGAGGGCGGCCGCCATCCGGTCGTGGAAGCGCAGATCGAGAACTTCATCGCCAACGACTGCCGGCTCTCGGCGACGCGCGCGCTCCTCCTCATCACCGGCCCGAACATGGGCGGCAAGTCGACCTACATGCGCCAGGTCGCGCTGATCGCGCTGCTGGCGCACATCGGCTGCTACGTGCCGGCCAAGGGCGCGCGCATCGGGCCGATCGACCAGATCTTCACCCGCATCGGCGCGGCCGACGACCTCGCCGGCGGCCGCTCGACCTTCATGGTCGAGATGACCGAGAGCGCATCGATCCTGCACAACGCCACCGCGCAAAGCCTCGTGCTGATGGACGAGGTCGGGCGCGGCACCTCGACCTTCGACGGCCTCGCGCTCGCCTGGGCCATCGCGCGACACCTCGTCGAGCGCAACCGCTCGCTCAGCCTCTTCGCCACGCACTACTTCGAGATGACGCGCCTCGCGCTCGAGTACAAGGAAGTGAAGAACGTCCACCTCGACGCGGTCGAGCACAAGGACACCGTCGTCTTCCTGCACGCGGTCGAGGAAGGGCCGGCGAGCCAGAGCTACGGCCTGCAGGTCGCGGCGCTCGCGGGTGTGCCGAAGGACGTGATCCGCCGCGCGCGGAAGTATCTCGAGCTCCTGGAGGAATCGGCGGTCGGCCGCGGCGGACAGGAGGACTTGTTCGCCAAAGGAAAACCCGTCGAGCCCGAGCCTGCGCTCGATCCGCTGCGCGAGGCGCTCGGCAGCGTGAATCCCGATGAGCTCTCGCCGCGCGAGGCGCTGGAGCTGCTTTACCGCCTGAAGAAGCTCTAGCTCACCACTTCGGCTTCAGGCCGAGAAGCTTCGCGGAGTCGTTGAGCTGCTTCGTCTGCTCGTCGATCGAGGCTGCGAACTCGGCGGCATTGCCCGGCACGTTGAGCTGCGCCGTGGCCGCAAGCCGCTCCGCGACCAGCGGATCCTGCGACACGGTCTTGATGTCGGCGGCGATGCGTGTCTTCGCCGCCTCCGACAGGTTGCTCGAGCGTGCGGCGATGAGGCCCACGAGGCCCTCGAAGTCGAGCCCCGGGAAGCCGAGCTCCGACACCGTGGGGAGATCAAGCCCCGGCACGCGATGGCGCGCTTGCACCGCCAGGAGCTTCACCTTCCCCGACTGCGCCGTAGGGCGCACGATCGCGTAGGCCGAGCTGTAGAGGTGCAGGCGCTCGGAGACAAGATCGTTCACCGCCTCGGCCGGCTGCTTGTAGCGCACGTGCGCCGCCTCGATGCCCTGGGTTTTCAGGAAGCCCTCGAGGATGATGTCGGTCATCGTCACCGCGGTTGTCCAGTTGAGCCAACCCTTCTTCGCCTTGGCGGTGGCGAGGATTTCCTTCAGCGAGCCGATGTTCATGCTCGCCGGCACGCCGAGCGTGACGACCGTACCCGAGACGCGCGCCACCGGCACCAGCTCCTTCGGATCGTAAGGGACCTGGTCGAGGCTATAGGGATGGCCGACGAAGTTCGCCGTCGGGCCCCACATCAGCGTGTGGTCGTCCTTAGCCTGGATGACGGCGTTGATGGCGATGACGCCGTCGCCGCCGGGCTTGTTCTCCACGACGACCGGCTGCCCCCACATTCTTGTGAGGCGATCGGCATAGAGCCGCGCGCCGATGTCCGCCCCGGAGCCGGGCCCGAGCGAAAGGACCCACCGCACGGGCTTGTGCGGCCACTCCTGCGCAAATAGCGGAACTGCGGAAATCGCCAGCGCAATGCCGGCGAGGGTGCGAAACAGCCTGGTCATTAGGGTCTATCCTCCTGCTCGATATACTCGCCGAGACATCGCGATGAGTGCAATACAAAAAATTGGAATCGTCGGACTGGGCAAGATGGGCGCGCCGATGGCGCGGCATCTCATCGCCAAGGGGTACAACGTCGCGGGCTGCGACGCGGTTGACGCCGCGCAGCGAAACGCCGCAGCGCTCGGCGTCTCCGTCCTCGGTTCGCCGCGCGAAGTGGCCCGCGATAGCGAAGCCTTGATGGTCGTCGTGGGCTTCGATCACGAAGTCGAAACGGTGCTCTTCAGCGCCGGCGGGGTGATGGAGGCGGCTCGTCCCGGCCTGATCGTCGCCATCGGTTCCACGATTGCCCCGCGCTACGCGATCAAGCTCGCCGAGCGCCTGCGTGAACGCGGCGTGGTGCTCCTCGACGCGCCGCTCGCGCGCGGCGAGCGTGCCGCCGTCGCCGGCAAGCTCCTCATCTTCGGCGCCGGCGACGAAAAAGCGTTCGAGGCCTGCCGGCCTGCATTCAGCGCGTTCGCTTCCGACATCTTCCACCTCGGTGGGCCCGGCGCGGGCCAGGTCGGCAAGATGGTGAACAACCTGATCCTGTGGGCCTGCACCTCGGCGAACGACGAAGGCCTGCGCCTGGGCGAAGCGCTCGGCGTCGACGCGCGGAAGCTGCGCGAGGCGCTGCATCACTCGAGCGCGCAGAACTGGGCGATGGACCAGCGCGCCGATCTCTCCGGCATGCCGTGGGCGGAGAAGGACATGAGCATCGTGCTGCACGAGGCGGATCTCGCACGGATCGCGCTGCCGCTCTGCGGCACGGTCAAAGAAACCATCAAGGACCTGAAGATCCGGCTCGGCTACGGCATGCCGAAAGGAGCGGAATAACTGGTCGTCCTGCGCGAGCCCTGGCGCGCACATCCCCTTGCGTGGATCCATCGCGCCGAAGCGCGCGCCCTCGCCATCGAGCTCGGCGCCCCGCTGCGCACTTTCAACCGTAGCGGCGGACTGCTCCGGCTGTCGGATCCGGTCATGCTGCGCGCCATCGGCGCGCTAACGGCTGCCGGAATCCCTTACATCGGCCCCGGCGCGGCGGTGATGCAGCTCTGCTACGACAAGCGCGCCGCCACCGACCGTGCGCGCGCCGCCGGCATCGACACGCCGGCCGATGTGACGTCGTTCCCGATGGTCATCAAGCCGCGCCGCGGCTGCGATTCGATCGGCGTGCGCCTTGCTCAGTCCGGTCCCGTCCCCGTCGATCACCTTGCGCAGGAGGTTGTCGTCGGCACGGAAATCACCGTGGCTGTGCTGCACGAGACAGTCGGCGCACCGCTTCGCATCGAGCTGCCACCCGGGGCGATCTACTCTTTCGCGCGCAAATACTTGCTGCGCCCGCGGCGCGTGCCGATCGTCGACAAGGAGGTGCAGAAGGCGGCGCTGCGCATAGCGACCTTGTTCGGCGTGAACTGGGCCGCGCGCATCGATTTCATTCGCGCAGATGACCGTCTGGTTTTCCTCGAATGCGACGTGGCGCCGCTCGTCGGCGCGGGTTCCGCGTTCTCCGACAGCCTCGCCGCGGCCGGCATGCCGCGAGCGGAGCAACTTCGCAGCCTTATACTCGCCGCGTGATGCTCACAGACATCGGCGCGAACCTCACGCATCCGAGCTTCCACAACGACCTCGATGCGGTGCTCGCGCATGCCGCGGCGGCGGGCGTAGCGAACATCATCGTCACGGGCACGGCCGTGCTGGAAAGCGAGATGGCGCGCGACATCGCCGAGCGATGCGGGCTCTTCGCCACGGCCGGCGTGCATCCGCACCATGCACGCGATTGCGGGCCTGTGACCATCGCCGCGCTGCGCGGGATCGCAAAGCATCCGCGCGTCGTCGCCATCGGCGAGTGCGGCCTCGACTTCAACCGCAACTACTCGCCGCATCCGTCGCAGGAGCAATGGTTCGTCGCGCAGCTCGAGCTCGGCCTCGAGCTCGGCTTGCCGTTCTTCCTGCATTCGCGCGACGCTCATCCGCGCTTCGCCGAGATCCTGCGGCACCACCGCGTGAAGGATGCCGTAGCGCATTGCTTCACCGGCGAGAAGGACGAGCTCCACGCCTATCTGGACCTCGATCTCTACATCGGCATCACCGGCTGGATCTGCGACGAGCGCCGCGGCACGCACCTGCTCCGCCTCGTGCGCGACATCCCTGCCGATCGGCTGCTCCTCGAGACCGATTCGCCCTATCTCACGCCGCGCGATCTGCGTCCGCAGCCGAAATCACGGCGCAACGAGCCGGCATTCCTCGCTCATATCGCAAGCACGGTAGCGCGCGCCGTCGGCAAGCCCGTCGAGCAGCTCGCCGAGGAAACCACCCGCAACGCCCGGACCTTCTTCCGCCTGCATGAATCTGGCGCATCTACTGGCACGAAGCGCGCGGCTCGCGCCTGACTCGCGCGCCATCGCACTCGGCAAGCGCCCGGTGCTCTCGTATGGGCAGCTCGCCGACCGGGTTTCACGCTTGGCCACCGGGCTACGCAAGCTGGGCCTCGCCGAGGGCGACCGCGTCGGCCTGGCGATGAAGAATTGCGTCGAGTACCACGAGGTGCTCTTCGCCTGCTGGCATGCGGGACTGGTCGCGGTGCCGATGAATGCCAAGCTGCACGCCAAGGAGTTCGCCTACATCCTGGAGAACTCGGGTGCCAACGCCTGCTTCGTCACCAGCGACCTCGAGAGCGCCATACCCAGCGGGACGCCGATCGCCGAGCTGCCCAAGCTGCGCGGGGAGCCGATGCCGGTCGCCGAGCGCAAGCCCGACGACGGCGCGTGGCTCTTCTATACGAGCGGCACCACCGGCGTGCCGAAAGGCGCGGTCCTGACCCATCGCAACCTCCTCGCCCAGACGTACGCCTATTTCGCCGACATCGACAAGCTCGATGCGAACTTCTCCATCCTGCATCCGGCGCCGCTCTCCCACGGCTCGGGCTGCTATGCCCTGCCGCACTTCGCCGCCGGCGCGGTGAACGTGATCCCGGAGAGCGGACACTTCGAGCCGGACGAAGTCTTCGAGCTGCTGGATTTCTGGCCGAACAGCTCATTCTTCGCCGCGCCGACGATGGTGGTGCGCCTCCTCGCCGCGCCAAGCGCGCGCTCACCGAAACACTTGCGCACGCTGGTCTACGGCGGCGCGCCGATGTACGTCGCCGATTCCCTGCGCGCCATCGAGCTCCTCGGCCCGAGGCTCTACCAGCTCTTCGGCCAGGGCGAGGCGCCGATGACTATCACGGGGTTGCCGCAACCGTTTCATAGAGAGAAAACCCATCTGGAGACCTGCGGCTTCGCGCGCACCGGTTGCGAAGTGAAGATCTTCGATGCCGAGGACCGCGAGCTGCCCCCGGGCGAGCTCGGCGAGATCGTCACGCGCTCCGACTGCGTGATGGCCGGCTACTGGCAAAACCCCGATGCGACGAGAAAGACGCTGCGTGGCGGCTGGCTGCATACGGGCGACGTCGGCAGCATGGACGAAGCCGGCTTCCTCACCATCCGCGACCGCTCGAAGGACATGATCATCTCCGGCGGCTCGAACATCTATCCGCGCGAGATCGAGGAAGTCCTGCTCCGCCATCCCGCGGTCGCCGAGTGCTCGGTCGTCGGCCGGCCGCATGCGGAATGGGGCGAAGAGGTCGTCGCCTTCGTCGTGAAGCGAAGCGATGTCCGGCCCCAAGATCTCGACGAGCTTTGCCTGCAGAACATCGCGCGCTTCAAGCGCCCGCGCGAATACCGATTCGTTGGCGCATTGCCTAAGAACAACTACGGGAAAGTGCTGAAGACGGAACTGAGGAAACTGATCTAAATGGTGACAGTCACTATTTAGAAATGGTTCATAAATAGGGACTGTCCCTATTTAATGCCGGCGACAGCAGCCGTCCTTCGCGGTGAAGTTCGGGTCGTCCATGAGGTAGGTCTCGCGCACGGTGTGGTCGTCGAGCGAGAGCTGCACGACGAACCACTTCGGCAGCGAAGCGCCCTGGATGCGCATGGGGTAAGTCCAGATCTCGCGCTCGAGCGGATGGTAGACGCCCGGCTCGAACGGCGGCCCGAGGAGGTCGCGCACCTCGGTTGCGCTCACGCCCTTCACGATCCGGGAGATGTTCGCTTCCGTCAGGCGCTGCTCGACGTGGATCAGCCGGCCGTCGGGCGCGATCAGCGCGGCGTAGCTCGCATGACCCCAGGGCAGCTGCGGATACCAGTAGATCGTCTCGCCGTTGGGACCGATGCGCTTGTCGGCGGGCTGCCCCATCGTCGCGACGACATCGTTCGCGGTCGCCTGGCCGGGCACGAGAGTGTGGCCGTCGAAGCTCGCGCAGGCCGCGAGCGCGAGGAGAAGCGCGAAGAGGCTACTCGCCCTTGCCCGGCTCGGCACTGAAGTACTTCTTGAACTTGTCCGGCTCATCCTTGTGCGCATCGGCGTCCGCAGGCGCCGTGCCCTTGCGCGTGATATTAGGCCACTTCACCGCGAATTCGGCATTCATCTTGAGCCACTTCTCCGCCTTGCCATCCGAGTCGGGAATGATCGCCTTGGGCGGGCACTCGGGCTCGCACACGCCGCAGTCGATGCATTCGTCGGGATGGATCACCAGCATGTTGTTGCCCTCGTAGAAGCAGTCGACGGGGCAGACCTCCACGCAGTCCATGTACTTGCACTTGATGCAGTCTTCGGTGACGACGTAAGTCATCTATCTTTTTGTCGAGGGATGCACGTTTTAGGGGAGCGGATTATCGCACGTAGGCGCGCGGCGACGCCTTGATACTGGATTCGTCTACAGCTATATCCCTAGGGAATAAAACTCGTTGCCCGCGATGGATGAGCGGCCCATCATAGCGGTGACCATGAAGCATTTCGCACGGCCGCTCGCGCCGCTGCTCATCGGCATCGGAGCGGCGATCCTGGTGCTCACCGCGGGCCTCGAGATCCTCTCGGCGATCCGCACCTGGCTCGCCGGCGGCGGGCCCTGGCCGCGCGAGCTGATGCTGCATGTCCTCATTGCCGGCGCGGCCTTGCTGCTCGCCTCCGCCGTGATCATCAACCGGCGTTCCACGCAGCGCATGGAGGAAGCCGAGTCCGCGTTGCGCGAGAGCGAGGCGCGCCTGCGCCTCATCGCGAACAACGTGCCGGCGCTCATTTCCTACGTCGACCGCGACCAGCGCTATCGCTTCTCGAATCGCACTTACGACGAGTGGGTGGGCATCCGGCACGAAAGCATGCAGGGCCGCACGGTCGCGGAAGTGTTCGGCGACGAGGCCTATAGCCGCATGCGGCCCGAGATCGAGCGCTGCCTCGCGGGCGCCGAGGTGCAGTTCGAGCTCGCCACCGGCGAGAAAGGCCCCGCGCGGCGCACGCTGCAGGTCGCCTGCGTGCCGCACATCGACGCCAACGGCGAGGTGCTCGGCTTCTATGTGCTCGCGAACGACGTCACGCAGCTCAAGCGCGCGCAGGAAGACCTGCGCTACGCCGCGATCCAGTTGCAGCACGACGCGCGCCGGCTCGAGTTCCTCGCGCACCACGACACGCTCACGGGGCTGCCCAACCGCGCGATGTTCGCCGAGCGCGCGAGGGAGGCGGTGGCACACTCCCGCCGGCACCAGAAGAACTGCGCGTTCCTCTTCCTCGACCTCGACAACTTCAAGACGGTCAACGACACGCTCGGCCACGACGTGGGCGACGCGCTGCTCAAGATCATCGCCTCCCGGTTGAGAGCCTCGGTGCGCGGCGACGACTTCGTCGCGCGCATCGGCGGCGACGAGTTCTGCGTGCTCCTGCAGGACATCGCCGACGCGCGCGAAGCGGCCGCCGTCGCGCAGAAGCTCCTGCACGAGCTCGGCAAGTCCTATCGCATCGGCGAGCACCAGGTGCACTCCGGCGCGAGCATCGGCATCGCCTGCGTGCCGCAGGACGGCGACGACGTGGCGACGCTGCTGCGCCTCGCCGACCTCGCCATGTACCGGGCGAAGGAGCTCGGCCGCAACGGCTACCAGTTCTTCTCGGCGATGCTCAACCAGGACGCCGCAGCCGCCGCGGCGATGGTGGAGGAACTGCGCCACGGCCTTTCGCGCAACGAGCTCTTCCTCGTCTACCAGCCGCGCATCGACATCGCGACGCGCCAGGTGGTCGGCGCCGAGGCGCTGCTGCGCTGGCGCCATCCGCGCTACGGCGTGCTTTCGCCCGAATCGTTCCTGCCCCTCGCCGACGACACCGGGCTCCTGCTGCCGATCGGCGCCTGGGCCTTGCGCGAAGCCTGCGTCCAGGGCCGCCGCTGGATCGACGAAGGCATCTCGCCGCTCAGCGTAGTGGTCAACGTCACGTCGCGGCAGTTGCGCGACGGGCGCGTCGCGAGCGAAGTGCAGGCGGCGCTCGAGGCGAGCGGCCTGCCGCCGGAGTCCCTCCTCATCGAGGTGCCCGAGTCGGTGGTGCGCGAGGTGCCGGAATCGCTCGAAGCCGCGCTGATGGCGATCACCGAGCGCGGCGCGCGCCTTTCGGTCGACGACTTCGGCACCGGCTACGCGTCGCTGCCCGCGCTGCAGCGGCTCCGCGCGAGCACGGTATGCATCGACCGCAAGCTCATCGCCGGCGTGCCGAACGACGTCGAGCGCGCCGGCCTCGCGCGCGCGCTGATCGCCCTCGCCCGCGGCATGAACTTCGAGGTGGTGGCGAAAGGCGTCGAGAGCCATGCGCAGCGCGAGTTCCTCATCGAGGCGGGCTGCCGCATCTGCCAGGGCGAGCTCTTCGCCGCGCCCAACTCGCCGGACATCGTCGAGCCGATGCTCAAGTCCCGCCTGGCCGCCTAAGCGCCCGGCTTGCGGTTGGCGCCGACGCGAGGCGCGGCGTATCCTCGCGCGGGGGTGCCCATGCAGATCGAAAAAATAAAGGTGCGGCTCACGAGCACGCGCCAGGAGGTCGAGGTCACCGTGTTCAGCAAGCGGGCCGAGGCGATCGAGGTGGTGATCGGCGAAGGCACGCACAGCGTGCGTTGCACGCTCACCCCGACGCGCAACGGCCTCGCCTACGCCGGCAACGCCATGGGACGCGAGATCGTCTACGAGCGTAGCCGCGCGGCGGTCGAGCAGGACCTCAAGCGACGATAGGAAGATCGGGCTACACGGCCGGCGGGTGCGCAACCGGCAAGGGCAAGGCGAATGTGTCAGGATGCGGCCCTCGTGAAGCCAGCCTTCGCCCTTTTCGCGCTGTGCCTCGCCGCCTTCCCCGCCTGGGGACGCGGCGATACGTCGCATTTCGTCGACAAGATTTCCTGCGACTCCGGTCCCTATGGCCTCAGGCTCCCCGAGACCTATGACGCGCTGCGCAAGATCGGGCCGCTCAAGGGCGAGAAGCTGGTGCGCGAGCAGGACCACGGCACCTACCGGGCGCGCTTTCGCGAGATGCAGTTCAACGGCCTGCGCCTCGGCGTCGTGACTTACAGCAACGACCCGGACAGGTACCAGGTCGTGTCGGCCGAGATCCGCAGCCCGCACTGGAAGATCGCCGGCCCGTTCCGCCAGGGCGCCGCGCTGCCGCCGCGCGTCGGCGACGTCGAGACCAAGACGATCCGCGCGAGCTCCACCGTCGAATTCAGCGGTGCCGAGGACACGGTGCGCGTGCGCCTCGTCGGCCGCCGCGTTTCGGTCCTCACCTACCTCTGCCTGCCGGATTAACTCCCCTCCTTGGAGGGAGCGGTCCTTGGCGTTCTCAAGGGACGAAGCCCCCCGTTCGAAATCCGACACCCGCGCGCGCAACGCCGCGCGCCCGGGGTTCCGCATCTCGGAGCTGAAGCTCTCGGCAAGGCAGAAGGTGCCCTGGCATTACCACAGCAACGTCGCCGACACCTTCTACGTGCTGGAGGGGCGGCTGCGCATCTTCCTGCAGAAGCCCAAGCAGGAAGTGCGGCTGCAGCCCGGCGAGACTTTCACCGCCGAGGCGCGCCGCCCGCATCTCGTGACGAACGCCGGCAAGACCTCGGTGACCTTCCTCGTGCTGCAGGGCATCGGCGAATACGACTTCGTGCCGCTGCTCAAGTAGTGCGGCCGGTTCTCGTCTTCTGGCCCTACCTGCTCTCGGCGGGCGTGGTGGTGCTGTGGCTCGGGCTCCTGCACAAGCGGATGGATAAGCGCCTGCAGTACGTGATCGTCGCCTTCGTCGTCTGCGCGCTCGTCAACATGGCGATCGAGTTCGCCTGCGCCTATCTCGTCCCGCTCGACATCGCCGGTACCGCGCCGCCCGACCCGCGCAACGCGCACCTCCGCTTCCTCATCACCGCGGCCATCCAGGTGCCGGTGTCTCTCGTCCTCGCCTACTACATCGCCGCACGGACCAAGGTCGACCGCTGGCAGAAGCCGTAGCTCCGCTTATCGGCCAGAACCGGACATCTCGGGGCGTATGTACGCTAGCGCACACCAGGGTCATGCCCAGCCGCGGTATTCTCGAACGGCGTGAACGACATGCCTTTCCGAGTTCTTACGGATGCCGAGTTCGAACGCCTCGATGCACGGGACCGAGCCGCGTATTTGAAGCGCGCAACCGAAGCCATGGATTGGCTGAGGAAACAGTTGCGTCACACGTTGCGCGACGATCAGAAGAACGTCGATAAAGCCGCCTAAAGGGTGGCTTCGGGATTGCGCCGTGGACCGTCACAAGTACCTACGCCCTCGCGCACGTCGAGCATGTTGAGCGCAGGTTCGGCCATTCGACCACCACTTGATTCGTCCGGGAAGAACAGCGCGATGATAAAGGACTGCCTTCAGTTGTCGTAGCGGAGCGACAGTTGTGGCCGGTCGCATCATCGCCCTGTGTACGACACCGCACATACGGGGAATCTCACCGCACGTATTGTGGGGCCCCCGCGGCACTCAAGCCGCGACCAAGGCAAGGCGACACAATGCGATTGGCAAACTTCATCACCGAGAACCTCGAAGAAATCCTCGTGGAGTGGGAAGGGTTTGCCGCTTCGCTGCTTGTTCCTGGCCAGACGATGACATCGCTCGCGCTGCGCGACCATGCGAGCCAGATTCTGCTTGCCATCGCCGAGGACATCGAGACCCGGCAGACCGAGCTCGAGCAGGCCTATAAGTCGAAGGGCTTTGCGCAGATCGCCGAGGCGACGAGGACCGCCGCTATGACGCACGGTGCCCTACGTCATCTTGCGGGGTTCGACCTGCGCCAGCTCGCTGCGGAATACCGCGCTCTCCGGGCGAGTGTGCTGCGCCTCTGGCTCAAGCGCGGCGTCGCGAGCGAATCCGCGTTCTACGAGATGACGCGCTTCAACGAAGCGATCGATCAGGCGCTTGCCGAATCGATCTCGAATTACTCCAATGAAGTGGCGCGCTCGAGAGACACGTTCCTCGCGATCCTCGGGCACGATTTACGCAGCCCGCTCTCCGCGATCGCCAATTCGGGCCTCTATCTCACGGCGCCAGGACTGCTTCCCGGGGGCGCACCGCTTGAGGCCGCGAGGCGCGTCACTCGCGGTGCCGCGAGAATGAGCACCATGATCAAGGACCTGCTGGAGTACACGCGTGCGCGTCTTGGCCGCTCGATCCCCATCGTGCCGCAGCCGGGCGACATGGAGCAGGTTTGCCGGATGGCGTACGACGAGATCCGCGCCATTTACCCAGAGAGGGTTTTCCGCCTGGAAATCTCGGGAGATCTGAACGGCCGGTTCGATGCCGACCGTCTGCAGCAGGTCCTGGCGAACCTGCTCAACAACGCCGTCCGGCACGGGGAAAAGAGCTAGCCAATCACGCTCTCGGCGCACGGGGATGCAGAGAAGGTCACATTGCGAGTCAAGAACCACGGCCGCCCGATCCCCGCCGACCAGTTGCAGGTGATCTTCAACCCGCTCGTGCAGATCCCGTCCGCGCTGACGGATGAGGACGCCGACTCGTCCACGAGCCTGGGACTTGGGCTCTACATCGCCCGAGAGATCGTGGCGATGCACGGCGGTACGATCGAGGCCGAATCTTCTGGAGGAAGCACAGTGTTCAGCGCGCGGCTCCCGAAAACGCGGGGCGAAGCTCGCCTCTAGGCGCAGCGGCGTACTTCCAGGCGGCTCGGTGAGGCAGCCGCTCGGCGCGATAGATGGCGCGGGCAACCCCGCATGCAAAGAAGTGAACGTTCTCGGGTGGATGTTTGTCGCACGGTCACCCTGGCTGATAACGAAAGTGGTGCGCCCTATGCACTGGGCTGCTGCGTGCTTCCTTTGTGGGTTCGTCTATTTCGCCACGCTCTTCCCGGCGTCAGTGCGCGCGGCCGATGCGCGCCCTTGGGATGCCCCAGTAGGCGGCGGACCCACCATTCGCGCGGTGCAGAGGGCGCTCCGCGACCAGGGTTATGACCCGGGACCCGCGGATGGAACGCTCAACGCCGAAACGGTTTGGGCGCTGAAGCAAGCGCAAATCGATCGTGGCTTCGAGGCTACTGGCCGACTCGATCGGCGCACCCTGGGAGCACTTGGCGTCAACCCCGAAGAAAGACACACAGAGCCCAAGACTGGGCTGCACCAACCGGGCGATTAGGCCTACTACTCGGCCTTGGCACCCGAAAGCTTCACCGAGCGCGCCCACTTCTCGGACTCCTGGGCGAGAAAGCGCTCGCTCTCCGCGAGGCTCATCGGCGCCGCCTCGAAGCCCATCTTCTCGATCGCGGCGGAGACATCGGGCTGCGCTAGCGCTCTGGTGAACTCCGCGTTGAGGCGCGCCATCACTTCCTTCGGCGTCGCCGCGGGTGCGAGGATCGCGTACCAGCCGCCAACCTCGAAGCCGGGCAGCCCGGTCTCGGCGAGGGTCGGGATCTCCGGATGGGCGCGCAAGCGCCTGGACGAAGAGAAACCGAGGAGCTTGAGCTTGCCCGCCTGCGCCATCGGCGCGAGCGGCGGATAGGCGTTGAAGACGAACTGCACGTCGCCTTGCACCAGGTCAGGAACCGCGAGCTGGATGCTCCGGTAGGGCACGTGCGTGAGCTCGAGGCCCGCGGCGGCTCCGAGCATCACGCCGGCGAGGTGCCCCGCGGTGCCCACGCCGACGGAGGCGTAATTCATCTTTCGCTGCTTCCCGTAGGCAACGAGGTCGCCGACGCTGTGGATCGGCAGCGTCGCGCTGGCGAAAAGCGCGAAGGGGGCGATGCCGAGGGTGCTCACCGACGTGAGGTCCTTCAGCGGATCGAAGCCAAGACTCGCGTAGAGCACCGGATTGATCACGAGCGCCGGGCCGATCAGCAGGAGCACGTGCCCGTCGGGCGGCGCCTTGATCACCGCCTCCATCGCGATATTGCCGCCGGCGCCGGGACGGTTCTCGAGCACGAACGGCTGGCCGAGCGACGGCGTGATCTTGTCGGTGATGGTGCGCGCCATGCTGTCGGAGACGCCGCCCGCGCCGAAAGCGATGATGATGCGGATCGGCTTCTGGGGAAACTGCGCGTGCGCCGCCGCCGCCACCAGCCACAACGCGGCGACCAGCAGCCTCATGCGACCTGCTTCAGCTTGAAAATGCGCGCCGCGTTGCCGCCGAGGATCTTCGCCTTGTCGGCGGCTGGAATCGACAGGCCGTCCACGACAGAGGTGTCGTCGCCGATCAGCGGATCATCGGAGCCGAACAGGATGCGCTCGGCGCCGACGACATCGTGCGCCATCAGGAGCGCCGGCGGATAGAAGCAAGCCGTGTCGTAGTACAGGTGCTTCGCGTATTCGCTCGGCGGCTTGGAGATGTGCTTGCGGCAATCGGGAAACAGCCGATAGCCGTTGTCCAGGCGCTGCAGCAGCATGAGCAGCGCGCCGCCGGTGTGCGCCATGATGTAGGGGAAGTTCGGATAGCGCTCGAAGATGCCGGAGTAGATGAGGCGCGCCGCCGCCATCGTCGTGTCGAAGATGAAGCCCACGCGCAGCGGCAGCTCGAACTCCTCCTTCTGCAGGTTCGGCGGGAACATCGGGTGCTCGAACACCGGCAGGCGCAGCTCGTCGAGCTTCTTCCACACCGGCTCGAAGCGCGGGTCGTTCACGTGCACGCCGGCGATGTTGGAGCCGATCATCACGCCGTGCAGCCCGAGCTCGCCGACGATGCGATCGATCTCGGCGAGCGAGGCCTCGACATCGGCGAGCGGCAGGCTGCCGACGCCCGCGAACCGATCGGGGTGCGAGCGCACGATCGCCGCCGTCGCATCGTTCATGAGCCGCGCGATCTCGACCTGCCGCACGCCCTGCCAGTCGTAGACGTTCGGCGAGGAAAGGGACAGCACGCGCAGGTCGATGCCCTGCTTGTCCATCACGCGCAGCCGGTGGTCGACGTCGAAGAAGTTGTCCCGGTACCACATGTACGTGTAGCCGTCCTTGCGCATCAGCGTCTGGCCCTCGCGCGTGGTGCTGCGCTCGAGCGAGAAGTCGCGCCACATCGCGTCGAAGTAGCGCTGGTCGAAGACGTGGGAGTGGACGTCGATCTTCATGAACCGACGACGAAGTCGTAGACGCCCTCGCCGCGCGCCGCCATCCGCAGCACGAGCTCCGGCCGGAAAATGTCGTCGTACCGGTTCCCGGGATTGTTCGGAAAGTAGAGCTGCGTGGTGAGGATGCGGCCGCCCGGGCGCTGCACTTTCACGTGGATGTGGCGTGCGCGGCCGGGATACTCGGCCGGGACGATCGTCTCGAGGCGGTAGCGGCCTTCGGCATCGGTGAACTGGTGCCCGCGGTAGCGGAAGCCCCGGTTGTCGTACTGGCCCTTCTCGTCCGCATGCCAGAAGTCGAGCAGCGCATGCGCCACCGGCTTGCACTCGGGACCCAGCACACGCCCGCTGACGAGGAGCGTTCGTGCCTTGCCCTCGGCCAGCGCAATGCGCTCGGGCGACTGCGGCTTGAAGAACGGCCCCTCGGTCTGGCGCGGCGTCGCCGGGCCGCAGCTCTGCGCAAGCGAACAAGCCGGCCAGAGGAGCGCTGCGCCGAGCAGGCGGCGCCGGGCAAAGCGAGTCATGGTTGTCTCCGCACGAGCAGAACATACGCGACAAAGGATGTCGCCGAGCACACGAACATGACGACTGCCATCGGCACCGGGCCGTGGCTGCCGAGCGCGCCGACGCCGGCGCTCGTCACCACGCCGAACGCAGACTGGGCCGACCCGAGAAGCGAAGAGGCGACGCCGGCGCGCTCGCCGAACGGTGCCATCGCCACCGACGTCGCGTTGGAAGCGATGAAGCCGACCGATCCGATCATGAAGAAGATCGGGAAGAACACGCCCCAGAATCCGAGGACACCCGTCGTGCCCAGGAGGAGCAGCAGCGTCGCGCCTCCGGCGAGGCCGTACACGCCCCAGCCGAGGACTCGGCGCACGCCATGGCGCGCGACCATGCGGCGATTGACCTGCGACATGGTGATGAAGCTCGCCGCGCCGGCGCCGAAGTACCAGCCGAACTGCTCGGCCGGCACGCCGAAATACTCGATGTAGACGAACGGCGCCGCGGCGAGGTACGCGAAGAAGGCGCCGAAGGGCGCGATGAAGACGATGACCGGGCCGAAGAAGCGCGGGTCGCGGAAAAGCGGCGCCGCGGCGGCGAGCGCACGGACGAGCGTCGCGCTGCGCCGGTGCACGGGATGCGATTCCTCCAGGAACACCGCGACCAGGACGATGCACAGCGCGGCGAAGGCGGTGAGGAAGCCGAAGAT
>Ga0134121_10001625_pt1 | contig 20887 bp, 16 predicted proteins | sample KB301_FD_96463 | JGI IMG/M metagenome (GOLD analysis project Ga0134121, IMG submission 96463) | Terrestrial soil microbial communities without Nitrogen fertilizer from Kellogg Biological Station, Michigan, USA - KB3-0-1 | ecosystem: Environmental > Terrestrial > Soil > Unclassified ... | reverse complement strand
CAATCTACCACTTCCTGTACGCTGCGGTCGTGACCGAGGTGGATCACTTCGGCGCCGCTAGCCTGTATGATCCTGCGCATGATGTTGATGGCTGCATCATGCCCGTCAAACAGCGAGGCTGCGGTTACGATCCTGATCTTATTTTTAGGGTGGTATATCTCGGGTTTTTTCATTGCAGGCAGTAATTTGCAAAAATATAAAAATTGCGTTGCCTGCTTACATTAATGCATGGCATCCTCTTAAGAGTTGTCTTTGCGAGGGAGCACGACCGGGCAATCTCATGACTAAAACGAATCAGAACAATTTCTGATCATCAGACCTGGAAGAAATAAATGGCCCAGATTCATGATATTTTTTTGAAACAGAAATGAATGAATATTCCGCGGGCAGGGCACTTACTAAAATAGCCCCGGCCTCCGGACGGGACGGAGCATGATATGACTCAGACGCATCTGCTCCAAATCCTTTTCACATTAACAGCGCAATGGATTCTTTTTTTTCAAAAGCTGCCTAGGTGAGATCACAGATTCACCATTGTAACGAACATTGTGAGGGGCAGCCGGCAATTCAACAGCCGTTTTTCTTGTCACTTTTCTTATACAAGAAAAGTAACCAAAAGAACTAGAGCGTTGCAGAGGAAATTTTTTCCGGCTCGTTCCTCGCCTCCAAAACTGCTGCTAAAAAACTCCCACAGTGCGCAGACCGCCCCTTCGAGTTTTTTACAGCTATTTCTTTGTAACGCTCGGTTGCCCGGCGGAGCTGGCAATTGGACTTGAAGATTATTGAAACATTCAAGCAGATCATTGAATGAATGATTCTGTTTCAAGCAAAATTAATTGACCATCACATCTTCACCACCTTCTTCACCGTCCTTGAATTTTTTTCTCCTGTGAGCACCAGAAAATAAACACCTTTGCTGAGAAGGGATAAGCCTACAGTGATGACTGCCTCTGCTGAAGGATTCAAATTGAATAAATTATTTCCCGTCAGGTCATTCACTTCTATCTTGCGCAGGTTCCTTCCTGCATTTTCAATCGTGAGCATGTCTGTGACAGGATTGGGATAAACAGAAACATCCTCCAGGCTGTTTTCCTGAACGGCGGCAAAGTAGTCCAGCTTTACCAGCCAGTCGTCCCAGTTTCCATGGTTGCCTGAAACATCTCCATTGTTCGAGCTCGATCCGCCGCCCACAACGTACCCACCGTCAGAAGCATGGATAATGGAATTGCCGCCGTCGAACCCTGTTCCTCCAAAACATTTTTGCCAGTTCAGCGAACCGTTGCTGTTCAGGATGGCAATCCACAGGTCTGTCAACCCATGGTTGTTGGTGATGCCGCTGTCAACAGAATTGACATTTCCGCAAACTATATAGGTACCACTGGAATCCTCAATCACGGAGTTCATAAAATCATCTGCCGATCCGCCGAGGGTTTTTTGCCACAAGAGATTTCCTGTTGCGTCTACATTTACAATCCAGCCGTCATAGCCGCCATGATTGCCGGTTACGTCATCGTTATTCGAAAGCGTATAACCTGTCACACAATATCCGCCCGACGAAGTTTGAATGACCGTTACACTGTTGTCGTGGTCGGAACCTCCGTAACTTTTTTCCCATTCTATGTTAAGCGTGGAATCTAATTTGACGAGCCAAATATCTTCCATGCCGTGGTTGTTGCTGACCTGTCCATCCGTGGAAGCTTCATCGCCCACAACCATGAGTCCGCCATCAGCAGTATTGATGATGCATGAAGCGGCTTCATTAGCGCTGCCCCCAAGACAATTTTGCCAGAGGAGGTTTCCGGCATTGTCCAGTTCTACCACCCACTCGTCCATCATACCAAGGTTGTGCGACACATCACCGTTGTTTGACCTGGTAAACCCCGCGGCGAAATAATTTCCGGATGGAGATTCTACAACTGAAGCGGCCCATTCCTCCTGGGTGCCTCCAAGCGACCGCTGCCAGAGCAAGGCCCCTGTGCTGTCCAGCTTCACGATCCAGAAATCGTTAAACCCATGGTTGCCCGTAACGTCACCGTCAATTGAATTGCTGAACCCTGCTACCACGTATCCGCCGTCGCTGCTTTGAATCACGCTGCGCGCGAACTCATCTCCGCTTCCGCCCAGGCACTTCTCCCATTCAAGTATTCCGGCATTGCTGACTTTTGCAACCCAGTAATCTGAACCTCCGTGATTGCCCGAAACTTCTCCCGTTACCGAAGGTGTTGACGACACAAGGATGTAGCCGCCGTCAAATGTTTGCGCAATGGAGCGGAAATCTTCGGCCGCCTCGCCCCCGAGACATTTTTGCCATTGAATCGCCAACTGTTGGGCGAAAGAACATTGTGGGATGGAGAGCGCTGCCGCAACCATCGCCAGGAACCACCGGGAAGTTTTCATGGATATTTATTTTTAGGTTGTTCACGTGAATGAGAAAATGGAGCGGATGTTTTTCGCCTCGATCGTGTGCCGTCCCGCTTTTCCCCTGCAGTATGCGCTGCGCTTTACTTCAGGGTCAATCGGGGCTATTGTAGAAAGCGTCCTGCTTCGTGGCATGTTTATGAACGTCTGCTTCGAAAAAATATTTAATGAATAACAAAAACCTTCTTTGTAAAATTATTTCTTTCATTCATCACTTTCAAAAAATAAACTCCGTTTGAAAATCCGGAACAATCAATACGTGCGAACTCCTGGAAATTCTTTCCTGCAAAAATCTTTCTCCCGCTAAGATCAGAAATTTCTACCTCGAAATTATCATTCTTAAAATAAACAGTAAAAATATGTTGCGCAGGGTTGGGATAGACATGCAGCGCATCTGTCGGCACGGACTCATTCACATCATTTGCTGTTTGGAGCAATGCAACATTGTTCACTGCAGTGCTGCCTGCTAAATTGAAACCGCCCCCGACAAGTATTCCTCCCTGGTAAGGAAAAATTGCTTCCGCATCTGAGTTCACGCCGCCGTATAAAGTATCGACAGAAGTGCCGTCAAAACTCACGATACCGCTGGAGAGATGTGCGCCGCCGGCATCTGTTTCCCTGTTGAAACCTCCTGCAATGTAGAGCGCTCCTGCGATGTCCTTCAACGTATGAATAAAGGGATGCAGTCCGCCCATATTGTAATAGCTGAATCCAAACCCCGGGTTCACCCAGTCGCTGCCGTTCCATTTTGCAATGCATGCCAGCGTATTCGTGCCAGAGAGTGTAAATTCCCCGCCGGCATACAATTCACTGTTGTAAACTTCAGCGCCGTAAACAATCTTGTTGAACCCGCTTCCGAAATTGTTCCACTGGCTGCCGTTCCATGCCGCGATACCATTGGCCGTGATGCCGCCTGCATTCAAAAAATTTCCCACCACTACAAGTTCACCGTTGAATAAAAGTAGCTGGTGCGGATACAATAATGTCGTGTAAGGAGGCATGCCCGATACGAGTCCCTGGCCAACATTGACCCAGCTTGTTCCATTCCATTTTGCGATCCCTGAAATCGTATCATTGTCTACGCGGTTAAAATCCCCCGTCACGTACAGTTCGTTATTGTATTTGATGATGTCATACAATGTGGGTGGATCAGCCGAACCTGCATTCACAAAGCTTCCGCCCAGCGCCTGCCAGGAATTTCCCTGCCATGCTAAGACGTGATTCGTTGTGCCGGCAGCATAAGTCAATGCATACAACGCCGTGTCGATAGTCTTCAGTTTATGAATCCCATCAGAAGAAGGGAGTTGTGTCAACGTCTGCTGCCAGTCGGTGCCGGTCCATTCATAAACCCATTGAGAAGGTTGTCCGTAACCATATAACGTGCTGCTGTCTGCTTCAAACCCGATCACGAATGAAGGCAAGGAAGTTCCGAAGGGCTGCCACTGTGCCTTTGCAGATGATACAATAAGAACAGCCGCCGCCAAAGCGAGCGTTTTACCTTTCATAAAATTTATCTGAAAAAATGAATTTGATTTCGCAATTACGAAGCTACAAGATTAGCAGGATCGGGCCGCGCTTTCAAATTAATTTTAAGAATAAGGATACATCTCTAAATTAGGCTTATAGTCATTGCGACAACCACCATTTGAAGTTGTCATTGCAACCGCTCTCCACTTGAACTTGTCATTGCGAGGCACGAAGCAATCCCCCGCTATGAGTCAGGAGATTGCTTCAGTCGTACCTCCTTCGCAATGACAACATCGATGGGTGGGCCTCACAAATCAAACGCCAGTTGTTTCTTCAATTCCGTCTCGGTGAGCGCAGCATTCTTTATCATCTCCACTTTGAATTTGCAAACCTCTTTCGCCTTCGCATACTTCTCGCTGAATTCTTTGGGCTTGATCACTGCAATTACGTTTCCCGGAAAGAGCGCCCAGACAAGGTTTTGGGATTTCGGATTGAATTTAAAATCGTTCAGTGTATAGCTATTGTAGCTGAATACCGTATTTACATTTTTATCAGCCAGGAAAACCCGCTCCGGCTTCACGGGCTTATTTTTTTCATCCACGAAATAGGCGAAGACAGTCACGGCCTTCGGCAATTCCACCGGGCGGTCACAGTTCCAGATACCGAAGCCGTCCACCTGGAACTGGCGCATCACGGCATAGTCGGCCGGCATTTTAAATTTTACCCAGCGCGGATTGTTGGCGAAGTACAACGTAGTATCGTTTTTGAATTTTTCAAAGTTTGCTTTCTCCGTGGCCCTTCTTTCATCCTGTGCAACGAGGAACTCATCGAACCTCGTTTTGAATTTCATCCTGGAATTTTCTGTGGCCAGGTGCGGCAAAATTTTCAGATTAACGCTTCCGGTGTCGGTATACATGGTAAGCAAATAAGTTTCATCAGTGTCCATGGGATGGATCTGAATGTCTTTCCATTTAATGCCCGACCTGAACACGGCTTTATGCACTTCAGCCGCATCGTTCCCTGTATATTTCCAGGTGAAGGTGCGCAGGTTGTTCAGTTCCGGAATGTTGCTGAGGGATGCGATGAAATGGAAGGAAAATTTGTCCGGCCCGGGTTTCTTAGAGAAGAAGAATCTTTTTTTGCCCGCCGGTTCCATCGCGCTGTATAACCGGATCGTATACTGCGGCGCTTTAAAAGAGAAAACTGTTTCAACGGAATCCCTGTACTCAATGGGCTGCAGTATGAAGGTTTGCGGGGTGAATTGACTCACAGTGAGCATGTCCTTGCCTTTGTAAATCCACTTGTTTTGTTTTTTGTCGAAGTAATACAAATTGTAGTCGGGGGATTTGTTCAGCGACGCCATCATCACGCTGATCCTGTTTTGCCGGTTTACAAAAACCTCTTCGTTGTTGCGCGAAGCCGTGAGCTCCATCATGCCGGCACTTTCCAGTTGCATGCCTGCCTTGCCTGAATCGTACTTCATCGGTATGCCGCTCAGGAAAAAATCCATGTAGTTGTAAAACTCACGGTAGTTCACCACCACGTCTCCCTGCAAGACGTTCCCGTCTTTATCCACGAATGCCGAGGGAGGAATGGTGATCCTGGAGTTGCGGCGCGAGGTGATGATCTGTCCTGTGCCGGCGTTCACCACGAATTGCTGCTGCGGAAGATCCAAAACGGGCAAAGGCGGATTCACACCATCCACAGCATGAATTTTCGGCGGCGGAATTTTCTTTGATGATGCTTCTGCCGGGTTCGAAGTCCATGGAAGCGCTTCGGCCGTTCCTTTTTCAGTTACAGCAGGCTGCGGCGCCGGTGCTTCCTGCTGCGTCTGCTCTGCTGGTTTTTTCAGTTCAGCATTTTTCCTGTTCTGCAGGTACAGGAACAGTACGCTGCCTGAAAGGATGACAAGAATAACAATACCGGTAATGATTGTTTGCGAAGCCACGCTGGGCCTGCGGGATGTGTTGGTTGACATAGTTACCTCCTTGTTTTAAATTGTTAAGTAAAAGCAGGAGTAACGGTGTAATGCCGGTGAGTCGGTTTGTGGTTGTGACTTCGGAGCCTTGTAGGAGGGATAACGGGGGAGGGGGGAGAATTATTTTAGAAGGGAGAAATTATTTTTCCCTTAAAACATAGTTTAATTAATTTTAATTTGAGTTCTATGTTTGTCAAGATATATTTTATTTTCTTGACTAAACGATTTGATAAACTCTTTTCCTGTCACGCCAATTTTTTTGAAGGCACCGTCTTCAATGGTTGGAGATAAAATAATTTCCCCTGAGTTTTCAAAGCTGATTAATTGCCGATCAAACAAAGCGTCATAGACTGGTGAAAGGAGAATTCCATTGTTTACATCTAATCTTTCAGTATCAGAAGATTCTTTCCATGGCTTAATATGTGAAGCGATTAAAATTTTTGGATTCGTAAAACCTGTGACAGCACATTTATATTCCCATCTATGAATGATACTTTTTCTATAAGCGCCCTGTCCGACTCGAGAAGTTACCAGTCCTGACCTTTCAGTAGAATTTGGAATGACATAATCAACAAAGCTTTCTGCCACATGAGTAGTTTCGGCAAATTGATTGTACGTTTTTGGAATGCTAATACCAATTCGATGCATAAAAAACCTTATTCCTTGCCTGTGGTTTTTTTGAGAATCAGCAACTTCAAAGTAGTCGGAATCAAAAACAACCATTTCTGAAATAAATTTAACAATGCCGGAAGAAACATATTCAAAAAGAAATACTCTTCTGCCATTCTCTTTATGATCTCTCAGTGCAAGGTTGCCTTTAATGTATTTCATATCACCACTTTGACCTTCGCCTGTATAGGAATAAACATTTTGGTTATCCCATGCATCGATATATCAATGCTGTTTACCTTGATGCCCTGAAAAAATAAAGATGTAAGGAAAATTTGCCGATGGTGAGATTCCACTTTGCCTACTCCCTCCATACTGATCATGAATCTGAGATCTCTTAATAATTTGATCCGGTATGAATGGTAATTTGTCCAAGCTTATAGGTTGAAGTGGGTATAGTTGGAAGCACAAATAAACCATTAATATGAGATTCTTCCAATTATCGGAAGCTTTGCTTCGCACTCACCCCCTCACCACCCTCTTCACCACCACCTCTTCTCCCATCACAATTCTTACGATGTACGTTGCCGGAGGCAGATCTGAAATGTCGAACTGTGTTTCGCTGGTTTCGGCTTGCATGAGTTGGGCGGGAATGATGGTGCGCACCAGCTTGCCTTGCATGTCGAACAGTTCAGCCTGCACATTCTTTTCCGTGCCGAGGTTGAGCTTCAGGTTTACGATGCTTTGGGAAGGGTTGGGGTAGAGAACTGCGGGCTCGATGGCGGGCAGCAGCGGATTTTCATCTGCGGTTTTAGAGGCTTCGATGCTGTCCGGTTCAAGGAACTCTTCATCTGGAGAAGAAATAATCGTGTAGCCAATTCCTCCAACCATGAAACTGCCGCCAAATGCGTAGGAAGATTCCGACACTTCCACCTCGGGCAGATTAATCGAAGTGTCAAACTGAGTTTCAAGCTTGGTCTGCTCAGTACATGTGATGACTTCAGCAGGTTCCTCTTCTTCTTCTATAAAAGGTATTTCAGGAACCTCAATGAGCATCACGCCCGTGGTGGTAACCATGCTGTCGGAGTCCACCGCTGCCGTTGTATAATCCCATTCGGTGAGGGAAAGCTTACCGACAGTTTCATTCTTATGGGTGGTGCATGAAAACAGGGTTGTGCCAAAAGCAAAAAGCAGCGCCACAAAAAATACCTGCGCTGCCGAAAGACGGTTCCCGATGGACTGAAACGGAATGTTCAGCCGTACTGGTTTTCTGAGTTGGTCGGTCTTGAAACGTCCGCACATTTTTTCATTCGCACGTGAGAGGAGGATTTCCTGAACTTCCAACGGTGATTTGTTTGAGAAGTCCACAACAGTCTTGCAGCATTTGTCGCAGAAGCGCCCCTGCTCCTGCGGCGACATTTTATTCCAGTCTTCGTGACAAGGGGTTGGAATAGAAATTTGAAGTGTCCGCATGGTAAAATATTTTGACTATGATTTTGGATAACGTTTGATCCACAAAAAATATTTCAGCCAAAGCGAATCTTACAGTTTAATGATAAACCGGGCGGGGGACCTCGTCGGGGTTAAAATTACAGCTTGACAAACTTTTGTAAGCCTGCAATCTTGCTGTCGTTAACGAGCACGATATAGTAAACACCCTGGCTGAGGTCTTTTACATCCAGCTCGACCTGCTTCCTGCCGAGAAGCATTTCACCCGACTCGTATTTCACGAGTTTACCGATGCCGTCATAGACCAGCAACCGCGGAGCTATTAATGCGGGAACATTTTCAAATGAAACTGTAACCGATCCTTGCGCAGGATTTGGAAAAAGCGTCAGCCAGGAGTACGCGGAAGGTTCATTGATGCCTGTAGACGATTCGCAGACAAGGCTGTCCACAATTAATTCTGCCGACATCGTATCAGGATAAGTGTCAGTAGAAAAACCGGAGCTTTGGGTAAATGCCAGCGCACTGTCACTGTACGTGGCCTGGGAAATCACGATCTGCGGCTGGTAAACTTTGCAGGGCGCATATCCATCCTGGTCGGTTTTTACAATATAGCCGGCCCCGACCGCGGCAGTCGCTCTTCCACAGAGCATAAACCCGTTGTCAATCGCCAGGACTGCATCGTCCATGTATTCCCCGCTGATACTGTCGAGTCCATATTCTCGCGTCCAGAGTGTATCACCTGAGGCATTTATTTTCATCAGCACATAATCGGCGGTGTCGCGATGGTTTGTTTCTCCGTACAGAAAATAATCCCCGGTGAGTGCTTTTTTTATACTTCCCGCCTGGGCATTGAGGTACAATTTATTCCAGGAGAGGTTTCCAGCGCTGTCTGTCTTCAGCAAGATAGTCTGGCTGCTTGCATCCCAGATAATGCCTGATGCCAGGAAGCCTCCATCAGGAGTCTGCAGCACCTTTTTTAAATACGGAACGTCGGCGGTGTCGAAATTCCTGGCCCATAAAATATTTCCGGAAGCATTGGTGCGTATCAGAAATGAGTGGTAGTGGACGGCCCAATAGGTACCGGTAATAATAAATCCATGATCGGAAGTTTCATCGACTGAGTTGATGTAATTATTGCTGTTTGAATTGAAATAAAATCTTGTCCATAATGTATCTCCCAAAGAATTGGTTCTGATGAGGTACATCTTGGTGTCGGACTTTCCGTAAAGCACCAGGCCCGAATCGCTGGTTTGCATCACGTAGCCATGGTTAAAGGTGCCGCCGGTATATCTTCTCGTCCACACGGGTATGCCCGTGTTGTCAAGTTTCAGGAGCTGCTGGTAATTGACATTTGAAAAGGTGAGGGACCTTGCAGAAATTACAAAGCCGCCGTCATACGTCCTGATCATATTGGCTGAAACATAAAGTCCTGACCTGTAAGTTTTAGTCCATTGTATGGAGCCTTGCTTGTCGATGCGTGTAATGGTAGCTCTTCCGGGATTGATGAACCTGCCCATAAGGATTGAGTAGCCGCTGTCGCTTTCCGGGATTACGGAGGTGCATGATGTAATGGCCTGGCCCGGAAAAATTTCCTGAAAAATATTTTGTGAAATGGCCGCATGTGCGAAAAGCAGCAGCCTCGTAATTAAAAAAAGTTTTTTCATTGGATTGTGATTTAAAATATTTTTCAAATGTCAGGATCAAGGCAGTTCCTTACAAAAGAGAATCGCATTTTCCTTACCCATTCAACTTTAATTAATGTGCCGGCTTTCCCTCCGGTCAACCTGATCCTCCCATTTGTCAATTGGTTTTCTGTGATTCCGGCTAATAGAAATGCATGTCTAACTTTGAGCACATAAACCCTTGTATGCATCCGTCAAAAATATTTTTTCTTCTGCTCCTGGTAGTTTTTGATCTTACATGGCCGCGTGCCGCCTTCGCACAGCACAACACGACTTCCTTTCAGCATCTTACCATTGAGAATGGTTTATCGGATAACAGGATCAACTGCATGGTGCAGGATGCAGACGGATTTATGTGGATATGCACTGAAGACGGCCTGAACAGGTTCAACGGTTATACTTCGAAAATTTTCCGGCATACGGAAGATAGTTTTTCAGTATGCTCCAACACCATTACCTGTGCCTTTAAAGACAGGACAAACTGTTTGTGGTTTGGCGGCAACGGCGTAATGGTATGCAACCCGCATGAAGAAAAGTTTGTTGCCTACAGGCATACCAACCAAAGCAGGAATGGCCTTACTAACAACGATATCACAGCCATTACACAGGATGAAAACGGTGCGATGTGGATTGGAACGCGGCAAGGACTTTTCCTGTTTGATGAGCGCTCAAAAAAATTCACACCATTCCTGCACGATACCACGGGCAGTGTTGAAGAGGTGTACCGGAAGAACCGCATCATCAGGATGGTACCCGACATGCATGGAAATCTCTGGATGTCGGCCATTATCGGGCTGTATAAATTTTCTCTTTCGACTCATGCCTTCACAGTGTACTTATATGATGAAAAAAATAAAGGCATTTTTTTCGGGAACCACATCACTGCTTTGAGTTTTGACGGCAAAGGAAAATTGTGGATGTCGGTCTTGGATTCTACCATCTGTACCTTTGACACCTTGCGAAAACAATTCAGTCTTGTTCAGTTTCCCGATCATGATTTTGAAGTTGCAGCCAGAAGTGTGGAGGATATTTGTACGGACGCTGAAGGGAAGACCTGGATTGCGACTTCTTACAACGGCTTGCTTCTGTTTAATCCGGATGAGAATAGATGGCAGCGTTTCTCGCATGATATTTTTGACCCTAAGAGTCTTTGCGACAACAAAACACTATCACTCCTTTGCGACAAATCAGGAATGACATGGATCGGGACTGTAAGCCGGGGTCTGGAAAGGTTGAGCAGCCATCCGGATAAATTTATCTCTTATGTACTTCAGCCGGGAAAGCCAGGTTCGCTGTGCGAAAATGACATCACTTCAGCCAGCGAGGACGGTAAGGGAAACCTGTGGATCGGAAGCAAGAGCGGGTTGATGTATTTTGACAGGAGTAAGGGCGCTTTCAGTTGCTTCTACCATGATGACAGGAATTCAAATTCGCTTTCGCACAATTTGATTTATGCCGTTGCGGAGGATGCTGATGAGCGCCTATGGATTGCCTCGGAGAACGGTTTGAGTTGTTTCAACAAGAAGAGTGGAAATTGGCAGCACTATTTTCACGAAGAAAAAAATAACCGCTCATTGCCAGGGTTGAGTGTGTTTGAAGTTCTGGTAAGAAGCAATGGTGAAGTGTGGGCGGGTACCAGCAGCGGCTTCTGCCGCTTCAATGCTGCCAATGCAACTTTTGAAAATGAATACAACAACGAGTCGATCAAAAAATTTACCCGGGAATACTACACGACATTATTTGAAGACAGCCGTCATACGGTGTGGTTGTCGACGAGCCGCTCGGGCATTTTCAATGCGGATGGCAATTTCAATATCCTCCATTCCTATTATCACTCTGTAGGTTTTAATGCGAATACCGTCCACCAGTTTGCAGAAACGCGTGATGGAAACATTTTAATGGCTACAAATGCAGGACTGTTCATGTGGAATTTCAAAACGGCCCTGGTGTCAGGTTTCAAAAGCGACAATGAAAACTTAAAAGGTGATCTCAAAACTGTTCTTATAGAAAATGATTCCATCGCCTGGTCGAGTACAGCTCACGGGCTCTTCCGCATTGGCTTTAACAACGAAAATGAAATTGTTTCCGTTAAGAATTTTACGTCGGCCGATGGATTGCAAAGTGATGCATTCAACAACGATGCAGCGCTCAGATTGAAGTCGGGTGAACTTTTTTTCGGGGGCATCAATGGCTTTAACCTGTTCATACCGGCGGCGATCGTTTACAACACCACACTTCCGCCTGTCAGAATTTCTTCTTTTAAAATATTCAACCTCGAACATGCCTTCCCGGCTCCGGGTGCCAATGGGGAGCTTACGTTAAATTACGACCAGAATTATTTTTCCTTTGAAATGGCAGCGTTGAATTATGATCATCCCGAAAAAAATCAATTCGCGTACCAGCTTGAAGGCTTCGACAGGAACCTGAATTATTCAGGTACTGTTAACGTTGCTTCATACACCAACGTTCCCCCGGGCAGTTACGTATTGCATGTCATGGCGTCAAACAATGACGGGCTGTGGAACGGGGAAGGGGCTGTGCTTCATCTCATCATCGTGCCTCCGTTCTGGAAGGCCACCTGGTTCCGCATTGTGGCGATCCTGGTGCTGTGCCTCATGGCTTACTTCATTTATTATTTAAGGGTGCAGAAAATAAAACGAGAGGAAGAGGGGAGAAGCAGCATCAACAGGCAAATTGCAGAGGCCCGGCTCATCGCCCTCAGTGCACAAATGAATCCGCATTTTATTTTCAACTCCCTGAACTCCATTCAGCAATTTATTTCTGAATCTCAAAAGGAGAATGCGCTGAAGTACCTTTCGAAATTCTCTAAGCTGATCCGGCTGGTACTTCAAAATGCGGGCAAAAACACTACTTCCGTCAGCAATGAGCTGAACATGCTGGAATTTTATGTAGAGCTGGAAGCACTTCGCTTTTCTAATAAGTTCGTTTATCAATTTGATATTGATCCCGGCATCAACCGGGAAAATACTGAAATCCCTACCATGCTCTTGCAACCGTATGTTGAAAATGCGATTATCCACGGCCTTTTGAACAAGCCGGCACCAGGTCATCTTGGCATAAAAATAACGAAGAAGGATTCGAATATTTTTTGCGTCATACAGGACGACGGCATCGGCAGGGCCGCAGCCGCTTCCATAAAAAGCAAGAAGCTGATGCGGAATGAATCGCTTGGAATGAAAATGACGGAAGAGCGAATGCAAATGCTCGGACACATGACCAATAAAAAGGTAAAAATAAATGTGGTTGACCTGAAAAATGAACACGGATCTGAAGCGGGAACAAAAGTTGAAATTGAAATCTCCATTGAAGAAGAATAATGATCAAAGCAATTATCGTAGAGGATGAAAAGCGAAGCTCGCAGCTCCTGTCCAATTTATTGAAGGAGTATTGCGCCGGAGTGGAACTATCCGGAATGGCGTCGACGGTTACTGAAGCATTCCAGCTCATTAAGAAAAACCATCCCGATGTTATTTTCCTTGATATAGAAATGCAGAAGGAAACAGGTTTTGATTTGCTCGCGAAGTTTGATGAAATAAAGTTTGAAATTGTTTTTACAACCGCTTATGAAAATTATGCACTCAAGGCGATTAAGTTTTGTGCCATTGATTACCTGTTGAAGCCGATCGATGTAGAAGAGCTCAAGGCAGCCGTGAGCAAGGTGGAGCGCAATCACCAGAAGAACAGGTTGAATAAAAAGCTTGAGGCTTTGAGGCAAAACATGCACAATGCAAACCCGGAACAGTTTCGCATTGCATTGCCGTCAACAGAAGGGTTGAGCATCATTCGTGTAAATGAAATCCTATACCTGAAATCGGACAGGCAGTACACCATATTTTATCTGAAGTCGGGTGACAAAATAATGACTTCCAAAAATATCGGAGAATATGAAGAGCTTTTATTAGAACACAACTTTTTCAGGGTACACCATTCCTTCCTCATCAACCTGGGTGAGGTGAAAAAATATTTGAGGGGCGACGGAGGTTATGCCGTGATGAGCAATGGCGAACAAATTGATGTTTCCAAAAGGAAGAAAGATGCTTTTCTTAAACACTTTTCAAAACATTAATCATTTTTCATTCCCTTTGTAAAGTAGCTTTCACCGCCTGTCAATTGCCGCCTTGTTTCTGCAGGAGTTTATCGCAACTTCTCGTATAGCTTTTGAATGAATGACAAGGTCAATGCCGTTTCTATCATGTGCATACCACTTGTAAAGCAGATACAACCGTTCGTCAATTGCCGGGATAAGTTGCTTTCAGAATGCTGAGATTTACAATATGAAAGACCCCCATGTGATGAAACAGTTGATCATACTAACTAAGTCCAAATTGATGGATCGCTTCGGCGACATCTACATGCTGGCATATATGATTCTGATGACTGCCATGATTATATTTATAATGGTCACGACGAATTAATCAATTAAAAAAATGAAATAGAATGAAAACAAAGCTCACGCTCTGCTTAATTTTCGTCATATCTATTTACACCAATGCGCCTGCCCAGCAATGGATGGAGGCTCCCTATATGAAAGCCAGGCCCGACAGTATCGGGAACTATAATTTTTATGACATCCAAAAGGCATTCGGGCTTTATGAAAAGAAGCATGAAAAAGAAAGCGAAGCTGATGAAGAGGTAGGGCCGGAAGACGAAGGAAAATTTTCCGGCTACATGCAATACAAACGATGGGAAGCTTATATGGCACCACGCGTGTATCCATCCGGCGACATTACACTTCCTTCCACCAGGCAGCAGCGCTTCAACGAATTTATTTCTTCATCGAATTTCAGAAATGGAAATCCTGATAATAAACCGCTAGCCGGAAATTGGATGCCACTCGGCCCGACGGGCACCCATTGGGGTGGTTACTTCGGGGGTGCTGCCCGCGTAAGTTTCCTTCGCATTGACCCGACCAACAGCAACATCATGTGGACATTTGCACCCTCAGGCGGACTCTGGAAAACAATTGACGGAGGACAAAACTGGACCACCAATACGGACCAGCTACCCATCATCGGATGTTCCGACCTTGCCATCAATCCGTTGAACACGCAGATCATGTACCTTGCTACCGGCGATGGAAACGGAAACGGTTCACAACTGTGGCAAAGCTCCATCGGAATTCTCAAGTCGACTGACGGTGGTGCCACATGGCCGCTTGCAAGCAATACCATGAACTGGCAGGTGAGCTGGAACAGGTGCATTTATAAACTCCTGATCAACCCTGTAAATCCCAATATTATTTTTGCGGCGTCTACCAATGGCCTTTACAGAACTCTGGATGCGGGACTGAACTGGAACATCGTGCAGGGCGGCGGCCTCTTTACCGATGTTGAATTCAAACCCGGAAACCCGGGCATTGTGTATGCAACATCAGGCGTTCAGGCCAACGGAACATTTTATAAATCCACAGATGGCGGAAATACTTTTACCACTGCGGCCATTGGACTTCCTCCCGTGCTGAACGTAGCCCGCCTCGACATTGCAGTAACGCCTGCAGACAGCAATTATGTATACGTGGTTGCTGTCAAAAAAAACACAAATGATTTTTATGGATTCTACCGTTCTGTGGATGGAGGAGATAATTTTACCCTGCGCTCGAATACACCCAACATCCTGGCGGGCATTCCGGCTTCGCAGGCATGGTATAACCTGGCAATGGGCGTGTCAGCTTTTCATAAGGATACCATTATTGTTGGCGGTACTGAATCATGGAGAAGTCTTGACGGAGGCGTAACATGGACGAAGCATACGAGTACCACAGGGGCAGGCGCCCCGTTCGTGCATCCTGATATGCATGACATGGAATTTATGCCTGGCACCGATTCAGTTTATTTTTTATGTAATGATGGAGGCGTATGGAAAACTACCAATTACGGCGCAACGTGGAACCCTTTGAACGAAGGTCTGCAGATTTCACAGATGTACAAGCTTGGAACATCGAAGCTGAATCCGTATACGATTGCAACAGGTCACCAGGACATGGCAACGCATCGCCTGCGTACGAACACCTGGGACGTCATCACGCCCAATACCGGGGATGGCATGGAATGCATTTACGAGAACGACAACGATTCCGTCATCTACCTTGAGTCCTACAACGGCCGCATCATCAAAGCAATCAATACTTTTCCCCTGTTTAATGTTGTATGTACTTTTTCAGGAGCCGGTGTGAATGCTGCGGGGAACTGGGTTACGCCCGTCGTCATGCATCCTGTTTTTGATACCATCCTGCTTGTCGTAAAGCTGCAGGTATGGCGCACCATTGATGTGGGCGCGAGTTTTTCGCAAGTCGGAAATATTTCTGCAACTGGCGGCAACATGGTGGCCCTTGCTTATGCGCCTTCGAACCCCGACTTTATTTATGCTGCCAAGGCGAATCATTTTTACGTTGCCACTGACGGCAACAGTTTTACCGAACGTTCAGCAGGGCTTCCGGTACCTGCATCGCAGATCACTGCCATTGCAGTGAGTAATACCCATCCTGAGAAAGTATGGGTTACTTTTTCAGGTTACAATGCGGCTAACAAGGTATGGACGTCATCAGATACCGGTTTAACATGGTCGAACTATTCAACGGGCCTGCCTAACCTTCCCGTGAATTGCATTGTGTATCAAAATAATTCCAACAATGCATTGTATGTGGGCACCGATGTGGGCGTTTACTTTATGTGCGACTCACTTCCTTCGTGGCAGCCTTTCTATAACGGCCTGCCGAATGTAGATGTGGAGGAACTGGAAATTGCTTACAGTATTAATAAGATAAGAGCGGCGACTAGCGGAAGGGGTTTATGGGAATCTGACCTGGGCGTTATCACGGCCACTCCTTTACCGGTAGCACTGCTAAGCTTTTCAGGGCATCATGACGAAAGCAGCAATGTGAACGAGCTGGATTGGGTAACGTCTTCAGAGCGGAACTGCAACTATTTTGAAATTATGAAAAGTGCAGATGCAGACTATTTTTCTTCCATCGGAAAGACAGAGGGCTCAGGAAATTCAAGCCAGGAAAGGAATTATCAATTTGCAGACGATCATGTGCTGGGTGGCATAAACTATTATTACCTTAAACAAATTGACTTTGACGGTAAGGAGACTTTATCCAATACGATCTCTATCCGATCTGGCAGGACAGGAAAGGTTACCGTTTTTCCGGATCCCGCCAGCACTACCATTGGTTTCCAGTTTTTAAGAAGGGCTGAAGCGTATGACCTGCAACTTTTTGATGTGCTCGGCAATGAAATGTGGCTGCAGCCTGTTCTGCATCGAAGCAATGATTCCAATGATGAGCTGGATATTTCTTTTTTAACGGCAGGACTTTACCTGTTAAAGATTACCAACAACAAGACGGGCGAATTTTATTATGGAAGGTTTGTGAAAAAATAAGTTTGCCTTGCAATGTGATGATGGGTAGGGATTATTTAATCGAAAGAATTCCTCGCAGCTTTGCTGCAGGGATGAAGTAAAACTTCAGCCACGAATTTCACAAATTCACATGAATCATTATTGCAAAGCATACATCAATTACCGATAATTCGTGTAATTCGTGGCAAGACACCTCGAAGCTCTGCTGCGGTGTCATTCATTCGTAACCTCTTAGAGCTACATCATTCGCATGGGTGAACAGGTAAGTATTCAAAAAAAAGTGTTTGCGGGTTGGAGGGACGTGAAAGACTTTTGATCCAGTCTTTTTAATTCTTACAAACATTTTAATCTTTAAAAACTATGAAAGCTCAAATCAGGATTGCGGTCGGATTGTTAATGATTGTTGCATCTTGCAAAAAAGAAGATCATCCTTCGGATAACACTGCAGGTCCAGTGGCGGATAACTATTCTTCCATGGCTGATTTTTATGCAATGAACGGAGTGAGCTTGCAGCATTACACAGTTGATGCTGCATCTGGAGGAAATTTCACCACCCCGAACGGAACAGTTATTACCGTCCCGGCAAATGCATTCTCAACGCTTGCAGGCGGGAATGTCGCCGGCAATGTCACAATTGAATTCAAGGATATTTATAAAAAGAGCGACATGCTGCTGAGCGATAAGCCGACCATTACAGCATTGGGTGGACTCTTAAAGTCTGCCGGGGAATTTTTTATTAAGGCCGTCCAGGACAACGAACCTCTGAGACTTGGTGCGGGAAAAAAGATTGACGTTGTCCAGCCTGCTATTGGAGGTGTTGCAAATGACACAGCGATGGCTCCGTTTGTTGCCAATCCTGATACCATGGCATTTGGTAATTTTGCCTGGCAACCGGCGGTTGTATTCGATTCCGTGAATCTGAATGCAACCAGCTATGTATTTTCATTGTATGCGTTCACATCTCCTGAAGATACAGGCACCTGGTGCAACAGCGATAACAGTTCCTATTTCAACGCATTCTCGCAAACGGTCTTCACGCTTCATGCAACGTATGATCCCGACACATTCTACACAGATGTATTCCTTGTATTCGCAAATGAAAACAGCATGGTCCACGTTTACCGTAATTCGGGCACGCCGGATTTTTCATATTTCTATGCTCCGCAAGGCCTTTCCTGCACGGTGGTCGCCGTTGCAGTGAAAGAAGGTAAGTTGTACTCATCATTTACGCCGATTACTATTGGAAGCAATCAGACCGTAGATTTTTCTGTGAGTGTGACGACCACGGATGCTTTTAAGGCCGCATTGAGTTCACTGAACTGAATTCATGCAGGTGTTGAGCAGATGGATTTGTCTTATTTATCTGTTTCAATACTTTTCTTGCACGCGACCGGAATCCGGCAGAACCATAGGGCAGCTGTTCTTCAATGCTCAGTTGAAGTTCTTGTTTCAGCTCAGGATAGTCCATACAAAGGTTACCGAGAACGCTCATCGAGAATACATGGATGGCCACCGGCTGCTTCTTGTCGTTGAGCAGCCTGAAACACGTTTCAGCTGCCAGTCCATGCAATGACTTTGGGATATTTACAAACTGAAGCAGTCGCAATGTGTTGCGGAGAACGGCATTGTGGAGGTTTGGATGATCCAGGTTGAGCAATAATTTTTTCAGGTGTTTTGAGATCAGCTTCGGGTATGCAATCACAATGTTGCTCAGGGGCCAACCGGCGCGTTGCGTTACGCGGTATTCGCCTTTCAGGAAAAGTCCGACCAGTTCATCAAATTTTTCCTGGTCATCGCCGACCCACCTGACGATCTTGTTGGCCTGGCGTTTGGAATGTTCTTTCAGAATTTCTTCTCTGAGATGCATTTTTTATTTTTAGCTTAAACACAATACTGAATTAATATAATTGAGTCTATTGTCTACTGCTGATTGCCTACTGCCTACTGCCCATTGCCTACTGATTCCTCATGGTAGGAATTTATCTATTCTATTGGGCAGGATATAAATAAGCGGCGTGATCGCAAAAATAAAAATGCTGACGAGCGGGGAAAAGAAACTGAAGGCCACTGCAATGGCATACACAACAGGTGAAATCAAAAAAAGAAAATCTGCAATCTCCTTTACTTCTGTGGTCAGCTCGCGGTCCAGCAGGGTCTTTCGGCTGACACCATAATTCCATTGGATATAAAGTGTGATGTTGCACATGCTCAGGTTGAACGCATAGATTAAGATCGAAAACCATTTAAGGGGGTGTTCTGCAAGGAGTCGAGTGCTGAATGGCACCAGGCAGACGACCATGTAAAAGAGGACTCCGAGAAAAATAAAATAACGGTTGCTGCGTCCGATGTATTCAAACATCACACGGTGACCAAACCACATGATACCAAGCACGATGAAGCTGAGGATGTAACAGAGGAAATTGTATTTCACTGAAGCTACAGCCGCGATGAAGTTGTGCCATGAATCCATTTCCACTTCCGGAAACTTAAGCTCGAGCACCATGAGGGTCATGGCAATGGAGAAAATGCCATCACCCAATGCTTCCAGGCGGAGCGATTTCATCGGGAGTTTTTCATGTGTCGTCATGTTTTGATATTGTTGATTGAGTGGTACGAATTTCAAAGATTTATATCAGGTAAAAAAATCTTTTTTAAGTCGCGGGAATGGCTGTTTGTCCAATTGCCCGCTTCAGCCGATGTGATAACTTTTCTTTACAAGAAAAGTCACCTAAAGAATCAAGCGTTACCCAGGCAATTTTCGTCCATCTGTTGACGGACGAAACCGCGGCTGGAAAACACCCTCTTGCTCAAAGCCAACCCTTCGTATTTTTTACCGCTATTGCTTGGTAACGCTCGCTTTCCCGCTTTGCGGGAAATTGGACAACAGCCTCCACAATGCCTATTATTTTATTTCTTGCTCGTTAATTATTTAGTAGAAGGGAACTGTGATCATTTTATGGGATGCTAAAATTATTCGTTAAACGAGCCTTGGTTTTTAATCACAAATCCAATCAACTCTTCCAAAGAAATCCCGGCTCTCGCACCTGCATCCCGGATGTCGTCGCGGGAAACATTGGCTGCAAAAGTTTTATCCTTTAATCTTTTCTGCACGCCTTTCAATTCCATGCCTTCATATCCATTAGGCCGCATCAGCGAGTAGGCATGCACAAAACCCGAGAGCTCATCGAAAGCAAACAACATCTTATCCATTTTAGTGACAGGTTCCACGCCAAAGTAAGAGGGACCGTGAGAGGCAATGGCATGGATGATTTCCGGATCGACATTTCTGCTCTCTAATTCCTCAATGATTTTTTTGCAATGTTGATCCGGCCACTGGTCCCAGTCAGCATCGTGGAGTAATCCTGCCATTTCCCACCGCCACTGGTCTTTTTCATCGAGGTGCTCCATTTGCGCTGCCCAGCATCTCATCAGGTAACCCACCTGTTTCATGTGCAGTTGAAGCCGTTCGTTTTTTACCCAATCGGATAACAATTGTTGTGCTTCTTCTTTCGACAAAACATTTCCTGAATTTTTAGGATCACCAAAGACGGAGCGGTTGAGGGCATGAGTTGACATATTGCATTATTATTTTCAACACTGATTTCACTAATTGACACCAATTAAATCAATTAATCTATTTTTATTCTTAATGTAAATTCATGAATCCGATATCGGATCAGTGGCTTGGCTTTAAGTTATCAAGATATGCTTTTATTTCACCTTTGAATTTTTGCGTCAATTCCTTTTTCATTTCTTCTTTCTGCGAATCATACCGCACAAAGGAAAGAAAGTATGCATTGTTAGGCAATTCTTCGTTGACAAACCGTGTTTTGTATTTCGGGTTGTGAAATGAAATGGTGTCCAGTGAAGTGACAATTCTGCTGATCATTTCAGTTTTCAGTTT
>Ga0134121_10001624_pt1 | contig 20888 bp, 15 predicted proteins | sample KB301_FD_96463 | JGI IMG/M metagenome (GOLD analysis project Ga0134121, IMG submission 96463) | Terrestrial soil microbial communities without Nitrogen fertilizer from Kellogg Biological Station, Michigan, USA - KB3-0-1 | ecosystem: Environmental > Terrestrial > Soil > Unclassified ... | reverse complement strand
GCTCAATCGAATCCGACTGACCATGCGCGTAATCGTACATCGGGTAAATACACCACTCACCACCCGTACGATGATGCTTCATGTGGAGGATTCGATACATGACCGGGTCGCGAAAGTTGAGATTTGGAGAGCTCATGTCGATCTTCGCGCGCAGGGTTCGCGCGCCATCCGGGAACTCTCCTTTCTTCATGCGCTCAAAGAGATCGAGATTTTCTTCAACTGATCGGTTGCGGTAGGGGCTTTCCCTGCCCGGCTCGGTCAACGTGCCGCGATACTCGCGAATTTCATCAGCGCTGAGATCGCATACGAAAGCTTTCCCCGCTGTAATCAACTGGATGGCCCAGTTGTACAGTTGTTGAAAGTAATCCGAGGCGTAAAAGAGCCCGTCCCATTGGAAGCCCAGCCATCGCACGTCTTCCATGATCGCGTCAACGTACTCTGTCTCTTCTTTTGACGGATTTGTATCGTCGAAACGCAAATTGCACTTGCCGCCAAACTCCGCCGCCAATCCGAAATCGAGGCAGATGGCTTTGGCGTGGCCGATATGCAGGTAGCCGTTTGGCTCCGGCGGAAATCGCGTTTGTACCCGGCCTTCATATTTACCGCTCTTGATGTCCTCGATAATGATGTCTCTAATAAAATTCGACGGCCGCGATTCTGATGAAGTCTCGGCAATTTCAGTCTCAATACCCACGTTACTGTGTTCTCCGTTTGACTAAGGCTTTAAAGGATAACTACGAATAATATCTAACTTGACCGGGGATGGCACGCTGGCCGGAAATAATCTCTGCGGCTCTCTGCGTATCTCTGCGGCCTCTGCGTTAAAGGACTATTTTCAACGCAGAGGCCGCAGAGATACGCAGAGAGCCGCAGAGGATTTTTGCCTGGCAAATTTACTTGCCTGCGTGGTGCTTACGGTCAGATAATTACCCAAATGTTTAGTCGGAACTACAGCACGTTTATCGGCGCGGCACTGTTGCTGGTGTCATTGATGTGCGTGGACGCGAGCGCGCAGATGTACAGTGCTACTGGCCGCGTGATCGACGCTGTCACCGCGCAACCGCTCGCGGGAGCACATTTCGTTTACGGTCAGCCCGCGATCGATACGAACAACGGCGGCTTCGTGAGCTTTTATCAGGGACAGACCAACACTGCCGGTGAGTTTAGATTGCAGCACCTCCGGCCCGGTCATTACGCGCTGTACATTGCGGCGAGTCTTGATCGCAGCGATCTATACAGTGATGTTCTTAGTTTCGATATCGTCGATGCGGACGTAGCGAACCTCGAGGTTCAGGCTCGACATGGCTCAAAACTAAGTGGCTTCGTAGTTCCAGCGGGTGTTACCAACGGCGCGTCATTGAGTGGACTGACTTCCGTGAAGGTCGTAGCCGCAGTGCCAAGCATCGGAAATCTGCGAGTGGGAATTGCCAACGTGACCAACATAGCGCCGGATGGAAGTTTTCGATTCACGGGATTGCGGCCGGGAAAGGCATTCATCAATTTGAAGGCTGACAATGAAGTCTTAAACGGCTTGTCGATTCTAAAGATTGAGCGAAACGGCGAAGAGGTGAAACAAGGAATCGAGATCAAACCGGGTGAAGATATCTTCGACTTGCGCATCATGATCGCAGACGGCACCGGCATTATTCGCGGACAGGTCAACATCGAAGGCGGAACTCTGCCAGCCGGCGCACGAATGACCGCATCGATCAGCAACCAGCTCCGCTTCGCAAACGGTTATGCACAGGTCGATGCAGACGGGCGCTTCGTAATTTCGGGATTGGCAGCGGGGACGTACGACGTCGTGCTGAATATTTATAACCCGCCGCCGCATCAGGCCGTGCGCCTTCTCCCAACCACGAAACAAACCGTGATCGTCACGGACGCGAATGAATCTTCAGTCATCTTCACGCTTAATCTCCCTGGTCGATGACCGAGTTGTCAGACGGACCACGACGATCCGCCTGCGCGCCTAACATGTTGCTCTTTATTTCCCGCCGGATTCGAAACACTCGCAGCCTTAACGCATTGGGTCCGATGCCGCATTGCCTGGCCAGGGCGCGTCGATGATTGATCTTGTTGCGCCCAGTGTCTGTGTAATACGTCAGAATCAAATCGCGGTCCGACTTCGGAATCGCGCTGAGAGCATCATCCAGTTGTTTGAGCATGTTTTCTAAATCCTGATCCATGGTACTTGGCGGTGATAAGCATTCGACTCTTTTGCGCTTAGTCATCAATTCATGCTGGTATTCAAGGAAGACTTTCTTTGCCACTCCGTAGAAGTATCTTGCGGGATCGCCGGTGAACTCGGTGGTGAGATCTGTCAGTTTTCGAGCCACACGCTCAAAGGTGGTGTCGGCGAGGTCCTCAGCAAAAACACATCGCCTGGCTCTAAACATCATTATCAAACGACCGCGAATCAACTCGTATTTCCTGCCTGCGGATTCGGGATCAGGACCCAGCCAACACAGGAACCGTTCGAAGGCGGCGGCATTCACCCTGCCGTCATGAACTTTCGAACCTGCTAAAGAAACTGCACTGCCGTATTGAGTACTCATATATCGCTCCTTGTCATCTTTTGCGCACACGTGTACCGATCAGGCCGATGGCCCTCTCTGGGCGGTCACGTGTGATCTGGGTTAAGAGTTAGAGGACGCCGGCGAAGTTTAGTAGATCCCCGATATCAAACTTGTCCGGAGTTTTTCTTTTGAGAGTAGGGCCTTTCCACCCAGGATCAGTCAGGATTGAGTCAGTACTGTTGCGCAGGACTCCGATCAGAACTTCCGCAACAATGGTGCTGCCTACTGGTCCAAGGCGAACTCCGCCGCCAAACGCAGCTTCAGCCAGGATGTAAAACCAGAGCGGCGTTTTATCTAAGAAGTCCGTTTTCTCGAGATAATCAGCCTGGGTTTTATTCGGCGGTACCGGTATCTGCATCGCTACGGATTTGATCTCTTCGCGGGTCACCGGCTGTATTCCCATTGCCTCTGCTACTGCCTGGCCGGTCGGCATTCTCAGCATATAGCCGCGCAGCAGGTTTCTTACGGCAAGATTTTTCACGCCGATATCGTGCCCATCCAGCAGCACTTCATCGAGGAACAGCAGCCGGTCGGACAAGGTCGTGTCGATTCGCCTGGGAAGACGCTCTTGATTTCCGGTATCAAGAAAACTGGGCCACGAGATCACCCAATTAGCCGTGAGGCGCTGGTCGGTAAACCCAAAGAGAAGACCGAGCCCTCCATTGTCCTGTAGGCTATTGAAGTGGCCGTAAGCTGCGCGCACTTTGCTGTGACCAAATCGATACGCAGCAACCGAGAACTCCAGAGGCATGTAAAAGGATTCATTGGGTCGAGGGAAAAATTTCGGGCCCTCGTCTATGATCCTTTTTACGATACAGGGATCGCAGATCTGCTCCAGGAAGTCATTCAGCACGATGCATTGATAATGCTGAGTAAGGATTTTTCTTGCCTCTTTGAAGTCGCATTGTCGCTCGTCGACAATCGCGTTGTGGGCTCGAAGGAAAGCAATGTGAAGTTGCGCCAGTATCAGGTTTTCGGCGTCTCGTGAATCGCCGATCAGTGGAGTCCCATCGTCAAGTCGTGGAAAGTCATGCCACCCATCCTCATTCACGCCTTTTGGAAATTCTGTGCCTTCCACCTTTTCAATTTTCATCTTGCGTGGATCATCACCTTTGGGGGGATCGAGTTCCTTCCTGATGTTAGGTCCATAGACATTGTCCAGATCGAGATCCGGGGATCGTGCATTGACGATCTTGTCGATTTGCTTCTGGCTCAACACAGTGGGAGTTGTCAGGCTGATTTGCGCGCCTGTGTCGTCCATGAGCGTAATGTCATGATCAATGAACTGCGCCAGGAATGTATGGACGGCCGGAACTGGAATTCCCTTAATTGTGTCGCCTGGATCTGTCATTGCTTCCCTTCCGATCAACTGCAAGTCCGAAACAGTCTTGGGAAGTTCTGGTAAGAGATTCTTCTGGGGATTGTTCTGCAGGTCCTTGAACATATACCGGAATGGGAACGAGGGCAGAGCTGTGTCCGGCAACGTAGGGTCTTCTGATAATCGTACTATCCCGCCGTGATGTACTGTCAGCACAACAGACCTCCTTAATCCTGTAACGAGAAATTCAGTTCCTTGAACACCTCCGCCGGCTTGCTTTCCTTTTTACCTCTAAGAGCCGCGAGGAACCTCTTTGTGCCCTCCGGGTCGTTTTCGAGCCGTTTAAGAATGGGGTCCACCCTCTGCTTTGTAGCCATGAATGCCGCATCGAGAACCGGATCGCTCGTAACCTGAGCCAGCAATTCGCCTATGGGCAAGAAGTCGGGCAGCATCCCAAGCTCTCCATCGATACGTAACACTTTATCGATTCCGAAAATATCTGGCTGGACAATGATCTTTGGCGGGGCGGATGTGTCTGTAATAAACCATGGTCTTACCGTATTGTCCCCTTCACGTTTTCGGACAAGTGCCATAAAGAAGGTCCATGGGTGTTTCGGGGGGTTGGGGTTCTCCGGGGTGGGCTCCGGCGGGAGCGGGGTGTGGAAGAAGTGCGCCTCCTGCGCGTTCCAGCCGTGTAGCCAACTAATCACACCCAAAATGTCGTTGCCATTTTCATCTTTCAAGGGGGTGCCCGACGCATCTCTTTTGCCCAGGATGCAAAACTCTATGAAATCTTTCAGATCGAGTGGGGCGTAGACCAGAATTTCAACTTTAGCCATGTCAATGCTCCTTCAAGTTTGTAGAACATGAGTTTCCAGGGTCCGTCGCGCATCTGGGGCTGCTGACTGACCGTTTCTGAACAGCCGCGAGTTTACGCAAGCGTTTGCCTTGCGTCTTTAATATCAAATAGTATTACCGCAAAAATCGGGTTAAGTTTTTCCAAAAACGACTCGACTCCCATGGAGAAGGTTCTCCCCCCAATGAAGGTCCGCGCTGACGAAGAATACGAATTCGGTTCTTACCGCCTCAACGTAAACGAGTGCAAGTTATGGCACGGCGCCGAGGAAATAAAACTACGCCCAAAGCTCTTCAGCCTGCTCCTGATTTTCATCGAACATCAGGGACGGATGCTCGAAAAAGAAGAATTGATTCGAAACCTCTGGCCTGATTCGGTTGTCGAAGACAGTAATCTCACCGTCAGTATCACAGAGCTGCGTGCTGCTCTAAGTGATGGGATTTACATTGAAACTGTTTCCAAGCGGGGTTACCGCTTTGTTCCCGAAGTCCGGGTCCTCCGCGAAGCGACATCACGACGACCTGCTTCAGATGGCGAAGACCTGATCGAGCCACCGGGAGGAGCGTTACCGCTCCACTCCGTCCTTTATATTTCCAGATCGAGTGACGACGAATTCTGCCATGCAATCGCGAGGCACGATAGTATTGTGCTGGTCAAAGGCGCGCGACAAGTCGGGAAAACATCGCTGCTCGCTCGGGGCCTTGAGGCAGCTCGGATGGTCGGCGCGCAAGTGCTGCTAATCGACTTTCAGCACTTCGGTCCGGCGGCATTTGAAAGCGCCGGCAAGCTGCTACTCGCGATGGCGGAGTTGATCGCGTATCAACTCGACTTGCCTTCGGCGCCGCACGAAAAATGGAACGATCTTCTGAGTCCAAGCAGCAACTGCGAACGTTTTCTGCGTCGTGAAGTGCTGGCTGACGAGGAGTCATATTTTGTGTTGGCTCTCGATGAAGTCGATCGTCTCTTCAATCACGATTACGCAAGCGAGATTTTCGGACTCTTTCGTTCCTGGCACAACTTGCGAGCGCTCGATCCAAATGGACCGTGGAGCCGCCTGACCATTGCCATCGCGTATGCGACCGAGGCCCATCTTTTCATTTCCGATCTCAATCAATCGCCTTTCAATGTGGGTACGCGATTGACCCTCGAGGATTTCACTGTGGAGCAACTTGCCGAACTAAATGGACGGTATGATAGTCCCTTAGTCGACAATAAGCAGCTGATTCGCTTTCAAAAACTCGTCGGCGGCCATCCTTACCTCGCGCAAAGAGGCTTGTACGAAATTCGCAAGCGTAAAGCAACGCTGGAAGCTTTGGAGAAGAATGCCGATCACGACGATGGTCCGTTCGGAGATCATCTCAATCGCTTGCTGATCTCCCTGCAGCAGGATCAAAGCTTAGTACAGGAACTGCGTGACTTTTTACTCTCGGGCTCCCCACTATCCAACAGCACCTTTTATAGACTGCGTAGTGCCGGCGTCCTCGCGGGAGATACTACAGACGAGCCACGTCCGCGGTGTGATCTCTACGCACGCTACCTGAAAAAACATTTAGCATGAGCGTCGTCGTCCCGATCTCGAGGGCTCCCAGTTTTTACGTCGTTGGCGGAACGATGCGTCCGGACGCGCAGTCGTACGTGCGCCGCAGTTCTGATGAAGAGTTGTACACGGGTTTGATGAAGAACGATTTCTGCCACGTTTTGACTGCCAGGCAGATGGGTAAATCCTCACTGATGGTCCGTACTGCTGCTCGTTTGCGCAAATCAGGAATCGGTGTTGCGGCGCTAGATCTTACCGGCATCGGAACCAATCTCACGCCGGAGCAGTGGTATAGCGGACTACTGGTTCAGCTAGGTGATCGTCTTAGATTAGAGGATGAATTGCTGGACTTCTGGTCAGCGAATCTCTCCATCGGACCGATGCAACGATGGATAAGTGCGATTCGAAAAGTGGTACTGCCTTCATGCAAGGGGCGTCTCGCGATCTTTATCGACGAAATCGATGCAGTGGCCAGTCTGAACTTCTCGACCGACGAGTTTTTTTCGGGAATCAGAGAATGCTACAACCTTCGCAACGAAGATCCGGAGATGAATCGCCTCACGTTTTGCCTGTTGGGCGTAGTAAATCCTTCCGAGCTGATACGCGATACGCGCACGACGCCTTTCAACATAGGCCTGTGGGTCGAGCTAAACGATTTTACCGAGCAGGAGGCTTTGCCGCTCGCGGAAGGATTGGGACGCAGTGCGGCAGAGAATCACAAGCTCTTGCAGCGTATTCTCTATTGGACCAACGGTCATCCATACCTGACGCAACGTCTCTGCAAAGTAGTTTCAGAGAATGGCGCCCATAACACCATCCATGACATCGATAGATCGATCGAGCGAACGTTCTTTTCCAGGCGAGCACGGGAATATGACGACAACCTGGTTTTTGTTCGCGAACGATTGTTACGCAGTGATGCCGATATCACTGCGCTTTTGAATCTTTATTCGCGTGTCAGGCGAAACAAGCCGGTCGCTGCCGACGATTCTCAATCTCTACCCGCCATTCTGCGATTGTCGGGAATTACTCGATCCGAGAACGGCAGACTTCGTGTCAGGAACCGGATCTACGATCGGGTTTTCAACGACGATTGGGTTAAGGCGAATCTTCCCGGCGCCGAAGTTAGAAGACAGCGTGCAGCGTTCTGGCGCGGCGTTATCCGCACCGGCGCTGTAGCTGCCGTGATACTGACGATCGTGACGGCTATCGCCATTACTGCTGTTCGACAGCGAAACCTCGCTCTTAATCAGATCGCTGTCAATAAAGTCAACAAACAACTCTTGTACATGCAAAGCATGAAAGCGGCGAGTCAGGAATATGAGGCTGCTAACATTGCTCGTGTGGAGACATTTATAGAAGCTACGACACCGCAATCAGGAGAAGAGGATTTGCGGGGGTTTGAATGGTTTCTATTCTGGCGCTATGCAAATGCTGAGGCAATGCGCATCAAGAATCCGGGCCAAATCGCAATTGCCAAATTTCATCAGGGTGATAAGACGATCGCAATTGTGAGTGCGATACACACCGCGGTTCAGGGAAATCGTCATTATCTGATCACGCTATACGATCTGAAATCACAGAAAGAATTACTCTCGTTTAACGCCCCTTCCGGTATAAATTTTGACGTTGCCACATTCTCGCCCGATGACAAGTATGTGGTGACTGACGCACCTGACAATTCGGTAGCCCTGTGGGACATTTCTTCGCAGCAACAGGTTCTTAAGCTGGCCGGTCCTGGACGGGCAGTTGTATGGTTGACTTTTTCACCCGATCACCAAGCTCTCGCGGCTGCCTTTGTTGATGGAACATTCAAGGTTTGGGATCTGAGCTCAGGCAAACGGAACTTTGAGGGACATTCCAAACTCGAGCAACCAAGCATAGCTTTCTCGCCAGATCAAAAGTATCTGGCTGCAGGCGTGGACCAGAACGTTGTTGAGCTCTTTGATATGCAAACAGGAAAGTCTCTGCGATCCTTTTCTTTCCCGAAAGGTCCACTAGGTCTGATTTTCTTTTCACCGGATGGCAGTAAGCTCTTTGCGACAACCACAGTTGGCTACGTCTACTGCCGGAATGTTCATGACGGACAGCTTCTTAGTTTCAGTGAGAGTCACTCAAACGAAGTGATCTCATTTGCTTTTGCACCGGATGGGAAAACGCTGGCGACTGGATCGCTCGATCGCGCTTTAAAAATATGGGATGTATCTACCGGCAAGCACCTGCGGACGATTCGTGGCCATGGCGGCTGGGTAACTTCTGTTCATTGGTCATCTGACGGGCGATATCTTCTGTCGGGTTATACTGATGGTCTGATCAAAATGTGGGACATGCAGGCCGTCGAGATGCCCGTTTGGCCTGACGAGAAGCCGGCTTCGGTGACTGCAACAGGCTTCACACCGCAAAATGAGTTGCTTGCAATCGGACTCGGCGCCAATAGGAATTTGAAGCTGTGGAATCTTTCAATAAGAACGACGCCGGTTGATCTTGGTCCGGCTGAAACGGTTAGCAGTGCCGCCTTTTCGAAAGATGCAACGTTGGTTGCCGTAGCCGTACCGCCCGAGATCAGGATTTATTCCGTAACGACCGGAACGTTGATCCGCACGTTGGCCGGTCCCGCCAGGGGCGTCTACAGTTTGCAATTCTCACCAGACGGCACAAAGCTTCTTTCGGGAAATGCGGAAGGCGACATCATTGTTTCGGAAGTTTCAACTGGACAAATAGTAAGGAACCTAACCAGCGGAAACAGTTTTTACCGCGCTGTGTTTTCACCGGATGGCCAAAAGATCGCCTCGGCCGATCAGGATGGAAAAATCAGAATATGGGACGTTGCGTCATGGACCATTGAGAAAACTCTGATCGGTCATGAAGGTTTTGTCAGGCTTTTATGTTTCTCACCCGATAGTCAGACACTCGCCTCAGCCGGCGGCGACAACACGGTGCGACTGTGGGATGTGGCGACAGGGCAGGAGTTGAAACAGCCGATCCGATCTGATTATGTCCAGCGGCTTGCGTTTACTCCTGATGGCAAACGACTCATTACAGCAAGCTACGACGGAACAGTCATCCTTTGGGATCCGCGCACTATGCAGGAGGTTGTGACGCTAAGAGGAAGTGGGCAAAATGGACCACCATCTTCTGTGAGCTTCTCCGGCGACGGGTTGATACTCGCAGTCAGTGATGACAAGGGTGCCGTTGCTGTTTGGCAGGCTGGAAAACCGAACCCGTAATTTCTTTAACGTGCAAACTGCGCACCGTGGAAGTAGCTTAGACGATTGCGTACGGAGACTCTGCGTATCTCTGCGTCCTCTGCGTCGAAATACGTTTTAACGCAGAGAACGCAGAGATACGCAGAGAGAAAATTTCTACTTCGGTTCAGCGAATAGCGCCAACTCGGAGATGGCCGGACAAACCGGCGCCGCCGTAATGCGCAAACGTACCTTTGTTGTGGTTACGGGTTTTCCGCGCACGAGCTTGCAACTGCCTATGCTGGTCCCGCTCGCATACTGCTGCCATTCATTGTTCTTCCAGATATCCAACGCAAACCCTTCCACACGCTGTCCGAGCGGCAGATACTCACGCACGCGAACAACGTTGAATGTTTGCTCCCGGCTAAGCTCGATAATCAACTCGGGCGTCTTTACTTGATCGTTCGTGGTCCAATAGGTATCACGTCTGCGATCGATCACGTTTCGTGGTGAAAAACCATTCCCTCGAGTATTACTTGCACTAACACCAGCGCCCTGAGCGTAATCGACGCCGAAAGTTGAATCGAGAATGCGACGGAATTCGCGTAGAGACTTCACGTCCGGATCGGGAATTTGTCCGCGGCGGTCCGGCGCGAGGTTAAGCAGGAAAGAACCTCCACGGCCCACAGATGAGTAATAAAGATCGACGAGCGTTGCCGCGCTTTTCACCTTGTTGTCTTCATTAGCGTGATAGAACCACCCGGGCCTGATCGAAACATCGCATTCCGCCGGCACCCCAATGCGACCCGGGACGGTCACCACGATTTAACCGCTCCTCGTCTGCCCTACCCGGCGCGAAATCATTCTTATTGAGCGTACTCCATAACGGATCACCGGCGATTCCCTTTTCATTGCCGACCCAGCGAACATCCGGTCCAGCATCACTAAAGAGGCACGCGTCAGGCTGTAGAGTGCGCACAAGATTCCACGTCGTGGGCCAATCGTAATACGTGTCGCGATCGATGCGGCGTGACTCGCGTGCGCCGCCGTAGAATCCATCGCCACCATTGGCGCCATCGAAGAAGATCTCGAAGATCGGACCGTATGACGTCAGCAGCTCGCGCAATTGATTACGGAAATAGGCCAGGTACTCTGGTCGACCATAATCCTTATGATTTCGATCCCACGGCGAAAGATAAATGCCAAACTTCAATCGATGCTTACGACACGCAGCAGCAATCTCCTTCACCACATCGCCACGACCATTTCGCCACGGGCTGTTCTTAACGGAATGCTCGGTGTATTTCGACGGCCACAGACAAAACCCATCGTGATGCTTGCAGGTAAGAATCAACCCTTTCATTCCTGCCGCCGCCGCGACACCCGCGATCTGTTCCGCATCGAAGTCAGCCGGGTTGAAAAGTGTTGGAGACTCATCTCCATAACCCCATTCTTTGTCGGTGAAAGTGTTGATGGTGAAATGGATGAATCCGTAGAACTCCATCTCATGCCAGCGGAGCTGCCGGGCAGATGGCGTCGGCCCGTACGGTTCCGGTGGTCCAACCCGCGCGTTGATAATTGCCGGAATACAACCTGCCGCAAGAATGCTCGATGGTAACGTACGAAGCAGAAACCGGCGCCGGTCCTCATCGCGATTAGATCTGTTTGCAACCAAACTTAGCCCGCCCTCCCTGTTTTATTTAAGCACCGTTTGTTGACAACCCTGCATCATCGCACTAGGATGCGGCCCACAAAAAACCTCCCAAGGATCATAACAAGTTTACGTTGACAATCGGATTAGTGTCACAAGCACTGGTCTGTCAAATGAAGTGTGCCGTTACGCTAAGCAGTGTAGTCAACGGTAAACAAAGACAAAGGAGGGATCCGTCATGACACACGAGGCTGAGCTTATCAGACCTCCCGTGAACGGCGTCGCTCGCTCTTCGGTCGTAATCGGCCACCTGCGCTCATCAAATTTGACGGGCAGCCTGCTGCTAACTTCGGCAGTGCTACTCACCGCAATTGGTGTCGCGCTGTCGCTTAAACCAAACGTGTTGGTTTGGCTGCTCGGACAGCTCCTACTTGCCGTCACGATGGTCCAATGGTTCGCATTGCTGCATGAATGCGGCCACGGAACGCTCTTCCGCTCCAAGTCACTACATGCACCCGCCGGCCGGGTAGCCGCATTCTTCTCGCTCATTCCCTATCACTGCTGGAAGCGCGTTCATGGCCAGCATCACAAGTGGACTGGATGGCAGGATTTGGATCCGACCACCGCCGCACTCGTCCCGCGTCCCCTCGGCCGCGCTGAACGGCTCTTGATGAACGTTTGCTGGAAATACTGGATCCCGCTCTTCGCCACCCTTTACCGCATCAATAACTACTGGCACTTGCCGCGACTGCGCTCGGTGTTTCCTAGTCGGGAAGACCGGCGGCACATTGCGATCAGCATAATCAGTTATCTCGTGGTCTACGTGGCTGTCACGATTATCGTTGGTCCAACAATGCTGCTGCGGGTGATGGGTCTTGCGACTGTGCTCGCTTTTGTCGTCGAGGATCTACTGATTCTGAGCCAGCACACGCACATTCCAACAAACCTGAGCCAGGGAAAGAAAGTTCCTCCGTTCCCCGCTCTCGATCAGGAAGTGTTCACGCGATCTCTGGTTATGCCGGCGTGGCTTTCGAAGATGTTGCTGCACATCGACGCTCACGAGCTCCACCACATGTATCCATTCGTGCCCGGTTACCGCCTGCGCGATATCCCTTACGACACGTGCAACGAAATCGATTGGAAGGTATGGGTGAGAGGCGCGCGCGCAGTGCCGGGCGAGACATTGATGTTTCACAACCGGATCGAGACTGGCGTCGACTTTTGATCGGACCAGAACATGTACGATCCACTTCACTGTGCTCTCTTCCTGATTCTGGCCTTCATGCTTGCCGGCGTTTTGCATTCGCTGTGGCTGCATAATCGCCTTTCGCAAGTTCTGGCTATTCCGATTGACGGTGGTCGCATGTTTCGCGGGCGGCCCATTCTTGGCGAGAACAAGACACTGCGGGGCTTCGTCATGATCCCGGCCGCCGCAGTGGCTTTTGCCGCAGTCGGCGCCATCATTTCTCTTCCACAAGGAGCACCTCCAGCCACGCTTTGGCAGTTAACCCCGGCAGGTTACGCGGCGCTTGGCACGTGGGCCGGATTCGGTTTCATGGCCGCGGAGCTTCCGAACTCCTTCGTGAAGCGCCAGCTCGGCATCTTACCCGGACAAGCGCCAGCATCTCGTCTCACAAGAGCGATCTGCTTCACGATCGATCACCTCGACTCGATTGTCGGAATGCTCGTCGCAGTAACACTCGTAGTGCGCACGTCGTGGATGACATGGTTGTGGGTCCTTATCCTCGGACCTTCGATCCACTTGCTGTTCAGTTGGTGGCTCTTCCGATTGGGCGTTAAGAGGCGGGCGGCATGACGACTCCTTCACTCCAGGTTACGCCCGCGCTGCGGTACATCGTTCCGCTCGACGAGGCAACACTTCCCGAGCTGGCAGGCAGTAAAGCGCATAATCTTTATCGCGTCATGAAGTTGGGTTTGCCCGTGCCGGATGGCTTTGTCGTTACGACTTATGCTTTCGAGACTTATCTCGAAGAGAACGACCTGGCGGAGAGGATCCGCGCAGAGTCGGCGGCGCGCATCCGCGATCTCATCATCAACACTCCTCTTTCATCAGAACTTCGCGATTGGTTGCACTCAGCCGCGGCGGAATTACTCGATCGTGGACCAGTCGTCGTGCGCAGTTCGGCTATCGGCGAGGATTCCGCACGAGCCTCGTTCGCCGGGCAGCTTGATTCCTTTCTTCACGTGCAGACATTCGCCGAGTTGGAAAAAGCTTTGCTCGCGTGCTGGGCTTCATGCTGGTCTGAACGCGCGATCGCGTATCGCGCCGCTCGGGGAATAGAAGTTAGTGGCATGGGTGTCATCGTTCAGGCCCAGGTCGACGCGCTCGCCGCCGGCGTTTTATTCACACGCACGGCAGATGGAACGATCCTCGTCGAGCACACGTCAGGATTGGGTGACGCGCTCGTGGCCGGGGCAATGGATCCCGGACGGTTTGTGTTGCAACGCAGCGGGCACGGTCTCATCGTGCTTTCCGCCGGCGAGCACCCTGTTAAGAACGTCGAAAACCTGTTGTTCTCACGATCCAGACTCACTGAACTTAGCCGCCTGGCTAATACGCTTGAAGCGGGACTGGGTGGAGCTCAGGACGTCGAGTGGGCCATTGGCCGCTCCGGCCTGCTGTATATCGTCCAGTCACGTCCGATCACCGCAATTCCGACGGTTAAGGCGCCAGTTGGAGGGCAGGTCCGTTGGTCAGACGCCAACGTCAACGAGAACTTTCCCGCGCCGATCTCTCCCTTCCTGTACTCAATTGCGAGTGCTGGTTACGCACACTATTTCCGGAATCTCGCGCGTGCCTTCGGACTTTCGCGCACACGAATCGCCGCGATGGATGATGCGCTGCGTCACATCATCGGCGTCCACGGCGCGAGGATGTATTACAACCTGACGAACATCCACACCGTGTTGCGAATGGCGCCCTTCGGCGATGCCCTCGTGGCCGCCTTCAACAACTTCGTCGGCGCGGGCGGCTCGTTTGGCGATACGGCACGGATCAAGGCCAGTCGGGTACGTGAAGTTGTTGAGCTCTCCTTCATAGCCGTAAAGGTCACCTCGCTCTACCTCTTCCTCGGGCGACGCGTCGCCTCGTTTGAACGAATCGTTGACGATTTTGCCGAGCGAACGGAGCGGCTCGCAACTTTGTCGCTACGCGATCTTCGGCTACTGCTCAACGAGCTGATGGACATTCGCTGCCATCGTTGGACCAACGCCAGTCTCGCCGACGCCGCTTCCATGGTTTGTTACGCGATACTGCGCCGGCTGGTCCAAGCCGAAGGATCTGGGACACTGCATAACACTCTTCTCAAAGCCATTCCCGGGCTTGTCAGTGGAAAGCCGGTGCAACAGCTCTGGGAACTTTCGCGAAACGTTCGCGCTGACGCGAAGCTTCGCACTTTATTCGAAAGCGATTCAGAAACCGTCGTGAATCAGATCGCGCTCGATCCGGAGCTGGCGGGCTTCCGCGCACGGTTCGAAGACTATTTGCAACGGTGGGGCTTTCGCTGTTCCGCTGAGCTCATGCTCACGGTTGCGAGCTTTCAGGAAGAGCCGGCGCTGCTGGTCGATATTATTCGCGCCTATTCACGGCGCGATTGCGAATCGCCTGATGCAGCGCTCAGCAAACAGCTTGCTGAACGTGAACAGGAAACTTGTTCCTTACTACGAAGGTTGAGGTGGCACCGCGCCGTCCTGCTGCCCATTGTCCTCCGCTGGACGCAAGCCGCAATTGCTTATCGAGAGCGAGCTCGACTCAAACAGGCGCTGCTGTACAGCCGGTGTCGTCGCCTCGCGCTGGCGCTGGGCGATCAACTGGTAACGCGCGGACATCTGGCGGACCGAGAAGACATCTTCTGGCTGACCGTTTCCGAAGTCGATGAGCTCGCTGCCGGGCGTGCGATGTTCCCGCATCACGTGCAGGAACTGACAACCATGCGCAAGCGCGCGCACGAAGAACTCGCCGCAACGCATCCATTAAATGACTTCACTCTTCCGGAAGGTGGATATCTGTGTGGAGATTCAGATAGTGCCGATATCACGCCGCCGCGGAAGGATTCGCGTACGCTCAATGGAGTCGGCGCGTGTGGCGGCCGCGTGACCGGTCGTCCTGTCGTGCTACGTGACGCGAGTGAAGCGGGCAAACTTGCCGCCGCAGACATCCTCGTTACACGTCAAACAGATCCGGGCTGGGCGTCAGTCTTTTTTCTCATCAAGGGCCTGGTGATCGAACGAGGGGGAATGCTTTCACACGGCGCGATTGTGGCCCGTGAATTCGGAATTCCATGTGTTGTCGGTGTACAGCACGCTACCCGTGAACTGTTGCGCGTCGGACAGATTGAAGTCGATGGCGATCAGGGGAAAGTGCATGTCCTCGATAAAACTGATCTACGCTTACTGGCGTGAACGCTACCCGGTAAGCGTATTCTTACCCTTCTCAATCCTGCTCGCCGCGGCAGGGGCCGTAGCCACAGGATCGCTCCCGAATGCCCGCGACGCGCTGACAGGTTGCGTCCTCGCGTACACGCTGGTCCTGGTTTTCCGCATCGGCGATGATCTCGCTGATCTCAGTAGCGATCGACTGCGCCATCCGGGCAGAGTATTGGTCCAGGCATCGAGTGTGACTCCGATCGTCGTGTTTGCTTTGGTGATCGCTACCGGCGACATCCTGTTAATGCTACGCCAACCGTACTGCATTGCTGCCTCCGTCGCGCTCTCAGTCTTCCTCGCACTTTGGTACCACCTGCGCGCACGTCTCCACGCTGGTCCACTCATCAGCGCGCACGTCGTACTCATCAAGTACCCCGTGATTTCTCTTTTGACATGCGCGCACTGGGACAAACTGTCACAACCCAACGCGCTGCTCGCCTTCGGCACGATCTATTTTGGCTTATGCATTTATGAACAGGTCCATGACCGTGTGGTGCGCGAGTCGCGCGGCGCGCAATGGATTTTTGCCGCGGAAGTAGTGGTACTGATGCTTTCGATTGGAGGTTTTCTTAGATGACAGCCAATGCCATGCTGCTGATGAGTGGACCGCCTCCGGCGCACTTCGAGAAAGTCTCCTGTTACTACTGCCAGGCCACCGAGTGCGCAGACTTTCTTACCGCTCAGGATGATCTCACCGGTCGTCCCGGGACGTTCACCTTCATCACCTGCAAACGTTGCGGGCTTCGCTATCAGAACCCGCGGCTGCGCCTCGAGCACGTCAAAGACTTTTACGATAACGAGTACATTGCCCACCGGAAAAAGACCGACTATGGCCCACTCACGAGTTTTTTCAACTGGGTAATGGACCGTCACGATCGACAGAAGGAAAAACTCGTGCGGCGGTACGTCAAGCTTGGTCCAACGACTGAGGTCCTGGACGTCGGGTGCGCAGTCGGAACCTTTTTGCAGAAACTGCGCGGACGCCACGGCGCTCGTGTCACGGGTGTCGACTTTAAAGATCTGCGCGGCTGCGAGTCGCTCGAAGGCGTCGAGTTCCACTGCGGTCTGTTCTACGAACAACCGCTCGAAAGCGAACGCTTCGACGTTATCACTATGTGGCACTTCCTCGAACACGACTACGATCCATTACGCACACTCCAGACAGCTCGCGAGCTACTCAAGTCGTCCGGCTATCTCGTGATCGAGGTTCCGCGTCTCGACTCACTCACCTTCCGGCTCTACGGGGATCGCTGGCCCGGTGTGCAGGCGCCGCAACATACAGCGCTTTACGACCGCGAGATGCTTTTGCGCATGGTCCAAAAGGCGGGGCTGAGAGTCGTCGATTACCTGCCTTACGGCGCCTTTCCGGCGTTCTTCTACTTCTTCGCCGGCGCCGCCTTCAAACTCTTAAAGGGTAAGGGTCTTAATCTTTCACGCGCCATCTATCCGTATTTCGTGGGCCAAATCTTGTTTGCCCCGATCCTTGCCTTCGAGAAGCACCTCAACTTTGCGATGCAGACCGTCATCTGCAGGCGGGAGGATTAATTATGTCCATGCGTCTCCGAATCGGACTTACGGGTTTGTTCATGCTGGCCGGCTCATTCTTTTTGCTGGCCGTCGCAATTCCCACGCTTTTTCTCGCGCGCCGTTTCTATTCCGAGGTCATCGTCCGCTGGATGGGCCAGGTCGTTCTCAGGTTCTGGAGTATTGATTACACGACTTACTATTCCGAGCCACTGCCGGACCGCCAGACGATCTACATCGCGAACCACACCTCGACGCTCGATGTAATGCTTTTGATGGCGCTTGCCTTGCCGCGCGCGCGGTTCTTTCTTTCCGGTTCCCTTCGCAGGCTGCTCGTCCCTGCGATCATCGGATACACCATCGGTATCTTTTGGACTGTTTCACAGCGATTCCCGGAGCGGAGGCGCAAGATCTTCCAGCGCGCCGATCGAATCCTGCGACGTACCGGTGACTCAGTGTTTCTGAGCCCCGAAGGCAAGTGTGTCACGACCGGTGAGATTGGACCATTCAACAAAGGCTCCTTCCATCTCGCTACCAGCCTGAAGGCGCCGATCGTTCCCATCTACATTCATATCCCGCTCGAGATGCAGGGCTGGAGAGGTTATCACGCGCATCCGGGACACGTCGGCGTCTACTTTCTTCCGGCAATCAATACGTCGTTGTGGCGACTGGAGGACCTCGAAACCAACCGGGATCGAGTGCACGATCTTTACGTCCGCGTGCATGACGCGATTCGCGCAGATGGGAGGGTTCCAGTGGATCTCAGCATCGAGCCGCCGCAACCCAAAGTCATGAGGGCGGCCGTATGACGCACGACTTTCGTTCCCTCATCGATATGTTGCGTTACCGTTCGCTGCACCAGGAAAACTGTCGCGCCTACACCTTTCTTGCTGACGGCGAAACCGAGAACGCCGCGCTGACTTATGCACAACTGGATCGTCGCGCCCGAACGATCGCTGCGGAGCTCTCGGATCGAGGCGCGAAGCCGGGAGACCGCGCCATCCTGCTTTATCCTCCCGGCCTGGATTTCATATCGGCGTTCTTCGGCGCGATCTATGCAGGCGTCATCGCCGTGCCTTGTTATCCGCCTCACCGCTTGCAACTCGCTCGTTCGCTCCCGCGCCTGACGGCAATACTCGCTAATGCCGAGCCCAGCCTTGTCCTTTGCACCGCGGAGGTTGCTGCTACGATTCCCGCCTGGATTGAGCATGCCCCAGAGCTCAATGCGCTCCAATGGATCGCAACCGATACGCTCGAGGATGACGCGGCTGTCACGTGGAAAGAACCCGAGATTGGTCCATCAACTCTCGCTTTTCTTCAGTACACCTCGGGCTCAACCGCCGCACCGCGTGGAGTGATGGTTACTCACGGTAATCTCCTCCACAATCTCGACGTCATCAATCATGTACAAGAGAATAACTCCGAAAGCGTTTCCGTCTCGTGGCTTCCAGTCATCCACGACATGGGGCTAATCGAAGGAGTTCTCGAGCCGGCTTACGCAGGTTACCCAGCGTATCTGATGTCGCCTGCCACGTTCCTCCAACGTCCTTTCCGCTGGCTGCGTGCCATCACCAAGTATCGTGCGACGAACAGCGGTGGTCCAAACTTCGCCTATGACCTCTGCGTACGAAAGATCAGCGCCGAACAACGTACCACTCTCGATCTTTCCAGTTGGCGAGTCGTCTACAACGGCGCTGAGCCGATTCGCAGCGAAACGTTGAAAGAATTCTATAGAACGTTCAGTGATTGCGGTTTTCGCTGGAGATCGTTTTACCCGGTGTACGGTCTCGCCGAATCGACGCTCCTGGTTACCAGTGGACGTAGGAATTACGAGCCGATCTTTCTCGACACCGATGCTGCTGCTCTTTCCGATGGGCGCATTGAAGAAACCTCGCCCGCGACTCGACAAGTCTCACTAGTATCAAGTGGACCACCTACACCCGGCACAAGCGTTCTCATCGTTAATCCCGACACCTGCCGTCGTTGCGCACCGCGTGAAATCGGCGAGATCTGGCTCTCATCGGCGAGTATCACGAAAGGTTACTGGCGGCGTGAGGAGGAAACCTCGCGAACGTTTGGCGCTGTGCTCGGTGACGATGGCAGCGGGCCGTATCTGCGCACGGGTGATCTCGGCGTGCTCATCAAGGGCGAGCTATTTGTCGCCGGACGACTGAAAGATCTTCTGATCGTCCGCGGAGTCAAACACTACCCGCAGGATCTCGAATTGACGGTTGAGCGCCAGCATCCGGCGATTCGCCCGGGTTGTGTCGCCGTATTCGCCCTCGAGTCGCATGACGAGCGCATCGCCGTTGCCGCTGAGCTGGATCCGCGGCAACTGGATCTCACCCGCGTGATCTCTGACCTGATCGGCCGGATTTGCGGAGCTGTCGCGGAGATTCACGGTATCCAACTGCACACGATCGCTCTGCTGAAGCCCGGCGCGCTTCCGAAAACAACCAGCGGCAAGATCCCGCATCGAGCGTGTGCCCAGGCTTTGTCCGGCGGGCAATTGGCCGAGCTTGTGCGTTGGATCAAACCCGATGTGCAGAGGGCCGTGGTATGACGACACCGCTACCCGTCACCGCAGATCGGTTGGCCCAGCTTACAGCAGACGTGCTGCGCATTCCCGTGGCCAGTATTCATCCGGCCGTGCCGCTCGCAACCATGGGGCTCGATTCACTCGCGGCGGCCGAGCTCACCACACTGATTGAAGATGAGATCTGTCACGAGTTGCCGCCAGCGGTCCTTTTCGAATGTCCCAGTCTTGAGTCGCTCTCGCGCTTCATCGAATCGCGCTTTGCTGGAGCGCTAATTGAGGCGAGCGACAAAGAGACACGCGTTGCGCGGATGCTGGCTGACGCGATTTTGCCGGCTGACATCGTACCAGTCTGCTCTCACGATCGTCTTGATCATAACAACGTGCTTCTGACAGGCAGCACCGGGTTTGTCGGCGCGTATTTACTACGCTCGCTCCTGCGCGACACACCGGCCGTGGTCCACTGCCTCATCCGTTCCGGTGGCGCCGAGCGTGTGCGCCGGAACCTGGCGCAGTATGGAATCTGGGAGGAGCACTTTGCGTCGCGCATTCGCTACGTCTATGGTGATCTCGCACAACCATTGTTGGGCATGCCGAGCCAGGACTTCAATGAGCTCGCCAGTTCTATCGATACGATCTACCACGCCGCCGCGGCAGTCGATTGGGTGCGGCCGTACGAGCACCTTCGCGAGGTGAATGTCTTTGGCACGCGCGAGCTGCTTCGTCTCACCTGCTCCGGCCCGCCAAAATCTTTTCACTTTCTTTCAAGTCTCGCGGTTTGCTATTCGACCGGTGCGACCGAAGACGCCTTAGAGAGTGATGATCCGCTCACGAACCTGAGCGGTTTGAGTCTCGGCTATGCACAGAGCAAAAGTGTCGCAGAGTCTCTGGTGCGACAGGCGGCCGAGCGCGGCTTGCGCGCTACAGTTGCGCGGCCGACGCTTGTTTCCGGTGATTCGAAATCCGGAATCTCGAATGCCGATGACTTGCTCTCTCGTTTGCTGCGAGGCTGCATTCAGATGGGCGCCGCGCCCGATCTCGATTGGGCCATGGATTGTGTACCAGTCGATCACGTCGCGGACGCGATGGTGAAACTCGCGCGAAATGGCGGCGTCTACCATTTGATTAACCCGAAGCTGCGTAGTTGGCGAGAGTGTGTGCTGTGGATGTGTCTCCGTGGTCATTCACTCGACCTGCTGCCATATCGCGACTGGGCGTCGCGCCTGCGCGAGACAGCAACTCCCTCACACCCACTT
>Ga0134121_10001623_pt1 | contig 20895 bp, 11 predicted proteins | sample KB301_FD_96463 | JGI IMG/M metagenome (GOLD analysis project Ga0134121, IMG submission 96463) | Terrestrial soil microbial communities without Nitrogen fertilizer from Kellogg Biological Station, Michigan, USA - KB3-0-1 | ecosystem: Environmental > Terrestrial > Soil > Unclassified ... | reverse complement strand
GCATCGTAAAAAATGACGCGAGAAATGCTGGCCAGCGGTAAGAGCGCGTTGTTGATCGTCCCGTTCACGCCCTGATAACCCGTGCTGTAGCCTGCGAGGATGTCGGCCTTCCAGTTGGTGATCAGCGGGCAGCCCGCCGCGGCGAAGAGTTGATTGATCATCGCCGGAGTAATGCCGACGCCCCAGGCGACATTCCCGGTGGCGGCGGTGGCTTCAATGCCGGGAACGGTGATCAGCACACGATCTGTGAGTCCGGCGAAAAAAGTTCTCAACCCGTGCCGGTTGTATTCCGTTCCAACGCAATAGAGCACGGAAACCTTCACCTGGAACGGAGGCGCCGTGAAAACGGAAGCCGCGAGAACCGCCGGTGGAATAAAGATCGAGTACTCGCGCGTTTCTCCACGATTGGCCGCGGGAATCTGACTCTCCGGCTGAGCGACACCCGGATTGACGGACGGGTCGAGCGGATTTTTAAGCCTCAGCGTGGCCGATTGCGGCTGCAGCGCAATAGTGCTGAATCGATTGAAGTGCACCCCTCGCGGATGGCCGATTGTCGCCGGAACCAGAGGCCACTCATCGGTGAAGAAGGCGTCCACTCGAATATCACGAGGCATTGGAAACATATTGGTCTCTTCCCGGCCGACGGGGGCCGCTTAAGCTCTAAAGATCGAGGTGTCACGTCAGCGCGCTGCTTAGGGTGGAGGAGCCACGCTCACCACCGTTTCGGAGGAGAACGGGCCCGCCGGATCGCAGATCACAACGTGGAATTTCGTCGCGGGCGTTGGATCGATGAATTCGACGCGGGCCTGCAGCGGTTTTCGCGTGATCCACAGAACTTCAGGACATCTCGAATTGACGACATAGACAACTGCCCCCCGCAAGGTAGTTCCCTTATGCCCAGCAACTCCACATACGTCACGTCGTGGGTTGGCGATCTCCGCGACGGAGATGCATCAGCAAATTGCAATTGAGTTCGGAGCCATAATATGGATTCAGGCTCATCCGACAATATTAACCACGTAGCAATTCAAGACGCGCCGTGATTTGAAAATATATAAATAATCTATGGATGCGAAATTCCGCCGGTAAACGCAAGCTTGAGCGGTCAGCATGTGCGCCAGTACCGCTGACCGCTGATGCTTCCCGAATTGAGGTGATGTGATGACCGCGCTTGTCGCCCTGCCTGCCGGTAGCCCTGCCAGTGTCCTGCAGACGATCCTGGCGTCGAATCCGGCCATCCAGCCGCGAGTGATTATCGACGGCCTTGGCGCCGTCATCGATGCGCCGCCTGCAGTCGTCGCGGCCATATCGGCCATTCCCGGCGTGGCAGCGGCCGCCGCCGGAGCTCTGCCGGCTGGCCTTCCGGTCAATCCGAAACTGCAACCGTGGATCGACGCCTGGAACAAGCAGTTCAATCCTGCCTACCAGGCCAGCATTGCGGCGCGTCCTGCGAAATGGCTCACGACGGGAAATCCGCCTCCGGGCGCTAGCGGGCTGCCGGCGCCCCCTACTTCGACGCTGGACGGCACTGTCGCCCTGGGCCTGGTCACCGTCAACGGCCCGGCAGCCGCGGCGCTTTCACTCTCCGACATTACCGATATCAACCTCGGTGTGTTGAACGCGATCGGACACCTGACGCGCAACGCCCCTGCCTCCGCTCGCCTCGTCTTTGTCATCGAATGGCAGCCCGTCACCCTCACGGTCAATCCCGCGTCCATCCTCGGTCCAATTCCGAACTCGACTTTTGTCGATCAGGAGAACCGCGAAAAACTGTGGCGTGATCCCGCCCTCGCGGCCATTGGACAGCCTGCCGGGTTTCCCGGCGTTACGAACTATCGAAATGCTCTCCTGGGCCGCACCTGGTGGGGCGGCAGACACGCCGATAAGTCCATCGTGGGTTTCATCTCCAAGTACAACACCGCGATGTCGGCCTATGCAGCCCTGGGTCGACTGGTGGTCAATCTGCCTCAAACCGACGTCTTCCCCGGCCGGATCCACATCGATCGCGTGATCGCGCATGAAATGTGTCATCTGTTCGAGGCGCAAGACGAGTACGCCGGCTGCCAGCCATTCGTCTTGAGCGGGCCATTCCACGCCGTTAACGGCAATTGCGTGTCTAATCCACTGGCAACTCTCGGACAGGCCCCCTGCCTGATGGCCGGCACATCCGATGATCTTTGTAACTGGACCAAAGCTCATGTTGGCTGGCAGCCGTTTCCCTAGGACGGTGGCCGCACAGAGTTTTTTGAAATACTCCGCTTCGTGAGAACTCATCTGCTGCGACCTGAGCAACTGGCCTAATCAAATTCTCGTAGAGTTATTTCCAAGAATACGTTTGATTCGTCGATCACGGCTCGTTACAATCCCTCCCGTGACAATCATAAGGCAGGCGCAGATGCAGTTGCAGGAGCGAAGTTTGCGTTTCAGCAGTTCACAGTGACCAGTTAGCCTTTCAGATTATTGCTCCTTCCTGTCCCGTAGATCGTCATCCGCCAGGAGATTGAATCATGGACGGGAATGTCTTCGACTTCATCATCAGCCAGTGCAAAGCGACATTCGACGGCGAGCCGCCGCCCCCCACGATCATTGCGAACGCCCGCAATGAGATTACAAGTCTGAGCGGGTTTTCCGCATCTTCACCGGGTGACGTGACAACTTGGCTCAGCCGCTGGAAGAGTGTCTTGAGTGACTCTACTCTGCGCGAGTCGCTGTTGGTGCGGTTGTTGCAGTTGCATTTGCCGCGCGTGGCTGAAATCCTCACCCTGCTGGGGATCGTGGAGTTCAAGTTTCAGGATCTTCCGTCCACGCAGCTCGACTCGTTCAAAATCGAGTGGACACCCGCAGCTGCGTCCCCATCCAGCGTGATGCAGTTGCTTGATCCTGCTAAAGTCAAGGATCCGCTGACCTGGTTGAGTTTTTTGGCAAGCCGCCTGGGGGACGACCCGGAGTCCGCAAAAACCAATTGGAAGCTGCTGAAGACCCTGTTTGGCATTCTGATTGCCTCTCCCGTGGAACTCGTCAAATTGGAATATCAACGGCAGGGGTTCACTTCTTTACCGCGCAAAGTGAATTCGCCGCCGATCAGTTTGGACCTGAATAACTTGCTGGGGCTGATCAACTCTCCGTTACGCATTCCGCTCACGAATGGCTTGCGCGGCACCATTCCGCCGGGAAGTCAAACTCCCACGGCATATCCGCAGCTGAGCGAACTGTTAGGCCTCTTCTCACAACCGTCAGCCGGCAACGAGATCTTGATTGACGGACCTGACACTCTCGTCGGCGCGGGGTTAGATCGACTGACTGGCCTCAGCGTCTCGTTGAAGGTGCAGGATCCCCCAACATTCTTTGGCGCCGCGAATCTGCCGTTGGCCGGCGGCTGGAACGTGGGAATTCGCGCTCACGATTCCGGCCCGCAAACGTATGGGATCGAAATCGCCGCCGGAGGCAAGCTGAAGGTGACCGGAGTTGCCAACCCGATCATCCTCGAATTACAGCGGTCAGGCGGCTCACCCCTGATTTTCGGAGCGAACACGGGTTCGCATGTCACGCTGGGCCGCGCGGTCTTCCAGCTCACTCTTTCGGGCCAGCCTGGCAGCGCTCCATTTGCGGTAGGGCTGGCGCTCGATCCCGTTGAGATTGTGCTCGCCACCAGCGATCTTTCTCAGGGCCTGATTGGCGTCGGCGGCGCTTTGCCGGACCTTAAGTTCAACTGTGACTTCAGCCCGGTTATCGATTCCGTGCATGGCTGGAACAGTCCGGCCTTAGGGCTCTCCTTCAAGCGAACCATCAATCTCGGACTCAATTTGGGGATCTTGCAGATTCCCGATCTGCAGTTGACGATGGGAATCGCGTCCGCCAGCGGTGGGATCGATGCGTCACTGAGCGCCCAGGCGACGGTGTCTTCGGATCTGGGGCCGGTCCACGCCACGCTGTCGGGTGTCGGAGTAAAGATCACCTGGGCCAGCGGCAATGCGGCTTCGCCGCTCCTTGTTGAGCCGATTTTCCCGACGGGAGTTGGGCTGTCGATCTCGGCGCCGCCTCTTGAAGGCGGCGGCAGCATCGCGAAGTTGGGTAACAAAGAGTATGGTGGTACGTTCGCATTGAAGCTGATGGGAATCGGGATCTCCGCGTACGGCATCTATAAAGAGTTGGCTTCTGGAGACCCATCTTTTATCGCCATTCTGGGAATTCGATTTCCGCCGCCGGGAGTGCAACTAAGTTGGGGCTTTGCCCTCGCCGGCGTAGGCGGATTGGTTGGAGTCAACCGGCGTGCCAACACCGACCTGCTGCGCGAGCGCCTCAGTTCTGGTGCGGCTGGAAACGTCCTGTTCAACGATAATCCGGCGGCCAATGCCCCGGCCCTGCTGAATGACCTGCGTGATTTTTTCCCAGACGCGCAGGGGGTCTTTATCGTCGGCCCGACGTTACAGATCACTTGGGGCGTGACACTGGTTTCAGTTGATCTGGGAGTCTTCATCGAACTGCCCGGTCCGCGGCAGATTTTCATCGCCGGCTCACTGCGCGTAATGATCGGCGTCAATCCCGAAATTGCTGTGGTGTTCCTGCGCTTGGACTTCATCGGTGGCATCGATTTCACGACCAGTTTAATCTATTTCGACGCGGCGCTGGTCAATTCCCACGTCATGCAAGTCTTCCGCCTGACGGGGGGCGCCGCCCTGCGCATCAACTATGGTGCGAACGGCTTCTTCCTGCTGACCATCGGGGGTTTCCATCCTTCGTTCAATCCGGGGACATTGCAGTTGCCGCGAGTCGCGCGGGCTGGCGCCTACTTGTCAGTCAACGTCGGTGTCAGTTACTGGCTGCGAATGGAAGGTTACTTCGCCGTAACCCCCAACACGCTGCAGTTGGGCGCCAAGGTCGAAGCGGGGCTGGGCATCGGCCCGCTCGACGCCCACGGCTGGATCGGCTTTGATGCGCTGATTCAGTTCAATCCGTTCCACTTTGAAGCGCGGATCGACGCGGGATTCGATGTCAGCTGTGAGGGAGTCTCCTTCTGCGGCGTGCAGGTCGTGGGGATCCTCTCTGGCCCCGGCCCGGTCGTGATTTCGGGACAGGCTTCAGTCAAGATCCTGTTTGTGCGCATCTCGGGCAGCGTCACGATTACGTTGGGCAGCGACGCCGACAATCGGCCGCAACCACTCGACGACCTGCTGAAGAAAGTGACAGAGCGGCTCGGTAACGCCCAGAACTTCTCCGTCCGGGGTCAGGGCAATGACCCCCACGTCATCCTGAAGCCATCGCCGGGGCTCGTGTTGATTTCGCCGCTGGGGCAACTGATCTGGGACCAACGAGTCATACCACTCGGCAGAGATCTGACGCGGTTCGAAGGCGTGCCGTTGACAACGACTTCGAAACTGAGCCTGGAAACCGTCAATCGAAAAACGAAACCCGAGTTCAACTGGTTCAGCGCTGGCACCTATGCCGACATGAGCCAATCGGACGCGCTGAATACGTCGCGCTTCGCCGAGGAACAAAGCGGTGTGAAGATTGACGTCCCGCCGGCGACGTTGGATCGCCCGCATGATTACAACCCAACAATGAATCTGATCAAGATCACGGGCGGACTTCGATCTCGGTTTCCCGACCCGGTGGCTGCCGTGGCAAGCTGGCGTGACGGCCTCGGCGCGTTTCGCAAAGAACGGCGAGGTTACGCGGCGGCGCAGGCGCTCGCCGATGGTCCGGCGGCCGAGGGCAAGTTCCCGCGGCCAGTGATCTTGAAAGACCGCTGGCAGGTCCGCTCGGCAACCGCTGCACCAGCTGCAGCCGACGCAGGCGTCAGTCCGGTTCAAGCCTGGGCGGCGGCCAAGTCGCAGCGGGGACTGGCCTGCCATGCCGTCGACAAAGCCGTCGATTTGAGCACCGTGCTGAGTGGGTAAGTCAGCTCGCTCGGCGGAGTTCACAAGTTGCAGGCGATCCCACAAGGAGTCGAAAGTATGGATGGTAAGCTGACTTTTCTGCTGTCGCGACGCTCACATATCTTCGACGGCGCCACCACCGCTGGCGGCCGCCTGCAGGGAACCATCAAGCTCAAGCTGCATGACGACGCCCGCAGCCAGGTGCAAGACCTGGCGGATGTTCACTTTGCTTTCCCCGGTCCGACCGACATCGTTGGTCTGCAAGCCGGCATCGTCCGGAAGATGTGTCCCGAGCCGGGCGCACACGATGCCGAAACGACCAAGCTGGTGCACGTTGATTTGAATGATCCGGGACTTCCCTGGCGCTATGCGCCCAACGTCAGCTCACCCGTTCAGCCCTGGATCGTCCTCGTGGTTGGCAAAGCGGAGTCCTTCAAGGACGCTAAAGGCAATATCCAGCCTCCCACTGCCGCGGTCTTGAAGGCCCACGATCTTCGAAACTCCCACCTGTGGGCTCACGTCCAGATGGCCGACGGCAAGGTGGATGACGGATCATTGGACGATATGCAGGTCGCGGACGGGCGCGAGATTTCGCGCCTTGTGTCGCCGGTCACGCTTGATGCCTTTGAGAACTACGTCGCGGCAATCGTTCCAGCATTCGATTCCCAGGGACAACCTCTGTGGGACCTAAATGGCAATCCACGGTCCGCTTTGCCGATCTATCACTACTGGGAGTTTTCGACCGGCGCGCCCGGAGACTTTGAATCGCTCGTGAATCTGTTGCGAGTCCGCAGCGCCGGCAATGTCGGTGTCGTCGGCTTGCAGTATCGCGAGGAAGACATCCACTTGCAGTTGCGCGGCGCCATTACGACGCTGGCCGCCGATCCGTCACTGCAGGAACTACCGGCAGCCAAGCTGGAAAAGCTGCACGCCGACCTGCGCGCCCTGGATGAACGAGTACTCGAAGCGGATCCACACGACGGCTCACCGCTTCGCAAGATCGTGGGACTGCCTCAATACGGTTATCCGTGGGTGGACGACCCGCAATCCGTGCCTCCGGCGGCCGCGGGGACCCCATCGCCGTGGGTGCGAAGCCTCAATGACGACCCGCGTTATCGAGCCATCGCGGGCATGGGAACCTGGCTGGGAATCGAGGCCCAGGAAGAGCTGATGGACGCGGCCGTGGAGCAGTCGGGCGCGTTGCAGGATATCGCCACGAAGATTCGCCAGTTAGCGCTCGGGGTCGATCTTTCAAGCCGCCTGTGGCAGCGTCGATTGCCCGACGATCTGACTCTGCGTCTGCAAGTATTTGGGCCCGCGCTGGCGCGCTTGCCCGCCAGCACGGGTGGGTCAGTCCTGTCGCAGGTCACGGGTAGGCATCCCAAGGCGGGCCGTGATTCTCCACTGGCAGCCGCGCAGTTCTCGAGTGCCGCGATGCGGATGTTGCGGAACGGAACCAGCCGCACCCGGCACTTGCAAACGCCCCGAACAATCGACCGCAAGGCCCTGTTGGAAGCCGCGTCGCAGCCACCCGACAAACCCAAGCGCGATCCCTCCGGGGTGCCGCTCGCAAGTCAGGTGGTCCGGGCCGATTTCGACGGTCCGCCACTAACGCAGAAGGTCCTCGATCAGATTTCGCGGTTCGCCGGGCACCGCCTGACGGACCCAAGCATCGACTCCTTCGGCAATGCGCTCCTTGGGGCCGGCGCCACTCAGAGCGTCGTCAACTGCGTCAAGGCCAAGCTGCGGGATCTGCGCGACAACCAGCGGGTCCTGGTGGGATCGCGGGAGATTCTGCTGCAGGTTGTGGGAACCTGTTCCAGGAGGGTTAGTCAGGACTTCAGCGTGGATGTGCTGGTCTCCTGCACGCCGCCTGTGCCGCCGGATCGGTTTACCGCCATTCCCCTTGGGCCCCTGGGCGGCGTCGTCAGTCAAGCCATCGATCCCACGCGGGCCGATTCACCGGGACGGGGCCGGATGCAGGACGTCATCGGGAATTTCCTGATTGGAAATCTGGCTCCCCCCGAATTGCCGCTGGGCCTCGATTTCCCCACGTGGCAGCTCGTCAAAAAATACGCGTTGGACTGGTTGCTGCCAGGCGTGGGGACCGTTCCGGAAAACTCAATTGTCGCGCTGCAGACGAATCCGGTTTTCGTCGACGCTTTTTTGACGGGCATCAACGCCCAGTTCCTGGCCGAGGCGCGCTGGCGAAACTTGTGGATTCAGCGTCGCTTCACGCCCCTTCGCATGTTCTGGGGGCACATCGACCCGAAGACTGGCCGCCGAACGGCCGACATTCAACCTCTTTCTGAATGGGCCAAGCCGGCCGCATTGACGAAGGATCTGGGCGACAAATCGCATCAGGTAATTGACCCACGAGACGCTTCGGGAAACAACGATTTGGTCATCCTGTTTCGCACCGAACTGTTTCGCCGCTATCCGGGGACGCTCGTCTATTTGACCAAGCCCGACGCCGGCCTCAGTACAGCCGCGCTCGACACATTTCTCAAACAACCTCCGGATTTCACGCCCCCCGCCGCGCCCAACCCCAAGCGAATCTTCGGCCCGATCTTCATGGGCAATCTGACTCCGGATGTGGTCTTCTTCGCGTTCGATATTGATCCGCAGAAGCTCGACGAATATTGGCTGATCCTGGATGAACCCCCGGCGGAAATGCGTTTCGTAAAAGATCATCTGCCCTACAAGGGGCCGCCCTTGCAGGTTGGGCCGTTCGACTTTGATGAAGGCAGCATCGACCGACACACGCGAGTGGCTATCTCGGGGGCGTACCTGGAAAGAATGGGGGGTGGCGCCTGATGTTGGACACTTTCTTACTTCGCGATCAACGCCGCACGCAGGTCGACGCGGCATTGGTCCGCCTGGAAGTCACGATTCCCGACCTGCAAGCTCGGCGCGATGTCCTGGCCGCCGATCCGAACCATGTGCCGGCCGATCTGCAGCAGCTCGACCAGCAATTGCTGGACCAGCAGACATGGCGCACTGTATTGCTAACCGAGCGGAAGAAGTTGGACAGTTCCGACTGGACCGTTGCCGACGCGACATTCCACTTCGTGTTTCTCGATTGGATCTGGCTGGCGGGTCTGGCGATCCGCACCCAAGTCGCAGCCGATCCGGCACTGCTGGCGACTGCTGCGCCACCGAAATTCACGCCGCAGTTCGAACAGGCGCTGGTCAACGTGAACCTGGGCGCAGGCGCTGCTCCGGGCAATCTGATGACGCTCATCCTGACGGCCGCCGGAGGCGATCAAGGACAGGTTGATGAACTGCAACTGACCGCGCACCGGCTGTGGCTGGCAGGGGGCGCTGCCGCCTCGCCCTACGACCATGTCTGCACCCTGCTGCCGATGCGGATCGAAACGCTGTTCAGGGATGGCAATAACGGCCCGGAACTGTGGATCCGCGTAATCCCAGATGAACCTTCCATTTCCCGGCAGCGACTCCTAGTCACTTCGATTGAAGCAACTTTCCTGCAAGAATTCTGGAATAAAGTCCGGCAGGGGATTGCCGATCCAGCGCCCCCCGTCGCCAAGTGGCTTGAGACTCCAAAGGCAGCGACCGAGTGGGCCACGTTGTGCAGCCGTGTGGGTGCACCGCGCGCAGCCTGGCTGTTGACCACGTTCTTACCAGCAGTCGCCGGAGGCCAGGCCGTCATTACTATTCCCGAGGCAAACAGGGGAACGCCCGATCAAGAGAAACAACAAGCCGACAGTGTCGTCGCATTGCCCACGGCCATCGAGGTTTGGGCAATCAATTCCGAAGGCGGAGCGGCAGTACGCCGCCGGCTGGGAGTGCTGCAGCCAGCGGGCGCAGACCCGGTTTCGGCCACCCGCAGCGCGGCTGACTTGAGACTTCCGCTGCCTGACTCAACTCAAGGAAGTGCGGCATTCTCGAAGCACTGGCTGACCGACTTCGATCAGGCCATCAAAGTTGGCCTGGGTGCCAAGCTGCCGCTGCTACCGGTAATCACGCGAGATTCAATCCAGGCCCTGTTCGTCATCGGTCAAACCGATGAAGCGCCGGCCGACTTGTTTCAAGCCCACGCGAATGCCGGGACGCTGGGCCTGGTGCGTTTGGGGGCCGCAACAAATACCGTCCACGGGTCGCCGGCGGCGCCGCTGGACAAAGACGCCGACGCCTGGCTGAACGTGGTTCACCACCGACTGGGAAACGCCGCGCCCGATCCGAAGTTCGATGCGCGGCAATCGGCTTTCAACCGTGTTTCGCAGGCTTTGGTGGGCGCGGATGTTGTCCTGCCCTTCTGTCCCGTGCCGGCGGGAGGCGACCTCGATCCTGTGGATGACGTTGTGGAAAGCCAGCGCTTTGCCCAGGCGCTTTGGCCGGTCTTGTGGGGACACTTTTTGCGCGATCACCTGCGGCTTCTGCCGGGCGGACCGAATGTCAATGTAAACGATTTCTGGAAGTGGTCCGAAGTGTTCCTATGGCCGGAAGGGCCTCTCGCACCAGTTCGCATTCACGATCAACCCTATGGACTTTTGCCGGTCACCACCCTGGCAGGGTGGTCGGGCAGCGACGCGGACGATGCTCGATTCGACGCATTGGAACGGATGCTCGCGGACGGACTGACACGCGTGCGGGACGAACTGGTCAGGCATGCTCAACCGCCCACCACGGTGGGCGCCAACACCCAGGGATTGCTGGACGTGTTGGGTCGCGACGCCGTCACGCACAAGTATCTTTTCCGTCACTGGATGCGTTTCGGATTCTTCACGACATTCTTCAACAGCGCGATTCTACCTGACGGCGTCGGTCCGGACGGCGCCTGGAAAAACATGTTTCAGGTACCTATCGGCAGCTTCAGGCCGCGCACAGATACCCCGCATCTGGCGCTCGGCTGGGAATACCTGGACCTGCCCCTGATCGCCGCAACGCGCCGGCCAATCGGTCTGAAGATCGACAAGATCTTTGCGACTCTATCGTCCGGCATCACTTGGGCCAATTTCGCCGTGGAGACCATGGGGCGGATCGTGCCCGATAGCCTGTGTATCCGCCTGATGATCGAATCGTTGATGCTGGCTCAAGCGTGGCAAGGTCAGGAGAAGCCTCCCGCCGCAGTCGAGCAACTGATCAACAAACTGGCCTGGCCGTCCGACGATTCCAAGAAGCAAACGCAGCGGCTTCGTTCGAAATCGATCGCAGGCGCCACGTCGCTGGATGATCTGACAAAGGGCATGATTACCGCCAGCCTGGAACTTGGCAAAACACTGGATGCTCAATTGGTCGAGGCGCCGGATCCGTTTTCAGACCAAGGTCAGAAGATTTGGCGCATGGAAATACCAGCCGATCGGCTGGCGCAGTTGGAACGGGCGTTCCGCGCCACCCTCGACACGGCCGCCCATCGCGTCGACCCCTGGATCATTGGCCTAGCCTGGCGTCGGCTCGACAAATTCAGCAGTAGCCCACGACGTCGCTACGCCACCGGTGTCTATGGCTGGGTGGATGGTCCGTTCCACGGTGATCCCGGCCCAACACCCGCGGGATTACTGCATGCCCCCTCGCATGCCCAGGCAATTACCAGTATCGTACTCCGCGATAAGTTCCTCTCCTCGCAGGCTGCGGGGGCACAGGCCCGTGGCAAGAACGTCTGGGAGATGAACATCGACTCCGCCGTCGCCAGAAAAGCGCTGGAGGTGGCCGAAGAATGCCGGCTGGGATTCCATCTGTTCGAAGTAATTGGCAGGCAGGTGGAAACAATCATCAACGATTTTCAACGCATTCGCACGTTGCGGGAATTGCGGCCACAGCATCCAGATCGTCCCGACATCATGGTCGTCTGTCACGGCTGCGATGCGCTTCTGGCCCTGGTGTCCACAACTGCCCTGCCTGAACCCGCGCTCGAACAAATTCGGCTGGCCCTGACGCCGGATCAAATGAAACAACTGCAATTGCTGCAAGCGAGCCTGGATGGATATGGAGATCTGTCGGTCGCGGATGCGGTCTATCATCTTGTCACCGCGCAGCCCCATCGCGCGGCCGAGGCCATGGATGGGGCGTCTGGCTTCGGCCACCCGCCAACACTTGATTCCATTCGCACGCCTCCCTCGGGATATCGAATTCAAACCACGGTCGTGTCGGTGATTCCGTGGGTGGATCCCCCCGCCGATCCGCAGCAATCGCCCCCCGGCCGGATTGCCGAACCCTCACTGGCGGCCTACTTGGCCGCACAGTACTCCCAACCCGCAGCCTATGTCTGGAAAGTTTTCACCAAGGCAACAGGGAATACCCCTGCCCAACAGATCGGCAGTGTGCCGCTAAGCGACTTGAGCTGGTCGCTGTCCGATGTAGCTTTGTTGCCGCAGGTCATGCTATCTGAGATCGTGTGCGCCAAGCTGAATCGAGACAACCGGGCCGAGGCACTGGAAATCGTGCCTCCGAATGAGTACTTCGCCTGCCGCCAGATGTGGGGTGCGTTGGGACAGCGTCCGGTCGGCGAGGACAATCTACAAACGGCCTCTGATCTGGGCTTACGTGGGCGGCAACCGTCCGCAACGCAGATTCAGGAATTGTCCAATAATCGATTTACCAAGTTGCGCGCCGCACTGAGCGGACTGGCAGATCGAGCGGCAACCATTGCCTCGAATCCGGCGGGAGTCGATGCCGGTGCTGCCCGCAAATGCCTGCAGGACACCTTCTTGTGGGGCATTTTCCCAACTCTCGATTCCGGACAGCGCAGCGACATGTGCAGCTTTGTGTTTGCCGGTGGGCCGGCGCCCGCCGACAAACTTCAGACGTGGCTTTCGGCGGCCAGAGCTTCCGTTCTGGATCGCTTGGGCCGAACCGACGCAGTACCTCTGCAGACATTGCCGTTGCTGGCCAAACAGATTGCCGAACTGGCGAGTTCCGAGGGCAAACTGTCGATCCTCGCGAAATGGGGTAAAGCCGATCTGTTGAGTGCAACCAGCCTCCATATTGCGGCGCCCAACGCAACACTCGATACGCAGTGGCTGACAATCACGGCAGCCGTGCGGCCAGCGCTCGCCCGGTTGGAATCGCTACAGTTGCAGGGTGAACTCAAGGGTACACACACGCCGCTTAAGAGTTGGACCAGCGGCGAGCCAGCAGATCCCTGGCAGCAGGGATTCGTCAAGCCGCGAATCATCTCGCAGATGGGCGACCATCCCGCCGATTTCCGCATGAAGGAATCGCCGCCGCACTTGTTCGCCGGCTATGGCCCGGCCAACGCCTGGCAAGGAACAGACGTGGCGGTCGGGCTAATCGATGAATTCGGAGAAAGCATTCCGGTTCAAGAACGGCATACCTACGCAGCATTAGGCTTCAACGCTCCCGCATCGCGGCCCCAACAGGCCATCCTGCTGGCAGTCCCGCCGCAGCCCAGGACCCCGCTGACGAATGAAGTGCTGCTACAGATCTTGGTGGAAACTCGAGATTTGACGCGCGCTCGCGCCGTGCGTCCAGAAGACTTGCAGGACGGCCACGGCCTGATTTCTTCCATGTGGTTCCAGGCTTCGGGCGCAGACTGCGTGCGCCTGGGACCTGATACCCAATATTGGAAATGAGGCGGTAGACGCATCGGCTATAGGCATTGTCGGTCCGTTACAGGTCCGACGCGAGCAACATCAGCCACATTGGAGAACCGAGATGATCACTGATTCCTATGCCACGCTGTCGTCTTCCACGGATGATCGCGCATTGCAACAGGGCTTTGAGGCCAATGTGCACGATCCCGCGTGGTTCCTGGCACGGCAGTGGCAGATGGGTGAGCATCAAGGCGAGAATGCTTCGACGCCGATGACGGTCAACTACACGCTGCAGTGGACGCCGATCCCGCCGAGTGCCTCGGCCCCGCTGCGAGACCCCAGGCTGGTGCCCGCGGAAGCCATCATCGAAGCCGAACCCGACGACGCCTGGACCATGGGCCGCCGTATTCGCGTCGGACAACGCCTGAAAGACCTGGTTCCCAATGACGACACTCGCCCGTCTTACTTCATTCGGGCGCCTTCGCCCCCGTATGAAAGCTTCCATGGCGCGGTAGATGGTCTGCAATTGTGGCGCAATCGGGCCAGGCTGCCGCCGGGTACCGATTTCGGACCCGATGTGCCCGGTTCGTCCGGCGAATTCGCCTGGAGTTCTACCGACCTGCATTACGATCGCTCGTTCCCTGCCCTGCACCAAGGACTGGTGGTGCAGAATCACCGTGGCGGACAGGTCGACTGGTTTTCAGCGGATGCCGCGAGCCAGCTCCAGGCAGGGACCGAGTCCGAGGTGCGTCAACCCGTCATACCTACGCCGCTGCAATACCCCGGTGCGCCGGCAAATCGCTTCTGGCAGATTGAGGATGCCGACGTCGATATTGGTGGATATCCACCCGACATGGCACATTTTTCAACGATACTGCTGGTCGATCTGATCTACTCGCACGGAGACGACTGGTTCCTGATGCCGGTGACTGTGCGGGCCGGCACGATCGCACGTTTGAAGGACATCACAGTAAGAGACTCCTTTAACATCGATTACCGCGACACGGATCCTCGGTACAAGAAGGGCCTGTCTCCTCCGAGCGATTGGAGCCTCTTCAACACTCGTGGGTTGGATGCCGGACAACTGGTGATCTGGAATGTCGCTGAGACTCCCATCGAAAGCATTCTTTTGGAACAAGTGCAGTTCGGAGTGGACGAGGCCTCAAATCTGATCTGGGCGGTGGAGAGAATTATCGATGGCCGCGAATCCCAATCGGTGCCTTCACTTCAGCCCGCTGAGGCCGGCCAGACATCAGCCATCATCAAGGGAGCCGGCGATATGACCGTTGCGCGCTCGTGGCGTTATCTTCCCAGCGACCCACCACAGCGCTTCTGGCATCCCTACATTCAGGAGGAAGGCACTCGGCAGTTCACTCAGCATGGACTGGCCGACCTGACGCAAGTCCCGCCCAAGCCTCTCGACCGCCCCGAAGCCGAAGTCCTGCGTGTCCGCGGGCCGGCGGGACAGACGCTGCATACGCTGTCACCGGGCAGCATTCCCAGCAACGGCATCAGTCTCGAGCGCCGCTGGATGCTGGCCCGGGACATTGAGGGCAACCCTGTCCTCTGGGTCCAGCGGGAGCGAAAGCCGCTCGTTTCGCCCCCGACACGCCGCCTGCGGTTCGACGTCGCCGCCAGCATCGCAGAGGCTTGACGGCCTGATCGTCAGACGTAGGTGAACAAGGTCCCGGACACGGCAATTCCGACATGCGTCGTCACGGTAACGGGAACGATCCCGAACCCGAACGGGACCTTGACCGTGAGTTGCGTATCGCTGTCTATGCTGAGATCGGCGACGGAGACAAGACCGAAGGCGATCGCGGTCGTAAAGGTGAGTGCGGACCCAGTGATCACGACGGTCGCCCCGACGGAACCGCTGGACGGGTTGAGACTGCTGATCATTGGGTTGCTGACTAGGTGTTGGGCCCGGGCGACGATGTCGGCCCGCTGGGCGATGATCTTCGGTCCAGGGCAGGCGGTCGGCCCCCAGAGCACCCCGCCCATCGAGTGATATCCAAGGCCGGTGTCGGCCGGCGAATTCGCCATCTGCATCGGCACTCCCTCGGTCAGGTTCAGCCAGGCCAGCAAGAGGGCGGCATTGTTGAGCTGGTTCTCGTTCAAGCTATAGCCCGTGGCCCCGGAGACGCCTTCGTTCTCGACGCTGATCCACTGGGGATTTCCGGCCACCTGCGCCCAGGCCATGTCGTTGGTGTCTACCCACTGATCGAGCCGGCCGGCTTGCGGATTGCCGAAGTGGGCCGAACGCGGAATGGCCAGGTGGGGGTCGTGGAAGGTCGCGTCGGTGCCGGCCTCAGTCCCTTCCTGCACGTGCAGCACGAGGCCGCGCAGGGGCCTGATAATGCCGCCCGTGTTCATGTTCGGGATCGGCCCCCGCCAGTTCGCCAAGTTCAAGCGTGCCATGTTGATACCTCAGGTTTAGTTGGGCGACTCACAGGTTGGGGACAAAGGGGTACGCGGAGATCGGTCAGTCGGAGGTGCGATTTCTTCCGCGATGGTTGTCGATTGGCCGATCCCATCTTACTTACTTTATTTATTCGGGCTCTGAACATGGCACGTGCCTCAGCACCGTGTTGTGGAACGCGGCATATTCCAGCGAACCCTCCAAAAAATGGGAGAAGCGAGGGCACAAAAACCTTTCGTGCATCGCCCGGCTTCAAAGGTAGTTGGAAGCGGTGAAGAATGCTACCAGGATGTGACAGCGGCTTGTTGCGCTGCGTAACACTTGATCGAGCTTTGCCGGTTGCTCGCTAGCTTCGCGCGGTGATCGTCTGTCCATGCCTTGACGGATACCGGGATCAACTTGGCCAACTCCGTCAACACCCCTTCAACCGAATGATTCTTGCCCGAGCTCATGCAGGCCGCTACCAAGAACCCGGCAACAAAAATCAGGCACATCAGAAGGCGACGCATGGGAGGCTTCCTTAGATTCGGGGGGAGCGTTGGATTTTTCTCGCCCACCCAAACGACGCAGGGAGTCAGTGTGACTAAAAAAAACCGGCGGCCGGAAATTGTTCCGGCCGCCGGGTGGGTTTGGCCAACATTTAGGCAGTTCGTATGTAACTTGTGTTGAGGTGGACGCTTGCAAAAACGGCTGCATGGGCACTAGCCGTACTTGCCGAATGCGCAATTCCAAGGGTCGGTCCACCCCAAGGCGGCGCATGGCCACCGCCATCCGAATCCGGGTTCGGGTAGGTTAGAGGGCCACCGGAGTTTCCGGAATCGGACGTGACCAGCCCATCGGAGGCTCCCTTTCCGCCGTTGTCAGATGACGAGTTTCCGTCCGATGTCCCGCCGGGGGGAGTGCCGCCGTCCACCGGTGCCGAAGGCGCAGGAGCCGGATCGGACGAGGAAGGCGGGGGAGCCGATGGCTCGGCAGCCTTGGCGTCATTGCCTTGTGACTGTTCGCTATTACTGTTGGCCTGCTGACCATTACTGTCAGTTTGCTGCGTGCCGGTTTCCTGGACCCCGCCGGGGGGAGTACCTCCATCCACCGGAGGCGAGGAAGGCGTAGCGGGTTCAGAATCGGCAGCGGAATAGGTGGGAGCCAAGGACTCTGCGACCTTTTCGAACAGGTATTCTCCAGCTGCTTCAATTGCCTTCTCGCCGGCACCAGCGGCGCCGGCAAGGACTGAGAACCCATCCAGAATGAATTTGATAGGTCCGATGCCTTCGCTCTCGATTGCTTCCGACGAAGCGGACCAGTGAGCCGTTATCGTGCCGGCCTCCTCATCAGTGAAAACGACGTCACTTTTTCCAAGAGGACCATCGCCATCGGCATCCAATTGCTCACCCTTATGATTGCTGATGGCTGAGCCGAGCCGGGATGTGATCGCTTGGCCCGGTGGGAGATTCGCGGCCGCAAACGGTTTGGCGACGGGAATGCTCGCGTGCGATGCCGTGGGAGAGGCGGGCGCCATGCCCACCACATGGTTCAAGGCATGGCTGGCAGCAATGGCCAACGGCGGGGCCACCGCACCCGGAACCAAACCGAGGACTTTGCTCGCTTGGCCGACTACGGTCGGATGGGCGCCTGCTAGCGCGGCAGGGTGACTGGCGACGATGCCTTTCGCGGCAATGGCTGATGGAGGGACTGCCGCCGCCGGCATAGCGCCCACGACTTTATCCGCGTGATTGGGCAAAGCGGTATTGCCGGCTGTTAGCGCCGCAGCTTTGTTAATCGTGGGGTTGGCGACGATCACATTCACAACGGGGGCTTTGGCGGACACCAACTCCCGTGTATGGACCGCGTGGAGATCCGTGGTCGGCGCTGCCAGCGCAACCATATGGGCGCCCGCTACAGACATCAGGCAACGGTCCTCTAGTGGCGTGACCTGGGGTTGAAAACCAGCCCGGCGGCGCGAAACTGAGCGGGCGGGGCCACGTTCGTGCATTGTTGAAAGAAAACGAAACATGTGAAACTCCTGGTTGGAACTGCGGCAGACAGTCCAGCGAAATGCCGGACTTTTTGAGACCTGCCGCGACCTTTTGGTGCTTCCCCAACGCAGGGGGACAAGGGTGTGACTGGAAATGTGGTAGTCAGAAAAAAAACAAGAACATCAGTCACGTTTCCACATTCCTGTGTTTGGGAAGCCGGCCAAGAGCCGCGGAAAATCGCGACCGCTCCGGCAACTGGGCCGGTGCGACGCCTTCCCGCTTTTCAACCAGGAGTTTGCCATGAAATCGTTTCTGAAGAACTTGATGTCACGTCGGTCGATAAGTGAGCGGCCCATGAAAGTGGTGTTTGTCGCGTCCCATCCTACCAACGAGGGCGTCCGCCGCCGTTTTCCGGGAGTTGCATCTGGTCTGTTGGCTTTGGCATGCTGTCTTGCCCTGACCTTTGCCGCTTCTGCCCAGCAGCCCACGAGCGAAATCATCCCGAGCGGCAACGTTTGGCCCTACACAACCATCGTCCATTTGTACACGACTTGGCCTGACGGGCAGGTCTTCATGGACAGCGGTACGATGATCGACCGCTTTCATGTTTTGACGGTTGCGCATGCGGTCTACGACCACCGTCACGGAGGGTGGGCCGCCCAAATCGACGTCTACGCAGGTCAAAGCGGCGCCAATAAACCCTTCGAGGTGGCTTATGCCACCTTTTTTCGGGCGTTCCCAAATTACATGGACGAGGACGATACCAGCGAGACCGGGTGCCATTCAGTCGGCAATGGCGACATCGGTTTGGTCACCTTGGATCGCCCCTTGGGTGACGAAACCGGCTGGCTGAGCTACTTCTTCAATAACGACGACAAATTCTTCGAGGGCCGGACCTTCGCAACAACCGGATACCCTGGCGGCGAGGCGTTTGGCGGCCAAATGGTCCACCAGACTGGCCCGCTCATCGGCGCCATGGGCGGCGCTCCTTCCTTTGGAACGCTCCAATGGTCGCTGGACTCGATGACCAGCATCCCCGGCCAGAGCGGGAGCTGCCTGATCGACCCGGAGAGCGGCCTAATCTACGGTGTGCTGGATCTCGGCGACGATCAGTATGGATACGGCGAGCGCATTACCGAAGACGTTTTCAACACCCTGAACCAATGGTTGGACGAGGACGCGGCTTAAACCGGTGAATCTACGACTCCAGCCTTCTAAGTTGTTTGGTTGTGAAGCCGACGAGTCTACCGGCCATGGCGTTTCGTCATGGCCGGTTTTTCAACGCCTGCCGGCAATAATCGAGAAGTTCCAATGCGATCAATTCCTCCGCGAGTTGATCGCGATCGGACGTGGCTATGGTGCGTTGAACTTCGTCCAGAAGGAGATTTGCAAACGTTTCCCGGGCACGGTGCAGGGTCTGGCGAAGGGCTTCGGCGCTAAGGGTCTTGTTCACCGTGCCAGCCAGCCGCTGGGCCAACTCCTCAGCACGCAGCAGGGGCTGCTCGGTTTTTAAACAAAGTACCGCGCAATAGGGTTTGCCGGTCTCTTCCTCGAATTTGGCCAGGGCGTCCCAGGTCCGTTCCAGTAATTCCTCGCGCCAGCCTGCCACGAAGCCGTCGTCGTTCTTCGGATCGGGTGGCGCGGCCGGGTCGAAGTTGAGAGGGGCGGGGACATGCAGTTTGTCTTTGTTGCGCTGGCGCCAGTGATCGCGGGCCAGGTTGCGCAGCGACATCTTGAGGAAATCGCGGAAACGGCCGCGATCCGGATGAACATTGCGGTAATGACCGTTCAAGAAGCGGACAGCGAAGTCCTGGGCCAACTCCTCGGCCACGGCGGCATCTTGCACCAGGGCCAGCAAATAGCGAAAAGCCGCCCCATAGTAGCGCAACAACAGCGACTTGGCCGCGTCCTCCATCGGTGCCAGGAGACGGGTCCATTCGGTCTGAATACGGCTCAACCGGTCTTGCAAATCAGGTGAAGCCATGACGACTCCTTGAAGACCAACTTACCGTTCGCCTTGGCACGAATCAACATGGAACGGCCGCACTGGCCCCGTTGTTCGTTCTGGGTTGACATTCGGGCCGACCCCCTTGTGTTGGCGCCAAGTACCGCTTAAGCTGGCGCGTGTCGGCACACAAGGCCGAGGTCAACAAACGGGGACCGCCTCATGACAAATCCCGCTGCCAAAGTGGAGAATCAAGCCACCGCGGCCGACGAGGACACGGGCCTGGACAAGCTGCCGCCTCCTCCCGGGCGTTTGCGGGCCGCGCCGTCCGTGGACGCCGGCCTGTTTGGTTCCGGGCCATTGCCGGCGCCGGAAACAACGCCTACGCCCAGCATTCCCGGTTACGAGATTCTGGGCGAATTGGGCCGCGGCGGTATGGGGGTGGTGTATCTCGCCCGTGACAATGACTTGGAGCGCACCCTTGCGATCAAGGTGCTTTTGCCGGAACATGCCGAGCAGCCTGACTACATTCAGCGTTTTCTGGAAGAAGCGCGGATCATGGCTCAGCTCCAGCACCCCGGAGTTGCTCCGCTTCACGAAATCGGCGCCCTGGCGGATGGACGTCCATTTTTCGCGATGAAGCAAGTGAAGGGCCGCACTTTGGCGGACCTACTCAAGGCAAGGCCGAATCCCGCCGACGACCTACCGCGTATGCTGGCGATCTTTAGCCAGGTTTGCCAAACACTTGCCTACGCTCACGAGCGTCGCATCGTCCACCGCGACCTCAAGCCGGACAATATCATGGTCGGGGCCTTCGGCGAAGTCCAGGTCATGGACTGGGGCCTGGCCAAGGTTTTGACAGCGGCGATTGCCGCGGCTTCGCCCACACCACAGTCCGGCCGCGAATTAACCACGATACACACTCCGTACAGCGACTTGCCTGATGGCGAGCGGACGCGAGCCGGCTCCATCATGGGCACACTGGCTTACATGGCGCCCGAGCAGGCGCTGGGGCAGGTCGATTTGGTCGATCAATGCAGCGACGTTTTCGGCCTGGGAGCGATCCTGTGCGAGATCTTGACGGGCAAGCCGCCTTACGCCGCCGCAGATTCGAGAAACAGGCACCTCCAGGCCTGCCGGGCCGACCAGCGCGAGGCGCGAG
>Ga0134121_10001622_pt1 | contig 20905 bp, 16 predicted proteins | sample KB301_FD_96463 | JGI IMG/M metagenome (GOLD analysis project Ga0134121, IMG submission 96463) | Terrestrial soil microbial communities without Nitrogen fertilizer from Kellogg Biological Station, Michigan, USA - KB3-0-1 | ecosystem: Environmental > Terrestrial > Soil > Unclassified ... | reverse complement strand
CGCGGTGGTAATGCGGGATCGCTTCATCCCACAGGCTTTGCTTGTAGCGCACCAGCCCCATGTTGCTCTGCACCTCCGCATCGTCGGGGTTCTGGGCGAGCAATTTTTCAAAGATGCTGGCCGCTTCATCGAGGCGGTTTAGCTGGGCCAGGGCGATGCCCAGGCAATTCGGTGCGCTGGGATGATTGGGCAAAATCTCCACGGCCCGACGAAAACAAGCCTCGGCTTCCGTGAGATTGCCCTGGCTTTGTTTAAGGGCGCCCAAGAAACACCAGGTGTCGGCATGGGCCGGCTCGACTTGCAGGATTTGCCGGTAAAGCTGTTCCGCTTCGGCAAAACCGCCGGTTTGATGGCGCTGCCAGGCCAAGGCGAACGTTTCTGCAATGGTGGGCATGGAAAACAATCTCGACGATGTGCTGTTCCCGCTTCATTTCCCGCGCGGGAGGCGGTAGAATCAATCCATTATCCCAAGAGGCCGTCTCATAACTCGGAATCATCCATGCTATCACCCAAGTTGGTGTCCGGTCCTTTTAATCATATGCGCCAGTGCCGGCATGGGTTCATGCTGTACAACTGCAACGACGTATATATCGGCCGCTCTCTCGATCTGTACGGCGAATGGAGCGAGGGCGAAATTGCGATTTTCCGCCAGATTATTCGGCCCGGCGACATCGCCATCGACGCCGGGGCCAACATTGGCTCGCATACGGTCTATCTGGCCCAGGCCCTGGGGCCGCTGGGCAGAGTCTACGCCTTCGAGCCCCAGCGAATTGTCTTTCAGACGCTCTGTGCCAATGTAGCGCTAAACAGCATCACCAATGCCTTTTGTTACCACGCTGCCCTGGGAAGCCAGCGCGGCACGGTCAACGTGCCTGCCTTGGATTACTCCAGGTCCAATAACTTTGGCGGTCTCAGCCTGGACGTCAACATGGCTGGCGAAACAGTCGAGGTCGTGACGCTGGACAGCTTCCAGCTGCCGTCTTGCCGTCTGCTGAAAATCGACGTGGAGGGGATGGAATTGAATGTGCTCAAAGGCGCGGTCGAGCTGATCGATAAGTACAAGCCGTGCCTATATGTGGAGAACGACCGTCCTCAGCAGGCCCACGCGTTAACCACCTTCATTGAATCGCTGGGCTATCAAATGTACTGGCACTTGCCGCCGATTTACAGCCCGGAGAATTACTTCCAAAACCCTCAAAATGTGTTCGCCAACACAGTTTCGGGCAACTTGATTTGCGTGCATCCCAGCTGGAATTTGACGCTGCAGGGTTTCCAGCGCACCTATCCGGGAGAGCGAAGCCCATTTGGCGGGTGATTTCAACATGAAAGATTGATGTAGGCGGCCTTCCCAGGCCGTCCTTTGTGGATATTGGGAACAGAGGATGTGCGGCAATGGGCCTGGCTGATTTACAATTACATGAGCGCAAGGTGTTATCGCAAAACGGCGAAGACGGCATCTTGCAGGCTATTTTTCAGGCAATTGGCACCACCAATCGCGTCTTCGTCGAGTTCGGCTGCGAGGACGCCAGAGAATGCAATGCCGCCTATTTGTTGGAGCAAGGCTGGCATGGTTTGCTCATGGACGGAGGCGGCATTTCACGCAACCCGCGGGCGGTCGTCCACAAGGAATTCATCACCGCGGAAAACATCAACATGCTGCTGCAAAAATACGGCATGCCTGAGGCTTTCGACTTTTTATCCATCGACATCGACGGCAACGATTACTGGGTCTGGAAAGCGATGACCTGCCGGCCGCGCGTGGTGGTGGTCGAATACAACGCCAGCTATCCGCCGCCGCACCGCAAGACCATTGTCTATGACCCGAACTTCCGGTGGACCGGAACCGATTATTTTGGAGCGAGCTTGCGAGCCTTGAAGGAGCTTGGCGAACAAAAAGGTTACACGCTGGTCTATTGCGAAAACACTGGCGCCAACGCGTTTTTCATTGCCACCGCGGCGCTGCCTGCGGGCTTTGTGCCCAAGCCTTTGGAGGCGATTTATCGGCCGCCCAATTATTTGAACCGAGGCTGGCGCTGGCCGCCCGACCCGCAGCGGGTCATGGTCGATCCGATGCCGCAACCCGTTGCCGCGGGATTTCAGTTCAATGTTGGGTTTTAGTCATGGATTGGTAAGCAGGACGGCTTTCCCAGGCCGTCCAGGACGGGCTAGGAATCCCGTCCCACACCAGTTTAGGTTCAACTTTGGATTTAGATAGCTGTTGCAAGGCTAATTACCATGCCACCGTCCGTGTCCTTGTGCATGATTGTCAAAAACGAGGAGAAGAACCTCCCCGCCTGTTTGGCTTGCACGGCCGATCTCGTCAGCGAGATCGTGGTCGTCGATACAGGCTCGACAGACAAGACCAAGGAAGAAGCGGCTCGGTTCAATGCCAAGATTGTCGATTTTCCCTGGATCGACAACTTCGCGGCCGCTCGCAATGTAAGTTTGCAGCATGCCACGGCCGACTGGATTTTCTGGATGGACGCAGACGACCGGCTTGACGAAGACAACCGCCGCAAACTCCGCGCTCTGCTCGCCGGACTGCATGACGAAAATGCCGCTTATGTCATGAAGTGCCGCTGCCTGCCGGATGAAGTCACGGGCACGGGCAGCGAGGTGGACCATGTCCGGTTGTTTCGGCGCCACCCCGAAATCCGCTGGCGCTATCGCATACATGAGCAAATTCTGGGGGCCGTGGAGAGAACGGGGGGCTCCGTCCGCCGCTCTGATGTGGTGGTGCAACACACCGGTTATGTCGATCATGCCCTGCGCCGCCGCAAGCTGGAGCGTGATTTGCGGCTCTTGCAGCTGGAAGACAAAGACACGCCGAATGATGCGTTTATCTTGTACAACATCGGCTGGAACTATCACTCGCAAGAGAAGCATGCCGAGGCGTTGCCGTATCTTCAGCGCAGCCTGCAACGGGTTGATTTGCGCGATCACATCGTGCCCAAGCTTTTCGCCCTCGTAGTGCGATGTCAGTGCCAATTGGGCCGCTGGCAGGAAGCCCTCAACACCTGCAGGGCCGGCCGCCAGCATTTTCCCCGCGACGTCGAACTGATCTTTCACGAGGGCGTGATCCTGCGGGAAATGAAGGACCCACGCGGCGCCGAGACCTGTTTTGCTTACCTGTTGCAGCCGCAGCCCGACGCGGGGTTTGGCAGCATTGACTCCGGCCTGCGCGGTTACAAGGCGCGGCACAACCTTGCTCTGGTTTATCGAGATCAGGGCCGCAATGCCGAAGCCGAGAACTTGTTTCGCCAGGTGCTTCAGGATCGCCCCGATTCACCGCAAGCGAGGTTGGCGCTGGCTGAGATTTATCTTGCCCAACAGCGCTTCCAAGAATTGGATCAGGTATTAGCGCCCCTGGAAAACGACAGCAAATTTGCCGTGGACGCGGCGGTATTGCGCGGCTGTGGGTTGCGGCTGCGCGGCGAATTCGCCGCCGCCCGGCAACTCATGACGGCGACGATAGCCCGCGATCCCAACGCGATCAACCCGCGTTTGCTGTTAAGCCACGTATTGTTGATGGAAGGCCGCGATTGGGCCGCCGCCGAAAAGGCACTTTACGACGTGTTGGCGCTCGATCCGCAAAACGCCGACGCACGTCACAACTTGGCGGTGCTGAGAAATATGAAACGCTGAAACGAGCACGTGCGAAGACGTTATAGGACGGCCATGCCAGGTCGCCCGGGACGGCCTGGCAAGGCCGTCTTACGCCGAGGGTTGAAGCCATGCGGCCATTTAACATTGTGCTGGTCCAGCCCGCGGGTTACGCCCACTCCCAGGCTTTCGCGGAAATTGCCAAGCTGCTGCTGTGTTCCTTTCGCTCTCTTGGCATCGAATGTAAGCTCCAGGTCAATGCCTTCGACCTGTCGGCGATCAACATAATCCTTGGCTACAATGTGATCTCCGATCCCTCGGCTATCCCGGCTTGCGATTTCGTGATCTACCAACTGGAACAGCTGTTCGAACGCGACGGCTGGTTTCAGCCGGCGCATTTGGCAATGTACCACCGGGCCCGCGAGGTCTGGGACTATGCGCAGGAAAACATTGATTTTCTTGGCGCCAAGGGGATTCACAACACCCGACTGTTGCCCATCGGCTTTCACGAAGAGTTGCGCGCGATTCCGTCCGCCACGCGGGACATCGATGTGCTCTTTTATGGCTCGCTCAACAATCGCCGCAGGACCGTGCTGGAGGAATTGGCCAAGAGGTGCAAGCTGACCACGCTGTTCGGAGTTTACGGCGACGCTCGCGATGGCTGGATTGCACGTTCGAAGGTCATACTCAACTTGCACTATTACGACACTCAAATCATCGAGCAACCCCGCGTCTCCTATTTGTTGAACAACAAGCGTTTTGTCCTGTCCGAGGAATCCACGGTCAATCCCTATGGTCCAGGCTTGGTGACCGCGCCTTATGGCCAATTGATTCAGGCCTGCCTCTCCTGGCTGGATCGCCCGGCGGACCGTGACGCGATGGCTGAGGCCGGGTTTGAGCATTTTAAGTCACGGCCAATGACGGGATTCCTTGGTCCTGTGCTTCGGGCATTTATCTGAGCGCATGCCAGAGTTGTTTTTTTTTCCAAAATCTAGACAGTTTGTCTGTTAGAATTAGCAAGACCGTTCGTCGGCTTTGTGTCAGCATCATCGTTCGTGAGCTAAGCCAATGCCAAGCTGAAGCGGGAAGCAATACCGTTATGCTGAGCTTACGTCCGGTGATTGGCCAAACCCTCGGCATTAGACTCGCGCCGAGGAATGGCTGGGGTGTTGCGCGTCGCGCCTGTCGGTGGGCCCTATGGTGGCCCTTCTGAGCAATTCGTAACGCCTTTCGCGACATGAAGATGTGAGTTAGGAACCTCCAAGGGGCCAACCCCCAGTGATTGGCATTCTTGGGGCCGCGGTGCCCATTGTTTGCGTTTCGCCCATCAGAGAAGAAGCGAAAGGCAGGCTCTCCATGCCCTTGCCCGTTTCGCTGTGCATGATCGTCAAAAACGAGGAGTCCAACCTCGGTGCTTGCCTGGCCTGTGCGGCCGATTTGGTCCACGAGATCATTGTCGTGGACACCGGATCGACAGATCGGACCAAGGACGTGGCTAGCAAGCACGGAGCCAAGATTGTCGATTTCGCCTGGATCGACGACTTTGCGGCCGCGCGCAATGAAAGCGTCCGTCATGCCACGGGCCAGTGGATCTTCTGGCTCGATGCCGACGACCGGATCGACCAATCCAGCCGGGCCAAGCTCCGCTCTCTGTTCGCGTCCTTGCCCGAGGACAATATTGGTTATGCCATGACCTATCATGACGGCTGCAGCGCCGTGGCTCGCATCGGCCTGTTCCGCAATCACCCTGAAATCCGCTGGACTTATCGTGTCCACGAGCAAATCTTGCCGTCCGTGGAGCGTCTGGGCGGTCGGGCGGAGGCCACGGGCATCATCATTCACACCGTCGGCTATCAATATCCCGAGGCGGTTCAATCCAAACTGGAGCGCAACTTTCGCCTGTTGCTGTTGGAAAACAGCGACCGGCCGGGCGACCCACTGACCAAGTGGAACCTGGGCCGCACCACGCTGCGCCTCGGACTTTACCAAGAGGCGGCCCAATGGCTGCAGCGCTGCCTGGCCCGTGTGGGAACGTCTCAGCCATTTTTCCTGCCGCTGGCTTATGGGCAGTTGGCCGAAGCCCTGTGCCAAATGCGGCGTTTTCGTGAAGCTTTGGAGTGTTGTCGAGCGGGCCGGGCCAAGTTTCCCAGTGATTTGCCCCTGTTGCTGGCGGAAGGCGTGGTGCTGGCCGAATTGGGAGAACCGCGCGAAGCGGAACTGCGGCTGGAAGAAGTTGTGCGCCGCGACCCTGGCAATGGCCTGGCGCGGGCGTGGCTAGCGCGTTTGCGGCCGCTGGGCCGGTTTGAGATTGGCCGTTGATCGGCGGCACGAAGCCGCCAGCGCTCCGTTACTCGTCCCCACCCCCCTCACCTCCACCGCCGTCGTCATCGCCGCCTTTGCTAATCTTGCCGCCGGCCTTGGCTTTCTTGAATAGCGCGTTGATGGCAATGGTGGCCCCCAGGATTCTGATCTTGGCATTGGCGTCGTCGGCGAACGCGGGCGCGATTTGCACGCCAAAGGTCCCCTTGCCGGTGAACAGCGCCTTGGCCAGGCCGCCCCACGACTGCGAAACTGAACCAATTTCGTCGCCGTCGGGCGTCAGAATTTTGTAATCCGAGGAGAACATCTTGCCCTTGATCTCGGCGACGTGTTTGCCGGCCTTGTCGTAGATGTGAAAGCCGCCCGTCAAACTCAGCATTTTAGCCTTGTAGGTGCCAAGCACCTTGCCGCTGGCGCCGCCAATGAGCACCTGCACTTTTTTCATCAGCATGCCGCTGCGTTTAACCGTGAACACGGGGGCGTTGTCGCTGCTCTGGCGGAAAGTGATGGCGACGCCGCCGGTGAACAGGTCCAGAAAACCGGACTTGGGTTTGCCCGTGGCCAGGACATCGCCGTCGTCACCGTCGCAAATCTCATAAGTCTTTTTGGACGCCTTGCCTTGCTCTTTGATGATGAATTTACTTTTGCCTTCCAGGCACTCGCCGCCGATTTTTTCCTCGGGTTTCGGTTTGGTCTTGGCCTTGGACTTGGACGCGGCGGCCTTGGGTTGTTCGTCGTGCTCCTCCACAACGAGATCAGCTTCGTCCTCGGGCGGGGGCGCGGGGGGCTTGCCGTTGACCCGGATAGCGTTGCCGCATTCGGGGCATTTGATGCGTTTGCCGAAGAGTTTGTCGTCGAGGTTGAGGCGTCGGCCGCACGCGCATTCGAGGCGGATGGGCATGGCAGTTGCTCCCCTGGATCAATCATCCAACATTGTTTGAACGCGAATGCCATTCCGCGCTGGACAGTTACTTTGGCAAATCCCAAACTTTTAGCGTTCCACCTTTATCGCCGGAAATCAAAACGCCGTTGGGCGCGACATCCAAGGCGAGGACCGGATGGGTGTGCCCTTCCAGCACGGCGCGGTGGGTGTCTTTTTCAACGTCATGCAAAATGATGCGATTTTTCTCATCAGGATAGACAAGCGTCTTGCCGTCCGGCAAAAACACCAGGGAAGGCACCGTCGTCTTGGCGTCCTTGATCGGGATGGTCATGAATACGATTTTTTCCTGCATGTCCCAGACGGTGATCTGGCCGTTGTCTTCCACGGCGGCCAGCTTGCCGTTGGCCACAAACTCATTTTTTTTGTCCTTGGCATGCGTCAGGCCAAAATCAGGACTCAAGGCCAGTGCCGATGCCGGTTTTTGTTTGTCATGCTTCAATTCGAAGACGAACTGACCGTCACCCTTGGTTTTGCCTTTCTCATCGACGTTGTAGTCCACCAGTTGCAGAGGTCCGCTGGCCAGCGCGACGACAACGTGGGCGCCGTCCATGGGCTTGCTGCACGCAAGCAGGGTGTCCTTGTCGCCTTTGACAAGGTAATTTTGGAATAATGAATAATTAAGCGTGTCAAAGACATAAACTCCCTTGCGGCCGCAAATCAAAAACCGCTCATCGCCCGTGGGAGCGTACATGTTGGTCCACTCGGCAAGCGAGTCGCCGTTGGGGATATTCATTACCTTGCCTTTGCCCTTGCCTTTGCCTTTGCCGTTAATTTGGAGAATCTGGAGCTGGCCCGCATTGGACCAATAGGCGGCCCGCAAGCCAAGGGGAGACATGGCCACCGCGGCCACGCCGTTTTTGTTGTCCGCGCTGTCGAGCATTTTCTTGTTGGCCAGGTCCCAGACTTGAACATTCTTTTCAGAATTGTCGCCGCGAACGTAGATGATTGCTTTTTTGCCGTCCAGGCTCACGGAGGCTTTCAGGATTTCCGAATGGTCCCCAGTTTTGCAATCCAGGGTCGCACGCGCCTTGACGTTCTGAACTGCCGTGGGCGGTGGAGCGACGCTGGTGCTGGTGCTTGCCGTGCGATTAGTACACCCCGCCAAGCCGGCCAATAGCGTGGCCGCACCGAGCCACATGGCACACCACAGGCCATTACAGGGTCGCAGGCCGCCTTTCCGTCCGTGAGGCGATTCTTTGACGCAAGGAGAAACGAACCGAATGGACATTGCTGATGGCTCCACGTTGCGGATGGTAGTGCAAATGACTTTACTACATCAATGATCATGTACGACGGCTCTCCGGAGCTGTCCTTGCCCAAGACGGCTCTATAGGCCGTCCTACTAACCGTTATTTCGCCTTCACATCATAGCAGAACAAGGTGTCATGGTCTCGCAAATATAAGCAGCCATTGGCCACGACAGGGTGCGGCCAAACATTGCTGGCGGTACTGCCAGGCGGAGTGAATCGGCCCTTTTCCTTGTAGGCTGCCGGCGTGGCTTCCACCAGGGCCACCGCGCCTCCCTTTTCGCCGCGAACGTACAGGCAACCGTCGGCGCAGCACACGGAACCCTTGCCGACCGCCTTCGCTTGCCACTTTACTTCGCCCGTGGTGAATTCCACACAAACCAGATCCGACCCATTGGTGCCATAAACGTGATTGCCGACAAGCACCATGCCGCCGTGGTGATTGGTCAACGCCTTGGTGAAATAGACCTCCTTGGCGGTCAACTTGTCGCCCTCGGTCAACAACTTCACCAGGGCAGGGCCCTTGCTTATGGTGGCGGTCAGCACCTGGCCGTCTTTAATGATCGGCGTAGCGCAATTCATATTCTGGGCGTCCACGGTCTTGGCATAACTCCACAGGTACTTGCCGGACTTGGCTTCCACGCCAATGAGGCCTTTGTCGAGGAATTGCACATATTGGCGGACGCCACCCAGTTCTGCGACCATGGGCGATGCGTAAGCCGCCATATCAGCGCCGGGTGTGACACACTGCCAGATCACTTTGCCGTCGGCCTTGTTGAGGGCCACCATGGTGGCTTTTTCGCCGCCGGGGCTGCAAATCAAGGCGTCGCCGTCAATCAAGGGCGACTCGGCATATTCCCACCACCCCGGCATGCCGCCAAAATCCTTGCGTAAGCTTTTGGACCAAATCACCTGTCCCTTGGCGGTGTCCAGGCAGACCAGGTCACCGTCCGAGCCGAGGGCGTAAACGCGATTGCCGTCGACCGTGGGCGTTGAGCGTGTACCAGGATAGGGCGCCTTGCGATTGGGCGCCACTTTGCCGATGTTCGTGGACCAGATCGGTTTGCCATCAGTGACGTTCAGCGCGAACACGCTCTCGGTCTTGTTGCCATCGGTGGAGCCGATGACATAAATTTGGCCCTTGGCCACGGAAGGTGTGGAATAGCCTTTGCCGATGCCGGTTGCCTTCCAGGCCAGTTTGGGGCCTTCCGCCGGCCATTGTTGGAGCAGGCCCTTTTCCTTGGAAACGCCAGTGCGGTCCGGGCCGCGCCATTGAGGGTAGTCGTCGGCGCGGAGACAGTCGGTGCTTATCACCAATGCGATGCAAGCGTACAATACGCGGCTTTTCATTCCATAATCTCCTTTGGCGCGGTGAACTTGACAAGGCCTTCCGTGTCACTCAGGACGGCCTGGGAAGGCCGTCCTACGAAGCAAAGCCTGCATGCGGCAATTTATGAATTCCCGCGTGGTTGGCACCAACATCCGCTGGCTTTCTGCTTGCATTGCTCTCAAACCCACCGCATTATGGGGCCATCTTGGAACCGCATCGCGCACCTTTGGGATGGATTGCCATGATTATTCGAATTGCTAAGCTGCAAGCGGCTGGATGGTTTGTCGCACCGTTATTGTTGTTGGGCCTCGGCCAAATCGCCTCGGCTCAAGGCAAGAGCGAGCTGGAGGAATACATCCGCAATAACTACGCGCGCCAGGATCACCAAATCCCGATGCGCGACGGCGTGAAGCTCTACACGGTCGTTTATAGCCCCAAAAATCAGGACCAGAAGTATCCGATTCTGATGTCGCGCACGCCTTACAGCGTCAAGCCTTACGACAAGGGCACGATGCGGACGTCGCTTGGGCCGAACAAGCTTTTTGTCGCCGAGGGGTACATTTTCGTTTACCAGGATGTGCGCGGCCGCTACATGTCCGAAGGTATGTTTGTCAATATGCGGCCACACCAGGTTAAGCATACGACCAAGAACGACATCGATGAAAGCACGGACACCTTCGACACCATCGACTGGCTAGTCAAAAACGTTCCCAACAACAATGGCAAGGTCGGCATTTACGGCATCTCCTATCCGGGCTATTACACCTCCGCCGGCATGATTGACGCCCATCCGGCACTCAAGGCGGCTTCGCCGCAGGCCCCGATCGCCGATTGGTTCTTCGACGATTTCTTTCATCACGGGGCGTTTTTTGTGACGCATGCATTCAACTTCTTTTCGTCGTTCGGCCAGGAACGGCCGGCGCCCACAACCAAGGGCGGGCAGGGTCTGAAACATTGGACCAACGACGGTTACCAGTTCTTCCTCGACCTGGGACCGTTGTCGAACGCCAACACCAAGTATTACAAGAACAAGATCGCGTTCTGGAACGAGATGACCGAGCATCCCAATTACGATGCTTTCTGGCAGGCCCGCAATTTGCTGCCGCATCTGAAGAACTGTGCCCCGGCGGTAATGACCGTGGGCGGCTGGTTCGACGCCGAGGATTTGTATGGGGCGCTCAACACCTACCAGGCGGTCGAGAAGAACAACAAGAACTTCAACGTCATCGTCATGGGCCCGTGGGCCCACGGCGCCTGGTCGGGGCCCAAGGGCGACAAGCTCGGCAACATTTCGTTCGGCTCGGCGACGTCTGACTTTTACCAGCGCGAATTGGAACTACCGTTTTTCAATCATTTCCTCAAGGACAAGGGCGAACACAAGCTGCCCGAGGCGATGATGTTTGAGACGGGGGCAAATCAGTGGCGCAAGTTCGATGTGTGGCCGCCGAAAGAAGTTGCCAGCAAAAAGCTGTATTTTCAGCCTGGTTACAAACTCGACATGAAAGCGCCCACGGCCACTGACCTGCCCTATGCGAAGTTCATCAGCGATCCCCACACGCCAGTGCCCTACACCGAAGCCATTACTACCGGCATGTCACGCGATTACATGACCGACGACCAGCGTTTCGCCTCGAAACGGCCTGATGTGCTGACTTTTCAAACCGAGGTGCTTGACGAAGACTTGACCATCGCCGGCCCCATGCTCGCCAATCTGGTGGTCGCCACGTCCGGTACGGATGCCGACTGGATCGTGAAGGTGATCGACGTTTTCCCCCATGACGACAAGGGCGTAGGCGCCGTCGTGGTGCCCAAGCCGTTGGCTGGCTACCAAATGATGGTGCGCAGCGAAGTCATTCGTGGCCGCTTCCGCAATAGCTATGAGAAGCCCGAGCCCTTCAAGGCTAACGAACCGACTTCTGTCCGTTTGCCGCTTCAGGATGTGTTGCACACCTTCAAGAAGGGCCACCGCGTCATGGTGCAGGTCTGTTGCACGTGGTTTCCACTGGTGGATCGCAATCCTCAGAAATATGTGGACAACATTTTCCAGGCAAAGCAGGAGGACTTTACCGTGGCTGAACAACGGCTTTACTGGACGGAAACGCCGATGGGGCCGTCGTCGTTGGAAATAGGCGTCCTCAAGGCGAGCAAGCAATGATGGACCGCCTTTACCCATCTTTCCTGCTCCAATGGCATCGGCCCGGAATTCAAGAGATTTCGCCAAGCGATTCCTATTGACCCCGCACGCCCGTCCCGCTATGGTCCGCCCGCTTTTTGATGAACCGCAGCCCACGGGCCACGGGCACGACGCCTGGGCCGCGCCCGAGCTGTCGGCGGGGTGGAACATCTTTCAAAACGGGGAGAGGGAATAAAAATGGGCAGGAAGCCAGTGTTTGCTTTGGCGACAGCGCTCATGACGAGCGTGGCCCTGGCAGGTTGTCAGAACAACTCCAGCGGGCGCGCGCCAACATCACAACCATTCCAGGGCCAGGTAGCCAAAGGACCGACCACCAACAGTCAACCGACTGGCAATGGGACATTCACCGGCCAGGTCGGCGGCGGCACTACAATCAACGGACCTAATGGCCCCAGCAATTTCGGCGGGAACGTTGGCGGCACATACAACACCGGCAACCCTATGCCGCAAGGCCAACCTACCTTGGGCGCCAACAACCAGCAGAATCGCAATGGCGTCGCGCAAACCGGCTTCACGACGCCTGGCAACCCGTCACCGATGATGCCGATGCCTGGCCAGTCGCCGCAACCGCTGCCGCAGGGATTCAGTCAGCCGCCATCGCTGCCTAACGTGTCTGGCGCTAGCTATCAAAACTTGACACCTGCGAGCAGTCAAGGAAAGAGCTTGGGTTCTCCAGGCATGTTGCCGCCACCAGCGCCGACCGCTTTCGGCACCGGTCCGTCTGGTATGACGTCGCAGCAAACCGCTTATCCGTATGACGCGCCCAGCATGCCTCAGGCGCCGACGTCCGTGCCTGTTCAGCAGCTTCCTGGCGTGCAACCGACGCTCAATCGGTAGAGATTGGTGTTTCGAGTAAGCCAAACGCCAACGTCAGGGGGCGGCGATCGATTCGCTCCCTGACGTTGGCGTTTGGCTAAGTGGACTTTCACTTTGGCTAGGTCACGATTTGGCTTCTTTTTGGCAGGGCAAATCCTTCAAGCTGCCGCAGCCTGCAGGCAGTTCCGCCTCTTCTACCACCAGCACCGGAAACCCGTCCTTGACACGAAAGCGCAAGGCGCAGCGCTCGCACACCAGGCCTTCGTTCTCCCAGCGCAACTTGGTTTTGCTCGGGTTGAGCGGGCAACGCAGGATGTCGAGCAAATCTTGACTAATCATGGTTTTGTCCTTGCTCACTCGTCTTCATCTTCGTCATCCTCGTCGTCTTCCTCTTCTTGCTCAAGTCCGGCCGTGGCGGCCTCGTCTCCCAGTTGCTCTTCGACAACGGGCGCCACGCGAATAAGGGCGGTAATTGTGAGAATCAGTTGGTAAACGAAAAAGGCCGCCCCAATGGCGTAAGTTATGCGCAGCAACCAAAGCAGCACCAGCGAACCACCGCACATGGCCATCATGTACCATGCCAGCTGGATGAACAACTGGCTGTAACCTAATTTCATGGTGATCAGTGCTTCGGCTTCCAGCTTCTCCGATTTGATGGACATGGCGACGGAATGAACCAGCGTGGCAATCACGGCCGGCCCTAGATAATTCGTAACCATGACCAGCACTCCCGCGATCGCCTCGAGCACCGGATAACTCAACCAAAAGGTGAAGATTGACTCGATGCGGTCGGCATTCATTTCCACCATGGCGACCTCGGGCAACGCGATCGGCAGGGTGATGTAGCGATAAGCACCGCAGATCGGCAGCAATTTGAAAACCACCAGGAACAGGAAATCGAAAAACGCCAGGGCGAATAGGACCATGAGTTGCAGCCGGATGCCATAGCGGTCGGGCGCCGCCAGGCAGATGAAATAACCGGCCACCAGCGGGGCGCCCTGGAGGAGTGTCAGCACCAGGGCGAAACGCAGGACCCAGATCAGAGTGTCGCTGCCGTCATTGCCGGCGATCAAGGCCACGCCATAGGCGCACAGGTTAAATTCCGGATGGGTGGGATCGCTATTGGGGCTTACTAGCCGATCGTTAGCGGCAACCGCATATTCGGGGCCGACCGCCATGCCGATCACCACGGGCACGCGGAAGAGCAGGAATGCCGCCAGCCACACGCCTAAGCCGCCGGCAATGACGCGCATGCCCAGGCCGACTCGGCGCCATTCAGCGGGATTCGTGATTTTGGCGAGCTTCTTGGCTTCCCGGCGTCCGGGCTTTTTAATGACAGCAGTTTTACCCGCTTCCTGGCGGCGACGTTCTTCCTCCTCCGCGGAGGGAATGTCTTTCAATTGGTAGCCCGCGGCGGCGTCTTCTTGCTCCGCGGTGAGTTTCTTGGCTGGTGGAGGGGGAGGCGCCGACTCGGCGGCGGGGATGGTCAAGGCGGTGCCGCATTTGGTGCATTTGGCATTTCGGCCCGCTTTATCGGCGCCCACTTTGAGCACGGACTGGCAGGTGGTGCAACGGAACGTGATCGTTTCCATTAGCTCGATCCGCGCGAACTGCGACAAGAGGGCGGAAAGGTCGTCGTTCGCAATCTTACGTGGCGGGCGCTGGAAAGCAACCCATCTGCCGCTTGCGGCTTAGCACGCAACGCACTCTTACAATGACTTGTCCAACACTACCAAGCTGTCAGCGCTCTTTGAGGCGCAATGCTGCCCGCATTAGCACACCTTGCGCTCCGGCGCGGCAGAATTGGAGGAGTTAGCGTGGAGTCGATGCCTGCAATTAGCCATTACTTATTTATATATAATAAGTTGCGACAGCGACCTATTTTCGGCACGCGACTTGCCTTCAAGTGCTGTTTGAACCAAGATGCCTAATCTCTCTACCCACTGCACCCGCGCAATGTGGTGGCATCGTCTGGAGGATCCATTGTGAATCGCATGATTTTTGCCGCGCTCGCGGCCTGGTTGCTTGTCGCAGCCGCTTCCACCGCCTTCGCCAACCAGCCCACCGACACGCCTGCTGACCCGCCGGTATCCAAAAAACAACTCGAAGACGCGGTCAAAGATGCCGCTAAAACGGGCCAAACTAGCGGCGATGTGGCGTGGATGCTTGTATCCACGGGCTTGGTGTTCGTCATGGTGCCAGGTCTGGCACTTTTCTACGGAGGCATGGCCCGTCGCAAGAATGTGCTTGGCACAATGATGCAAAGCATGGTTGCGCTGGGGATTGTCGGCATCCAATGGGTATTAATTGGCTATTGTTTGGCCTTTGGAAAAAGCCAGGGCGGCTGGATTGGTTGGTCGCCGGAGCTCTTGGGATTGCAGGATATTGTCAGCCAGGATGACAAAACCGGCGCGTGGCAGCACAAGGTGTTTTCCAGCACGAACCTGCCGATATTGCTCCACTGCATGTATCAGGGGATGTTCGCGATCATCACACCCGCGCTCATCAGCGGCGCCTTGGCCGAACGCATCAAGTTCGGTCCGTATTGTTTATTTGTGCTGCTGTGGTCCACATTGATTTATGCCCCGTTGGCACATTGGGTTTGGGCAGTTAACGATGCCGGCACTGCGGTGGGCTGGCTTGGAGCCCCCGACAAGGTCGGCGCCATTGACTTCGCGGGCGGAACCGTGGTGCACATTGCCGCCGGTTTTTCCGCTCTGGCGGCCATTCTTGTATTGCGCAAACGATTCGGTTACCCCGAGCATGCCATGCACCCCAACAGCATGGTGCTGACCTTGACCGGCGCCGGTTTGCTGTGGTTTGGCTGGTTCGGATTTAACGGCGGCAGTGCCCTTGCCAGTAATGGCTTGGCGGCGGCGGCGCTGGGCGCCTCTCAAATCGCGGCGGCTGCGGCCGCTCTCAGCTGGATGATCGCCGAGTGGTTTTATAAGGGCAAGCCAACGGCTCTGGGTTTTGCCTCCGGTCTGGTTGCCGGTCTTGTGGCCATCACGCCTGCATCCGGCTTTGTGCTGCCCTGGCAGGCATTCATCATTGGCGCCTTGGCGGGTTTGGTTTGCTATGCAATGGTTTGCCTCAAGCCGTTTTTTAAGTATGACGATTCGCTGGACGCCTTCGGCGTCCACGGCATTGGCGGTTTGCTGGGCGCGCTGTTAACTGGCGTCTTCGCCAATCTGATCTATTGGCAAGCAGGCGCCGGCGTGTCCGATCGGCTCGGTAAGTTGGTCAGCGGCGACGAGCGCATGGCCCAGATCGTCGCTCAGATCCAGGCCGCTGCCGTTTCGGCGGCGTTTGCATTCATCGGAACTGCGGTTCTCGTAAAACTGATCGACCTCTGTTGCGGCGGCTTCTGCCTCGATGCCCGTGAAGAAAACGAAGGCCTCGACCGTGTCGCTCATGGCGAAGCCGGCTTCGACTTCGGCCCTGCCATCGACGGCGTGCCGGAATTTACCATTCCCGAACCGCGTGCCGCCATGGTTCCGGCTGGCGGACAAGATCGCTTCACTGTGTTGGTCGAAGGCGCCGAGGACGACAAACTGATCCATGTCTGGTCATCCCTGTGCCAGACAGGCCCCACCCCACCGGAGCCAGAATTCTTGGCGGTCTATCCATTCGTCACAACGGTGCAGGGCAATCGCTTCCGTTTCCGCGGCGGCGAGCCTGTCAAGATGCGTGAGAGTTTGCAGAAGCTCTTTCAAAAACACCTGGGCACAAGCGTGCGCACCAGCGTTGATGGCAACGGCCGTAAAACAAACAACGGCCATGCGCGGGTGCCGATTGTAAACTAATGGGTGAGCGCGAAACGAAAAATCATGTTGGATGAGAGCGCACCCATGAAGATGATTGTGGCCATTATTCGGCCCGAAAAACTGGAGGCCGTGCAAGAGGCGCTGGCTAAACGGGACGTGTATTTAATGACGGTCAGCGACGTGCGCGGCTGCGGCCGCCAACGGGGTTACACCGAGGTTTATCGCAGCACGGAATTTCAAATCCGGCTGCTGCCCAAGTTAAAACTGGAAATCGCCGTCAACGACGCATTCGTAGAAGCTACGGTGGAATCGATCGTTCATGCAGCGCGGATGGGCGAAACAGGCCAAATCGGTGACGGCAAGATTTTCGTGCTGCCGCTTGAAGATTGTATTCGCATCCGGACAGGCGAGCGTGGCGGCCAAGCTATCGGGCCGTGAGCACCAGCTGCGGTTCTAAAAGTTTGGCGGTGTTGGTGTAATAAACCTTGTCGAGCACGTCTGGCGGCAGAGCGACGCCGCGCAGCCAGGGCGCAGCCGGTTCTCCAGGTTCTGCAACGTAGTCAGCATCCGCGATGGGACTTGGTCCCTGCCAATCGCTTTCCCACAATGTCCTTTGACACCAGTAGCGACTGACATAGTGCTCTCGCACCAGTGTATGCCGCGTCACCAAATCCGAACCGAAGAAAAACCGCTCGGGGAATTTGCAAATCAAGGCCTGAACTTCTTTGGGCCGGCGCGAGGCCTCACGTACTTGCCACTTGGTCGCGCTGGTGTCCAGATACAAATGGGGATATTTCTCCAGTAGTGCTTGCAAGTGATCTGGATGCTCCACGTCGCCGCCCATGTGTGCGCCGATCCAGGTAATGTCGGGAAAGAGCTGCATCATCCGCTCGAAGCCGACGTAGTGTGACTCTTTGGTGCCATATTTGCCGGCGTCGGTATAGACCGTGCGAAACCAGGCATCGGGATCGGCAACGTGAACCATGATGGTGCGCACGCCAGCCGCCCTGGCACGTTTGGCCGCCTCGATCCGCCACGGGGCATCGACTAGTAAACCACGCTCGCGCCCGCGCGGGGCGGACCAGAACTTGATCATTTCGACGCCGCGTCCCAAATACAAATCAAGTTGCCGATAGACCGCGTCATCGGGTTCGTCAGCGGTCTTTTTGTTGATCATGCCGTTGAAGCCCAAGCGGTTGCCGAACCGCTCGCGCAGGATCGGAATGTCGTCCGCTTGGCACATCGTTGTGATGCGTTGCACACCGAAATCGGCGGCCACTTCAAGCATCAAAGCGGCTTGCTCGGTGCTGGCGCCGGGTCCAGAGCCTTTGGGCGGCGCGTTGGGAGGATCATCGGGCCGCGTCACCATGACGTGAGCGTGCAGGTCAATGAGCGGACCGGCGTAACGGAAGTGACGCCGATCCGCGTAATCGATGCCGGTGATGTTGTATTCAGGAGGAGCCATGATTGTTGGCGCTTACTCAACCGCAAGCGGCTTAAAACAGAACGGGCTTGCCGAGTTTCCGGCGCAGCACCGTGATTTGCCCGGTGTGCATCAGCACATGGTTGGACACCATGATCAGCATGGCGCCCCAGGTTGGACAGTATTTGGCCATGTTGCCGGTAACTGGTTTGTCGAGGTCGGCGTCGGTCAGTTTCTCGACCGCCGCCAGGGTGGCCTTACGAGCATTGGCAAACATTTCGAGATAGGCGGCCTTGGCAAGAAAGCCAGTGTCGCGCGTCGAGCCTTCCTTGCCGTATTGCTCATCGAATCCCTTGGGCAATTCAGGGTATTTGGCGTCGGGAATAATCTGTTTGACAAGGTAACTTTCGGCAGAAATGAGATGGCCGAGTTGCCAGGCGGCGTGATTGGCGTTGGGCACCGGCCGAACCAGCAAGTCGGCATCGGACAAGTCAGAGAGATACATTGCCGGTTGATCGGCGGTGGACTTAAGAACGGCCATGATGGCTTGAACGGCTTTCATGGAATAATCTCCTTTTTAATTGAGAATTGAACCGGAGGCTCCCGGCGCTGCGCAGGGAGAGCACGTCCGGCCTTACGGATTAGTGTACGGGGCAGGTCAAGGGAGGGGAGGGAAAGTGCGCCATTCACCTTCGTACAGCGATCTTGTCCTTAGGTTTCACAGGTTGTTTGATATCAGTTACCTGGGGTGATGTTGGCTTAGACTTTGGAATTGTTGGTGTTACCGGTTGCAGCTTAACCGCCGGCCTTTTCGCCCCTGCCAGCACGTCGCGCAGCCGCTCCACCTCTTGATGTCGCCGATGAAACCACTCCGTCGCCCAAATGCGATGGAGTTGCCAGCCAAGTTTTTCCAGCACTTCGTGCCGCAGCCGGTCGCGGTCGCGCGCCGTCGGCGTGCCGTGATAATGCTGCCCGTCGCACTCGATGCCCAGTATATAGCCGTGTGGCGCCTTGGGATCGATGATCCCCAAATCGACGCGATAGCCGCTGCAGCCGACATTGGGTTCCACTTCGTAACCGAGCTTGCGTATTTCCGCCATCACATCGGCTTCCAGTGGCGATTGCGTCTCACCTCGCGCCGTTATTGCAGGATCGCCAAAGGCCTCCAGGCCGCGCTCGGCGAAATCGAGATAGCGCTGCAGATGATGCACGCCTTCGGCCTTGGTGGCATTCAGGTCAAGGTCAGCGGCGCGAATGGAACTGACAACAATCAGGTTTTCCCGTGCCCGCGTGACGGCAACGTTGAGCCGGCGCTCACCCCCCTGGCGATTGAGCGGGCCGAAGTGCATGGTAAATTTGCCATCTCGGTCGCGGCCGTAGCCGACGCTGAGGAGGATGACGTCACGCTCGTCGCCTTGCACCGTTTCCAGGTTTTTGACGAAGAAACCACCGAGCCGGTCAGCCGTGAACAGGGGTTCCAGGTCTGGATATTGGGCCAGCCGGCTGTCGATTTCGTCTTCAATAGCGAACATCTGCGCCTGGCTGAAAGCAATGACGCCCAGCGTTTTCTTGTCGCCGTGGCGGCGGTAATGATCCAAAACAAGGTCGGCCACGACCTCGGCTTCACGCTGATTGTCACGGTGGCCGCCACGATCGTAAACCCCGTCGGCCACGTGCAGAAATTGCACGCCTGTCGCGTCGGCGCCCGTTGTCGGCCCAGGGAAAGTGATGAGCCGGTTGTCATAAAACTGGCGATTGGAGTAGGCGATCAGGCCCTCATTGCGGCTGCGATAATGCCAGCGCAGCAAATGCGGTCTCATACCCGCGCCCAGGCAAGCGTCCAGGACGCTCTCAAAGCTGGCCGCTTCTTCTTCCATGTCATCGTCGAAATCATCCTCGGCGATCTGTTGGAAAAAGCTGGTCGGCGGCAATTGTTTGTCATCACCGGTGACCACCACTTGCTTTCCGCGCAGGATGGCTCCGATGGCGTCCTCGGGCCGAATTTGCGAGGCCTCGTCGAACACTACAACATCAAATTGCACCTTGGCCGGATCCAGAAATTGGCTGACCGACAAGGGGCTCATCAACATGCACGGTTTCAGCTTTAGCAGCAGCTCGGGAATCTCTTCGAAAAGACGCCGCACCGGCAAATGGCGGGCTTTCTTGTGGGCCTCGCGCATCAGCAGACCGATCTCGCCTCCGGGCGTAGCCTGAGGGGGCTGCGGCCGACGGCCATCCGCTGCCACAGCCACACGGACCGCGTTTTTGTGAAGTAATGATCGATCCAGGTCGCGAAACTCCGCCACAATGCGCTCATGCTCTTGGCGGCGAAATCCCCCCAGGGCGGGGTCGTCATGGAACACGCGATCTACCCAACCAGTCAACGTGGATTTCAGGAACACATCCACCAATTGCTCACGCGGCGGGCGGACCTTTTGCAGTTCGGCCCAGAATTGCGACAGACCAAGGTGCTCAAACCGCTTGCCGAGATGATGCCAATCGATCCAATCGGAAAGTTCACCGGCACGATCGCGCAACAACTGCAGCCGTTCCTTGAGGGCCTCCAGCTGCAATGCGCCCAGGCGTTGACCGTTGGCCATTGGCCCCGGCGGGTCAAAACGAATCTCAAAGCTGTGAAGGGCGCTCTCGAAATGTTCAACGCTGTGACGCAAATCCTTGGTTGTGGTCACCGCATTGTTTTGGGTCCCAGCCAGTTTCACAAAGGCCGCGGGCGGCATCCCAGCCGAGCCGGCCGGAATGGCGGCGATGTTGGTTTTGTTGGGTTGCCAATCGGGCGAACAGGCCGCGAAGTGTTCGCGAACACGCAGGGTCCATGTCAACGCCTTGTGCAGCGCGTCCCAGTCGGTCCCCATGCCGTGAAAGGCGGGACCAAAGCGTGCGGCCCATTTGGCGTTTTCGGTTTCCTCCAGCGTTTCTTGCTTTTGCAACAACTCTGCCTCGCGCAGGTCGGTCACCAACGTGACCGCGTCGGGCGGCGGTGATTTCGCTTGCACCAGCACCGGATCAGCGAGGTGCGCAAAATGGTTAAGCGACGCTTGTAAGTTTTTGGCAAACTCGAGGATTGCAGACACCGCACTTTCTTCCAGCGGCTGGTCCGTCCCCGGCATGGCATCGACCGGCAGAAAATCTCTTAACTCTTCCGTGGCATGAAACCAGCCGCCAACAGATTCCAACAGCCTTTTCATCGCGGCACGGATCTTCTCGGGCGGTTGGCTGGGAACAGCCAGCACCTCCACAAACTT
>Ga0134121_10001621_pt1 | contig 20905 bp, 20 predicted proteins | sample KB301_FD_96463 | JGI IMG/M metagenome (GOLD analysis project Ga0134121, IMG submission 96463) | Terrestrial soil microbial communities without Nitrogen fertilizer from Kellogg Biological Station, Michigan, USA - KB3-0-1 | ecosystem: Environmental > Terrestrial > Soil > Unclassified ... | reverse complement strand
GAATCTCGTTCGTGTCGAAGACGGATAAGACTTCGGATTCGAGCGCGTTGAGGTAAGTGTTGGTAATGATCGTGCGCGAAAGATCGTTTGGATCGGGCGCAAATTTCTGCGTGAACTTGACGGTCCACTTGTTCGTCCTCGGCTCACGCACTTTGCGAATACGCAGGCGCGTGCCGGTGATGTAGATGTCGGTGATCTGTAGATGCGGATCGGCGCGCGTAACTCCCTCAGGCAGATCGCGCAACAAATACCGGCGCTCACGCTCGATACGCGCGTACCTGCTCTCCGGGACAATCGTATTCTGGTCAGTAAGCTTCGCTACACCCATAGACAGAAAAGGGTACACAAAAGGCACAAAAGAACAAAAGGCACAAATTAGTTTAACGAGTTAAGGCGCTAAATTCTCCCATACGAGAATCAGGCGCCTTAACTCGTTAAACTAATTTGTGCCTTTTGTTCTTTTGTGCCTTTTGTGCACTACTAAATCTTGCCGGCCTTCATGTCGGCGAGGCGTTTCTCGAAGTTTGTCGTGTTAGCCTTGTCGGCCTTGCCTTTCTGCAGAGCCTGTTCACCTAACGCGATCGCTTCTTCCTTCTTCCCCGCCTTGTACAACGCGTTCGACTTCGCGACTAAATTCTGGAACGTCTCCTTCACCTTGATCGACTGGTCCAGCCACGCCATGCCCTGCGCATCATCCGCGGCGTCCTTGTTGTTCAGGAGATAATTTCCAGCCTGCAGCGGCGTACGCCAATCATCAGGCTTCGCATTGCTGACAGCATTCTTCAAATGCGCCAGCGTAGTCGCCGCAACGTCCGCCACTTTGACTGTGAACGGCACGCTGATCTTCTCCCAGCGAATGTTTACCTGCGCTGAGTCGTCAGTAACCGGATCGAAACTGTATGAAAGCCACTCCTCATTCTCATTCACCCACTGCGGCTTCGCTTTCACACGCAGCGTGTCTTTCGCCGGATCGTAATCGAAGCTGCCCCACTGGTTCGCGGTGCCGTTGAAGACAATGGTCCACTCGTCTTTATCCGGAATCGTATGCAGGCTATAACTTCCTGCCGCCAGCTTCTGCCCGTTGATCAAAACATCGTCAGTCACAACAAACTGCGTCGCTTCATTCGCGCCCGTGCGCCAGACGTGTTTATACGGAACGATCACAGCGCCGGCCGGACGCTCGTTTTGATTATCGAGGGTCGCTTCGCCGGCGGCGGTTTGACCGGGCAGCGGGTCACCCCAGATCTTTCTACCTTTCACGCCGGGACGGCTGTACGTGATCGTGACGTCGGTGACGCCGATTCTTTGCATCACGCTCGCTTTCTGACTCGGCCGCGGCAGATCAACTTGCGCGAGAGCCGAAGTGCACAGGACAAACAAGATAGCAAACAGGGAAACAGAACTATGCTTCAGGGAACTCATTGGTATTTCTCCTCGTGATGGGTTTGCACCGATGATACAACGGATCGCTGTTTGACCTATAATGTTTTCCGCTTTCCAGCCCGCAGTCCTTGGAGGAACATTCCATGTCTCGCCGCTTCATTCTCGTTTTTGCCCTATCATTCTGCTTTTTGGTTTTTTCACCAAAAACCGGAGCGCAAAACGGACACGGAGGCCAAACGCGTCTCCTGCGCACACCGACCGTCAGCGCCACGCAGATCGCTTTCGCTTACGCAAACAACATCTGGGTCGTGCCACGCGCCGGCGGCAGTGCGAAACGTCTGACGAGTTTTCAGGGACAGACTGCAAACCCACACTTCTCACCTGACGGCAGATTGATCGCGTTCAGCGGCGAGTATGCAGGTAACTTCGACGTCTATATCGTCGCGGCGGACGGCGGCGAGCCGAAGCGCCTGACATGGCATCCGGGCGCCGATCTCGTCGAGGGCTGGACACCCGACGGCAAGTCGATTCTCTTCTCTTCCAATCGTGGAAGCTGGGCGCCGAGCGGCGCGCCGCGCTTCTATACAGTGCCCGCGGAAGGCGGCGTCGAAGAACCAATGTCGCTGCCGCGCGCGTACCAGGGCAAGATTTCCGCCGACGGCACTCGCATCGCGTATCGCATGAACAATTCGTGGGACGAAGAGCGTCGCAATTATCGCGGCGGGCAAAACCGTCCGATCTGGATCGTCGATCTGAAGACTTACGATCTCGTTTCGCCGCCGTGGACTGACTCCAAAGACGTCGAGCCAGTCTGGGTTGACGATTCAGTTTTCTTCATCTCCGATCGCGACGGCGTCGCAAACGTTTGGGAGTATCAAACGAAGACGAAGAAGCTCGCGCAGATCACGAAGTTTACTGACTTCGACGTGAAGTCGATGGACTCGGGCGCGGGCACGGTCGTTTTCGAACAGGCTGGTTACGTACACGAGCTCGATCCGAAGAGTGGCCGGGAGAAGATCGTGAACATCATCGCGGCGGGCGACTTTCCGTGGATGATGGCGAACTGGGAAGACGTATCGAACCGGCTGACTAGCATGGCTGTTTCGCCGACGGGCAAACGCGTCGTGGTTGAAGCGCGCGGCGAGATCTTCACGATTCCGGCTGACAAAGGCGACGTGCGCAACCTGACGAACTCGAGCGGTTCGGCGGAGCGCGATCCGGCGTGGTCGCCTGATGGCAAGTTTGTTTCGTACTTCAGCGACAAGTCAGGCGAGTACAAGGTTGTGATCGAAGCGCAGGACGGACTCACGCCGCCGCGCGAGATCACGCTCGCGAAACCGACGCATTACTACAGGCCGTCATGGTCTCCCGATTCGAAGAAGCTTCTCTTCACTGACACGAATTTGAAAGTGTGGGTGCTCGATGTTGCGTCCGGCGAGGCGAAGATCGTGGGCCAGGATCCGTGGATGGTGCCGCAACGCACGTTGAATCCGGTGTGGAGTCCGGATTCGAAGTGGGTCGCTTATTCGAGCCGCTTGCGTTCGCTGTATCACGCGATCTTCATCAGCAACGTCGAGACAGGCGAGACGAAGCAGATCACGGACGGGCTGGCGGACGCTGTTTGGCCCGCGTGGGATGCGAGTGGGAAGTATCTGTGGTTTCTCGCGTCGACGGATTTTGGTTTGCGCTCGCAGTGGCTCGACATGACTTCGTACGATCACAATCCGACGTTTGGGCTCTACTTTGCGGTGTTGCGAAAGTCTGATGCGAGTCCGTTGTTGCCGGAGAGTGATGAGGATCGTGGTGTTGGTACGGGTACGCGCAGGCTGCAACCCGGTGCGTGCGCGGGTGAAGGCGGTGAAGGTGGTGGCGGCGGTGAAGGTGCCAGTGGTGGAAGCCAGCGTGGGCCACGTGGGCCTGTGACTGTGCAGGTCGATTTCGATGGTTTAGCACAACGCATCGTCGCCGTTCCGGGTGTGCCGGAGCGGCAGTACTCGGATCTTCAGGCCGGCGTTGATGGTCAGGTGTTTTATCTCGAGGCTGGTCGAGGACAGGGCGCAGGCAACGACTTGCAGCGCTATCGTCTCTGCGATCGTCGTGCGAACACATTCGTCGGCAACGTCGCGGCTTACGAGATCAGCGCGGATCGTCGCAAGCTCGTTTATCGCGCGGCTGCCGGTGGTGGTCCGGGCGGTGGTTTTGGTGCGAATCCGCCGGCGCCGCAGTTGTTCCTCGTCGACGCGGATCGCACGCCGCCGCAACCGGGCGCAGGACGTTTGAACTACTCGCTGCGCATGTATCTGGATCCGAAGGAAGAGTTCAAACAGATCTTCAACGAAGGCTGGCGCAACCAGCGCGACTATCTCTACGTGCCGAACATGCACGGCGCTGACTGGCCGAAGATGCGCGAGATGTACGGGCAGTTGCTGCCTTACGTGCGACATCGCGCCGATCTCAATTACCTGATGGACATGATGGGCGCGGAGATCGCGATCGGTCACTCGTATGTGCGTGGCGGTGATATGCCGATAGTCCCGCAGCCTGTCGCAGGGCTGCTCGGTGCTGACTTCACGATCGAGAATGGGCGTTACAAAGTCACGCGCATCTATGATAACGAGAGCTGGAATCCTGATCTGCGCTCGCCACTCGCAACGCCCGGCGCAAACGTCAATACCGGCGATTACATCCTCGCCATCAACGGCATCGAGCTGATCGCGCCCGATAACATTTATCGCTTGCTCGACGGCACGGCGAATCGCCAGACCACGTTAACGGTGAACACGACGCCGTCGATGCAGGGCGCGCGCACCGTGACGGTCATGCCGGTTGCAAATGAGCAGGCGCTGCGCACGCGCGCGTGGGTCGAGTCGAATCGGCGCCTGGTTGAGAAGCTTTCCGATGGTCAGCTCGCTTACGTCTACCTGCCGAACACCGGTCAGCCGGGCTACACGAGTTTCAATCGTTACTACTTCTCGCAACAGGATAAGAAAGGCGTCGTTGTTGACGAGCGATTTAACGGCGGCGGGTCCGCGGCAGATTACATAATCGAGGTGCTGGCGCGCGACTTTGACGGTTACTTCAATAACGTCGCCGGCGAGCGTTATCCGTTTACGAGTCCGTCGGCCGGTATCTGGGGGCCGAAGGTGATGATCATCAACGAAATGGCCGGATCGGGCGGCGACTTGATGCCGTACATGTTCAAGCGCCGCAAGATTGGACCACTGATCGGTAAGCGCACGTGGGGCGGCCTCGTGCACACGGCCGACACGCCCCCGTTCATCGACGGTGGATCGATGATCGCGCCGCGCGGCGGTTTCTTCACGCGCGATGGTCACTGGGCGGTTGAAAACGAAGGCGTCGCGCCGGACGTCGACGTTGAAAACTGGCCGAAAGACGTGGTGGCCGGCAAGGATCCACAACTCGAACGCGCAGTGCAGGAAGCGATGCGACTGCTGAAAGAGCATCCTGTGGAACGGTCGCCAAAGGAGCCCGCGCCGCCCACGTGGGGAAAACGACCATAAAATTCTCACGCGGCGGCGCAACGGCGCAACGGAAATCCAGCGTAGCGCCGTTGCGCCGCCGCGTGAGAAAACCCTTTTAGGAGAAGTACCAATGAAGTTGTGTTTGACCTTTTTGCTTGTCACGCTCTGTTGTGTTGTGGCCAAGGGTCAGGAACAAGAGGTCATCCGCACCAACACGGAGCTGGTCCAAACGGCGATCACCGTGCTCGACAAGAAGGGCCACTTCGTCGAAGGACTCCAGCGTGACCAGTTTCAGCTCGTGGTCGATGGCAAGCCGCGACCGGTCGCGTTCTTCGAGCGCGTGGCGGCGGGCAGTCCGCGTGAATTAGAGATTGCGGCGGCGGCTAATAACGGAAACACTGCAACACCAACCATCACCACCGCCGCCCCGCGAATCCCGGGCCGCACGATCGTCTTCTTCATCGACGATCTACACCTCTCACCCGACAGCATGAGCCGCACGAGAATGATGCTCCAGCATTTTCTCGATCACGAAATGAGCTCGAAAGACAACGTCGCGATTCTCACAGCCAGCGGGCAAGTCGGCTTTCTCGAACAGTTCACCAACAACCGCGCCGTGCTCGACGAAGCCATGTCTCGACTGATTCCGCGAATGTACGACGCGCACGGTTTCAGCGCCGGCAACTCAACAAAAATGACAGAGTACATGGCCTTCACGATCGATACCTCCAAGACCGATCGCAAGGTCATGGATTTCTACATCGAAGAGTGCATGAAGGGAGCAAATAACTTCAGAACGGCACAGCAAGTTAGAGCGCTCATTCGCGCTTCCTGTGAAACTGAAGTTAAGAGTAGCGCGCGCGCCGTGCTGTTGCAGGCCGCGCAGATCACGCAGAACACTTACAACTCACTCGAGTCGGCGATGCGCTCGCTCGCGCGCGCGCCCGGTCGCAAACTCGCTTTCTTCATCTCCGATGGATTTCTGCTCGACGCCGGCCCACGCGCCGCGAATGTGCGCGACAAGCTCGATCACGTGATCGATGCTGCGCAACGCGCCGGCGTGGTTGTTTACACGATTCACGCAGCAGGGCTTGTCAACAGCAATTTCATCGATCCCGGAAACAACCGGCCAGTGGATATCGCCGGACGCCTCGACATCGCTTCCGTCGGCGAACTTACGGCTAACCAGGATGCACTCAGCGCGATGGCGAGCGACACCGGTGGCCGCGCGCTTCGCGGCGTGAACTTCTTCGACAAATGGGTGTCGACCGTGCTCGACGAGACTTCGAACTATTACGTCGTAGCATGGCGGCCTGAGAACGAGGAAGAGAAACTGCCGAAGTTTCGAAATGTGAAGATCACGGTCGTGGGCCAACCGGAGCTGACCGTGCGCGCGCCGAAAGGTTATGTGACCGGACCACAACCAACTGAGGCGAAGACCGCCACGAACGCTAAACCCAAAACTCCCGATACCGAATTGCGTGACGCGCTGGGTGATTTTTATCCCACGACCGGGTTGCCGACACTCTTGTCGCTCACGTACCTGAACACACCGGCGAATGGTCTGGTCGTGACGTCGTCGATCGAGATCGCGGGAGCGGGCGCAGAGGCTACAACGCTTAAACTCGCAGGCGTCGTGCTGAACGATAAAGGCAAGATCGCTTCGAGTTTCAAGAACCAACTCAACATCGATGCGCCGAAGAGCGGCGGCTCAGGCTCGATCTTCTACAACCATCACACGCCACTCGCGCCCGGCATTTACCAGTTTCGCGTGGCGGCGCGCGAGGAAAAATCGGGTCGCGTCGGCAGCGCGATTCAGTGGATCGTGGTTCCCGATCTGACGAAGAGCCAGCTAGCGTTGAGTAGCGTGCTGCTTGGCGGGCAAGTGCTCGAAGACAAGAACACTCCACACGTGCAGTTGAGCGTAGATCACACTTTCCCACGCACGTCGCAGATTGGTTACTGGGTGTTCGTTTACAACGCGAAGCGCGATCCGAGCGGAAAGCCGCAGATCAGCGTGCAGACACAAGTGCTGCGCGATGGTCAGCCAGTCTTGAGCTCCCCGCAACGAAGGGTGAACAACGCCGGACCAGACCTGGACCGAATTCCATTTGGCGAAGAACTGGCTTTGAAAACACTCATTCCCGGAAAATACGATCTCAAGGTCACTGTGATGGACGGCGTGGCGGGCACGAGCGCGAGCCAGATGGCTGACTTCGTTGTGAGATAAGTTAGACAGGATTACAGGATTTGCAGAATTACAGGATAGATCTTGTTAATCCTGAAAATCTTGTAAATCCTGTCTACAGATTGTTCAGAATACTAAGCGCCGTCCCGGAAAAGATTTGCTCGTGATCGCCCGGAAGATCCTCGATCGATGTCACTGCTCGATCGATCGATCCGAGTAAGTGCGGATAGTCGCTGCCCATCACCATATGATCCGCGCCAACCATGTCGCGCACCATCTTTAACGTGTACGGGCTGAACGACACCGTGTCGTAGTACAACCGCTTCAAATAAACACTCGGCAGCTTGTCGATCTTCACGCGACAATCCGCAAAATCTCGAAAGCCATTATCCATCCGCTCCATCAGGTAAGGTATCGCGCCGCCGAGATGCCCGATGATCCAACGTATGTCCGGCAACTCTTCAAACATCCCGTCGTAACACATCCGCGCCACCGCGAGGCTCGTATCAAACGGAAACCCGATGATCGGCCCGAGCACATACTCCCGAAACGCATCCGAATTCGTGGGAATCATCGGATGCAGGAAGATACACAGCTTCATCCGGTTCGCTTCCTCGAAAAACGGCCGGTACTCGGGCGACGTGAGCGCCTTGCCACCGATGTTGCTCAACAAAACGACGCCGTTGAGTTTCAGTGTATCGATCGCGCGATGCAACTCTGCGAGCGCGGCATCGGGCGCGTCCATCGGAATCGACGCAAAGCCTTTGAACCGTTTCGGGTGCCGCGCGATCAGGTCGGCGTAAGAGTCGTTCATCATCTTCGCGACTTCGGGCTGGTGCGCGGCGTCAGTAAAGAAGACGTTGGGCGTTGAAAGTGAAACGACTTCGACGTCTATTCCAACTCGATCCATGTCTTCAATGCGTTTTGAGACGTCAGTCATCGCCGGAGTGACGCCAAAAAACCGCGCGCCGCGATGAGTAATGATCGTCTGCCCGGTCGAGCTGGCGCCGAAAGAAAACTCCGACGGAAGATCGCGAATCGTTTGAAAGAATGCTTCAGTGTAGAAATGTGTATGCAGGTCAAACTTCATCAATTGATCTCCGTCTTCACGTGGATGTTTCCGAACGGCAATCTAATCGTAACATTCCGCGTTACAACGCAGGTGATATAGTGTCGACAGCCAGGTAATTTTCTTTCCTTCCCGACACTCCGAGGCACACTGTGGCAACGCTCGTTAATAATCAACGGACCAATGTCAATAAAGATAATTGGCTCGGCTTTGTCGGCGACGTCGTGAATTTTACCGGTGAAGTCTGCTTCAAATCGATGCTGCGTATCGACGGCAACTTCTCCGGAAACGTCACGTCAGAAGACGGCACACTCATCATCAGCACCGGCGCACAAGTTACAAAAGCTACCATCAACGTCGCGGTCGCAAAGATCAATGGAACTGTTGAGGGCAACATTCGCGCGACGAAAGAGCTCGTGCTCGGCCGCACTGCAAACGTCAAAGGGCAAGTTGCCGCACCCGCGTTAGTCGTCGAAGAAGGCGCACAACTCAACGGCAGTTGCCGCAGAATAATTAATTAGCCACAAAAAAGCACCAAACTCTGCGTACCTCTGCGATCTCTGCGTTGAAATAGCCCGTTAACGCAGAGATCGTAGAGGTACGCAGAGAACGCAGAGTTTGGTGCTTAAATTTTTGTGCTTTTTGTGCCTTTTTGTGGCTAATATACACCTCACACTAAATCGTGGGAAAAATCAGCGTTGTAATTCCGACTTATAACCGTGCCCGGCTGCTGCCGCGCGCGATCGAGAGCGCGCAGCAGGCCGGCGCAGATCTGGAAGTGATCGTCGTCGACGATTGTTCGACTGACGACACGCGCGCAGTTTGTGCTGAGACTGCAGGCATCCGTTATGTCCGTTTGAAGTCAAACGGCGGTCTCGCGAACGCTCGCAACGTAGGCATCGCCGAGAGCTCGTGCGAGTTCGTCGCTTTCCTCGATGACGATGATCTGCGTCTGCCTGGTTCACTCGACAAACAACTCCAGGCGCTCACCGCAAATGATCAGATAGCCTTCTGTTATGGCCGCGCGCTCATCGGCGATGCGCGTCGACAGCTTCCGACCGGCGAGATCTATCCGCTGCGGTGCCCGCAAGGCGACATCTTCTGGGATCTGCTCGAAGACAATTTCATTCCGATGCCTTCGGTGCTCGCGCGCAAGTCGAGCTTAGTCAACGAAGGCGGTTTCAATATCGCGCTCAAGTTGATCGAAGACTGGGACATGTGGCTGCGCTTGAGCGAGCGATTTCCAGTGGCGGCAGTGGAAGAGCCGGTCGCGATCCATCGCAAGGCCGTCGCCGGCTCCGAGCAGATGTGCTCAAACGCCGCGGAAATCTGTAAACAGGCTGCGCGCGTGCAACAGATGGCGCTCGATCGCCCGCGCGCGCGTGCGTCGGAGGGCGCCCGGCGCCGTCACGCGCAACGGAAATTCCGCGACCGCGCGTATGAGATATTGATGACCGAAGCAACGAACTCCATCCACGAAGGGAAACAACAATCAGCCAGAGCAAACATTCTCGATGCCTTTCGCTTTCGCCCGTTTCGCACCGTGGCGAGTGGCCGGCTGTTGTGGTTGTTGAATTCCCGTTGAAGCCATGAAGATTGCTCTTTGCAAGAGTCACTTCTTTGGACCAGTCAGTGGCGCCGACGAGATCCTCGTCAGCTACGCGATCAGCCTGCACAACGCCGGACACGACGTCGACGTTGTGCTGCTGTATAAACCGACTGAGAACGATCGTTTCAATCGCCGGTTGCGACAGGCGGGCGTTCCCATCGTTACTGTCATCAACCGCTCGATCGCGTTCACGATCCTGCGCAGCCTGCGCGGTTTGCTGTCGAGCTTTTTGTTGTTCTTCCTGCTCGTGCCGCGCACTGAAAGAGGCTTGCGCAAGACCTGGCAAGTTTTGATCGATCTGATCTCGCGTGTTCATTACAAAAACTGCCGCGCTTACTTCGCCGAGTCAAATTACGATGTGCTGCACGTGTTCACGCCTGACACCGGCGCCACGCTGATCATTCGCGCGGGCAAGGAAGCCGGCATTCCAGTGCTGTATCACGAGATGGGGACGCCGCATTACCTGCCGCCGCTCGAGCCGTATTACCGGCGACTCGAGAAGGTGTTGCCGCTCTGTTCCGAGGTCGCGGCGCTTTCGCCGACGCTTGCGCGACAGTGGACCGAGCGTTTTCGTTTCTTGTCGTCGGTCTCGGTGTTGCCATTGATCACGGACGATTCAGACATGCTGAGGATGCCGCTCGGCGTCAACGGTAAGCACGAAACGATCTTCGGATTCGCGGCCCGGATCGAAACCGGAAAAGGACCATTCGTGCTGGCTGATGCGCTCGCGCAGTTACGCGAGAGTCGCGACGACGTGCTCGTGCGTTTGGCCGGCACTGGTCCGGCAGTGCAGGACGTGAAAGCGCGTGTACGCGAGCTGCGATTGAATGGTTCGTGGGAGTTTGTTGGATCTTATGACGGTGCGGTTGGGTGTAGCGCGTTTATGCGCACACTTGACGTGTTTGTGTTGCCGTCGTTTGCGGAAGGAACGTCGAAGAGTGTTATCGAAGCGATGGCGCACGGGCTGCCGATCATTACGACAAGCGTCGGCGGCTCGCCCGATCTGCTCACGCAAGATGCTGGTATTCTCGTGCCGCCGGGCGACAGTGTTGCGCTTGCGGAGGCGATGCAACGCCTCGCATCAGATCCTTTGCTGCGAAAACGCATGGGCCAGGCCGCGCGCGAGCGTTATCTGAAATTGTTTGCGCCAAACGCAGTGCTGTCGATGCTCGTTGATACGTACGCGCGCGTCGCCGGTCGCAACGGTCACATTGCGCAAAACGGCCATCATCCGTGGTCCATCATGTAAAATCCTGAAATCCTGTCTAACACTGTCTTGCGTATCGCATTCGCCACACCGGAATTCGTCACTGAAAACCACTTCGACGGCGGTCTCGCCAACTACCTCAACCGTCTTTCAAAAAAGCTCGCTGACCTGGGTCACGAAATTCACATCGTCACCCTCTCAACACAAAACGCGGACGAATTCGATCACGAAGGCGTAACGGTCCATCGCGTGATGCTCAAACCCGGCTGGCACACACTCAACCGCTTCACACGCTATTCACTAACCACAACGCTGCGCTGGCTAAACTTCAGCACTCAAACATATCGCAAACTCAAACAACTTCATCGTCGCCAGCCATTCGCTCTAATCCAGTATCCAAACTACTCTTCGTGCGGGCTGTTCTCGATGGCATTGCTGCGCACAAATCACGTCGTGCGAGCATCGTCTCAACCGGGCTGGAATGCATATGTCAAACGAAATCTCGACTCGGCTGTGACGGAACGCCTCGAAGTGCTGCAATACAAACTCACGCGAAACGTCCACGCTCCCAGCCATAAGATTCAGAAAATGTTGGCGCGCGATGCGCGACTGATTCCACACCTTTTTTACCTCGAGACTCGAGACTGGGACACCACCGTTTACGATCAATTTCTCAAAGGCAAGAAATACCTGCTCTACTTCGGTCGCTTTCAGTTGCACAAAGGATTTCACACGCTGGCGCAGGCGTTGCCGCGGTTTCTGAACCAGTGTCCGGATGCGCATGTCGCGCTCGTCGGCAGAGACATGGAAACTAGTCTTGCCTCTTCGATGGCTGCTTTTGCGCGAGCGCAGTGCAACGGATTTGGCGAACGGCTGATCATCGTCGAGAACCTGCCGCACAGTTCGTTGTATCCGATAATCAACGAAGCGCACCTGGTCGTGCTGCCGTCTTTGATCGACAATGTGCCGAACACAGGTTTGGAAGCGATGGGTTTGGGCAAAGTAGTAATCGGCACGACCGGCACAACGCTCGACGAATTGATCAGCGACGGCGTGAACGGATTTCTCGTTCCACCCGATGATCCGCAGGCGTTGGCTGACAAGATGATTGCGGCGTGGACGGATCTGCGTTTGGCTGAGATGTCAGCAGCGGCGAAAGAACAGGCGCTGGAATTTGCGCCGGAGAAAACCATCCCGTCGTTGTTGAGTTACTATTCCGAAGTAATTACTCATGATCGTCACCAAAATCAATAATCGAATTCGTAGTAGCTGGCTCAACTTGCGACCCGTGCGAGCGACGAAAGTCGTCGGCATCGGTCTTCCAAAAACCGGAACGACCTCGCTCGGCTACTGCTTCAGGCGTTTTGGCTTTAAACATCAGACATACGACATGGACCTCGCGCTCAAAGTCAAAAGAAATCAGATTGACGATGTGCTGCGCGTGGCCGAGCAGCACGAGTCGTTTGAAGACTGGCCGTGGTTCCTGCTTTACAAAGAATTCGATCGGCGGTTTCCGAATTCGAAATTCATTCTCACGTTGCGGAAAGACACTGCGACTTACGTCAGAAGTTTGCAGGGCCATCACGAGCGCGAGGGCATCCGAAACCCCGGCTGGATAAAGCCGCACTGGTGGGATGAGGTCCAGGGCATGCAGCCCGCTGAGTGGGACTATGCTTATTCGGCGCAGCGCTACGAGAACCACAATGGCGCCGTGCTCGATTATTTTGCGGGAAGAGTGGGAAGGGATCTGCTGGTGGTCTGTTGGGAAAACGGTGACGGTTGGGATGCATTGAGTCGCTTTCTCAACAAGCGCGCGCCCGCTGAACCGTTCCCGCATCTGCGCTGATGGGAATCAAAAATCACATCACAGTTTACTCATCGACGTCGTGAGAAATCTAAACATCCCTTTTGCGCTTTTTGTGCCTTTTTGTGGCAAAGATTAATAACCCACTGAGGGCAGATAACAACCACGTGGCTCGTGATATTCACCCATCGCCATGAGAGTCAACGGCTTCATGACTCGCATTCCCTGTTTTAAACACCAGCGCAACAGACTGGTCTGGCGCGTTGGTAATAAGAAGGACAGCGGGCGACCTTGCGAGAGATTGCCCGTGCCGGTCAGAAGCAGTTGCATGTCCTCTTCAGTTTCAGCGACGGCGTGATTCAGTGGGTAGAAGTGCGGCGCAGATGTGTATGCCGTGAGACGACCATCGCGAATTGCGACAAATGAAGTGAGAAAGGGAAGCATGTGCTTCAGCTCGTTGAGACGATCGAAGCCATGCGTCTTGCGACACAACCCCGCGCAAGCTTCATAATCCTGCTCTTCGATGGCGCGGACGGTCACATCCGGAGGCAGATCACCCTTCAACTCACCTTCAATCAGCGCCAGCGGCTCTTTCACATCAAATCCGAGCGAAGCGTACAGCGATAGCGATGCGATATTGAATGCATCCTGGACCAGTCGAATCCCGGCGCTGCCCTTCCCACGCTCAATCACAGCCTCCATCAACATCCGGCCCGCACCTTTTGCCTGTGCGGCAGGATCGACAGTGATTGGACCAACCGCGCGAATCGCATCGTATTCCACGAGATGATTCGAGCCGAGTACGACGCCATCACGCTCCGCCACAGCGCTGAAACTGTACGGACTCTCAAACAACATGCGCAGGAGATCTATCCCCGCCTGTGCTGTCGGAAAATCAGGTCTGAAGTTGTGTCCCTCAGCAATGCCCTTAAACGCCTCGTAGCAGATCCTGCCACACGTTTCGACATCTTCGGCTTTCATTGAACGGATTTGGATCGTCATAACATTTCCACTCTTATTTAATCTCAACATCCAGCTCGCGCACGGTCGGGGGTGGGAGGCGGGTCCACTGCTCGCGGCCGGTGGCGACGGCGCGCAGAAGGGCAGGACCGGGTTCAAATTTGGAAAGCGTCTCTGAAGTGAGTACTACACTGTCACTGCCGTGTTGCGCGCGTGGATCGAAGAATGCCAGATTGTTGCCCGTGAGATGCAGGTGTTGGATTCGTTCGGAGTGTGTGCCCTGGATCAGATCGACTTCAACGTCTACCTGCGTGCGTCCCGAGCCAACTACCGACGTGCTCACAATCGCTCCAACAGACAACGTTCCCGGCGCAGTCAGCTCCAGACTCCGCACCTGAAAGTATGCACGATGACTCGCCACCGCCCCGTTCACAAGCAACAACACGATCACCAACACAAACAGGCGCTTGAGCCAGCGGATCGGTCGCGCATCGCGAATGGTCAATTCATCGAACATGTCATTCGAGCGTGTATTCAAACTCGTACGAGTGTTTGCCTTCGGCGATGATGATGTTCATCCTGCCACTCAGACCAATAAGCTGGTCCGTGCCGGAATCAGGAATGACGGTGATCGCTAGCTCGCCAACACCGCGCGTCATCACGCCAGTGTGCTGTAAGTAAAAACTGCCGCGGCGCCCATTCAGCGTGCCCGTCACTTTCTCAATCGCAACATAACCAGCGGAATTCTTAACGCTACTACTGCTCGCCATCAACATCTGCCCTTTGCTCGTGCCTTCAAGTTCGCCCTGGAACTCTTTGTCGATCGATATCCGGCCGACGGGCATGTCCGCTGCTTGTTCCTGTGGGCTCATCTTAACTTCAAACGTGCCACTGGCTCGATTAGTCATTCACCTTCTCCCATCAGACGAAATCGTCTCAACAATCTCCGCGATCGCATGCTTCGCTTCAGGCATTGGTCCAAGCATCCAGTTGTGGACCATCTGATCGTATTCGCGATAATCCAGCCGCACGCCTTCGGCAGACGCCTGGTCGCGCAGCTTGCGGCAGTCAGGATACAGGATGTCGCGCGTGCCGATGAACAACGTAACCGGCGCGAGATCTTTCAAGCTGCCATACAGCGGACTCACGAGATAACTCTTCGGATCGACGTCGCGCGCGTAAACTTCACCGCCATACTTCAAGCCTGCGACGCCGAGAAATGGATCAATCTTGTCAAACTCAGCTATCTCGGGATTTGAAAGCGTCGCGTCGAGCCACGGCGAAAGCAGAACGACGTGGCCCGGCTGATCGCAACCGTCTTCGCGAAGTCGCTGCGCGAGTGCCAGACTGATGCCGCCGCCGGAGGAGTCGCCCATGATCGTGATGTTTGCGCTGCCTGCATTCACGGCGAGCTCGTTGTAGAGCGGCAGCATGAGCGCGAAGACGTCGTTAACGTTGTGCTCGGGCGCGTGTGGATAATTCGGCGCGGTGATGGTGCAGCTCAACCTGTCGACCAGCTTCGACATGAAATCCCAGTGTTGTGGAGCGAAGCTGTTGACGTACGCGCCGCCGTGAAGATAGATGATGTGCTTCTCGCTAAGATTCTGTTTCGGCGCGATGGTCCAAACGAGATGGCCGTCGATCGTGCGACTCGTGATCAGATGCTTGCGGCGCAGGCGCTTTGAAGGTTCGCTGTAAGTTCTGTCGCCGCTTTCAACGCGCTGCCGCATGCGATTGACAGTTCTCTTCATGCGCATGAGTCGCAAGAGAACGTTGATCGCCTTGCTTTGGATGCTGGGCATGCATCTACGATTGATAACCGTAACGCTCAGCAGAGCGCGCACGCGCCTTTGTTGCTTCAACTTCGCGATCGCGTGGCGGGGCTGTCGTTACCAGCGAGTCGAGCAACTCCGTCGCGGCTTGTGCTACCTGCTCGACCGCTCGGTCGAAAGCCTCCTCGTTGGCCTTCGAAGGCTTTGCGAATCCACTCAGTTTCCGTACGAACTGCAACGACGACGCGCGAATCTCTTCTTCGGTCGCCGGCGGTTTGAAGTTATGAAGCGTTTTGATATTTCGACACATGCTGTTTTGTTGCCACCTGCGCTGAAATCGTTGCGCTGATCCTAATCCCAGATATGCGTAAATGCGTATGCAAACATCGCAGCGAAAACTGCAGCTCCGGCGCCAATCGCGATGAACATCTTCTTTTTCTTGCTCATGCCTCTGCCTTCAACGTTGACCACGTCGGCATAGGCGATATCGCTGCGATTACCCGTCTTCTCATCCGTAAGCGTAAAACTATTGTCACCAGATTGCGTGAGCCGGCCTTTCATTTCAGAGCCGTTGCGCAACTTTACCTTTACTCGTGTCTCTTTCTTGTTGAGTCGATTTACGACTTCAGTTTTAGCTTTTGTCTCCGCGTTTAAAGTTGATTGAGCTCGCGCGGCTGGTCCAAGTGTAGACAAAACTAACGCGTGAGCGAGGAGCAGGATTGTCAGGGTTCGTCTCATTACTGGTCTCCTTGTGGGCGGCACGCGCGCCCGGGGTGAGTCGGTGATGGGCGGTAGTATAGTCCCTCACTTGCTCGAAAACCCAAAGAACCCCGGGTCCATTAAGAACCAGTTGACCAATCCGGCTAAGAGCCCAATCGCAAACACAGCCATCACGATGATCTTCTGCTTCGTCGTGTCAGGCTTGCCGCCCATGTTGGGAAAGAGCGTCAGAAAGACTCCGCCGACGACACCGAGGGGCGAGAAGGCCGCCATCTTCATGTAGTAAACGCCCTCCGTGCGCAACTGGTACCACCCGTAATAAATCATGCCCGCAAAAAGAATAACGAGAGCGAGTCCGAAGAGACGTGTTTTGAGCATGAGTCCTCCCGTTCTGCTGAATGGTTAAAACACGTACGGTATCATGCGCCACTTCACTTTTCGCATGTAATCACGATAACCCTCGAGCTCTTCTTTCAGCATCGCTTCCTCGCCGACAGCGCGCGCGCCGATAGTTAAAATCAAAACCAGGCCGAGAGCGAGGCCGGCGATTGAACCCAGCAACAACGGAGCGGAGATGAAGAGCAGCGTTGCGCCGGCATACATCGGGTGTCGCACGACGCCGTACAAACCGGTCGAGATCACTTTCTGGCCGCGTTCTTTTTGCATCTTCACTACGGGCGCGGCGTAAGTGTTTTCTCTCATGGCTTGAAACACGAAATAGGTGGCGACGATTTGCAACAGCGCGCCGAGTGCTCTCAGCCACGAGGGAAATGCCGGACTCCAGTGAAAGCGGCGCGCGTCGAGCGGCATGATCGCAAACCAGACGATGAACTCGAGGAAGAATAGCGACAGGAGCACTTTGTCCCAGGGTTTTTGTGTTTGCTGTATCGGCGAGCCGAAGCGCTCTTTTAGCAATGCCGGATCGTGGAAGTAAAGATAGACGAGGGTGCCGAATGACATTGCGAGGAAGATTACTGAATAGACCCAGGCTTCGGCCCAGCGCCAGTCGCCTGCAAGGAAGAACAGTATGACCGGGAAGAAGAGCAGGTAGAAGAAAGAGCCGATGACTCTCGAAAGTGGGACTGGGGCGTCGTTGTTGGATGTCATATCAGGAACTGCACGTACTCTTCACACATGCGGCGTGCGTCGTATTTCTCGCTAATTCTTTTTTTATTCTCCGCGCCGATCTTCTCACACAGCTCGGGAGCGGCGGCGAGCTTTAAGATTGTATATGACAACGCGGCTGGGTCACCTACGGGCGTGAGGAATTCTGAAGAGCCAAGAACTTCCCTGACGCCTTCGATATCCGTGGCCGCAACCGCCAACCCCGCCGCCATGCATTCCAACACGCCGTTCGGACAACCCTCCGACCGCGAGCTAAAGACTGCCATATCAACAGCCGTCAATAATCCCGCCACATCACTCACGTAGCCCGCAAAACGAACTCCACGCTCGATCTCCAACTCACGCGCCAACGCGAGCAGTGATTCATACGCGCCATCGTGCCTGCCAGCCAACACGAGCACGGCGTCGCGCTCGAGTGTAGTCATCACGATCTGCCAGGCGCGCAAGAGCGTCTCGTGATCTTTGTTGGTGTGCAGGTTTCCGACCATGCACGCGACAAAACTCGCGTCGTCGATCTCGAGACGTTTGCGCCACGCGTCTCGATCCATCTGCGGTGTCGACAGCTCGATCCCGTTGTGGACCACATGGACCTTCGAAGGATCAACTCTCAACTTCTCAACCAGGAACCGCGCACCGGCATGCGAGTTCGAGATGAATCGTGGCGTCCGTTGCACAGCCCAGCGTTCCCACGTCGTCCGCGGCAAAAACAGACCTTCGTCCCGCTGGTTCCACACGCAGAGTCGCGCCCCGGCCCACTTCCACACAAACCCACACACAACATTGGGCAGCCACGTATACGGCAGCAACACATCAGGACGCGAAGCGCGCAAGACCCACGCGACGCGCTGGATGCTCTGCAGACGCTGCGGGTTAACAGGCTCAACACGCCAGCGAATGCCATTCTCTTCGCAGATATCCGCAACTGGCCCAGACTTATTAAATCCCCACACCTCGACCTTTTCCTGCTGAGCCAAATACCGCGCGAGTATCAACGCCTGGCGCTCCGCCCCGCCAAGCTCAAGATTTCCGAGGACAAAAATGATCCGACGCCCGCTCACAGCGGCGGATCTTAGGCATTTACAGTTATCTTATCCAGAAAATTTTCCTGTAACTTTTCCCGAACTGAGGTGTTTTAAGAGACGTAGCGCAGCTTATGGCGAGCCAAGATGACGAGTTCACCATGCTGTTTCAGGATTTCTACCCGAGCCTATGCCGCTTTCTGGAGTGTTTATTGGGAGGCCGCGCGCCGCTGGCGCAAGATCTGGCACAGGAAAGTTTCCTGCAACTCCATCGTACGGCATGGGGAACTATGCCGGTCGGCGAGGCGCGCTTCTGGCTCTACCGCGTCGCGCGCAACATGGCGATCAATGAGTTTCGCAAATCGCACACGCGCTACCGGCTGTTTGATCGAGTTGTAGAAACGATGAGACCACGAGCACGCAACCCGGAGCAGGAATACGAGACTCGGGAACGCAAAACGCTCGTGCTTGAAATGTTACAGACGCTGCCCGAAGACCAGCGCACGGCGTTGTTGTTGCGGGAACAGGAGCAGTTGAGCTATCGCGAGATCGGACAAGTGCTGAACGTCTCTGAAAGCAAAGTGAAAGTTGACATCTTTCGCGCGCGCGCGTCGCTGCGAGAACGCTGGAGCCGGATCTCTCATGTCAATCCTGTAAATCATGTGAATCCTGTCTAAGACTGACGAAGGCAATTATGAGCTGTAGTTTTACCGAAAAGATCTCATCACTAATCGACGGCGAGCTATCAACCACGGAAGCACGCGAAGTCGAACGCCACCTGCACGGTTGTTTCGAATGCCAGCAAGTGCGCGCCGACTTTCTCAACCTGCGCAGCCAGATCGCCGGCTTCGAATCATCGCTCGAACCAACAGTTCAAAACCGCGCGCTCAAAAAGATTTTGGCCACGCCGCAACGCCGATTCTCATGGGCTTTTGGAACTCAAGCCGCCGCTTTCGCAACACTCGTGATCGTCGCAGCAATCATCGGTCTTCTGATCTACAAGAGCTCCAACACGAACGACAAACACTTAGCGGTCCAAACGCCGGCTCCCGTTCCATCCGCTTCCGTAGAACCAAAACCAGAAGCATCGCCTTCACCAAACAAAGATAACGAACAAACCGCTCCGCGACGCTCACCATCACCAACGCCAAAGAAACCACTGGTGCGTGAACAGAAACCGGGTGAGCAGTTCGCGGCGATTCCATCAGCTCCCGAACCCGTGCGTTCTGCCGACGCACAAACAATGACGGCGCTGCACTTCGAAAAGTCTGAAACGCTGCTGGTCGGGTTTAGAAACGTGCGCTTGAACGAACCCGGCGCTGCGTCTGAAGTCGCTTACGAACGCAAGCGCGCCCAACAACTCGTGTTGCAAAACATGATGCTGCGTCGCCAGGCTGACGCGGCCGGCGACGTCCAGATCTCGTCGCTACTCGAGAGCCTGGAACCGATTTTGATCGATATCTCTAACCTCCCGGACAAACCGGACAAAGACGCAGTGCGCGTAATTCGTCAACGCGTCGAACGCAAAAACATCGTGCCGCTGTTGCGGGTCAACTCGACCGCACTCGCACGCGCTCTGGACTAAAGGACAAAACGACCACTATGAAGCATCCAGTTAATTATCGCCCCCAAATCAGATCCGGACTCGCGCTGTTGGCTGTCGCCGCCGTCGTAACCGTTTTCTCGATTTTCACGCAACGCACTTCCGCCTTCGATCAGGAGCTCTCGAAACTCAACAAATTCGTGCAGACGAAAGGCAACACGGCCTCGATGCAGATCTTTCGCGAAGGCCGCGACTTCATCGAAGCACAAAACTGGCAACGAGCCGCAGAGAAATTCAACGACTTCATCACCGGCTATCCCAAAGACAAAGATCTCGACGCCGCCCTTTACTGGTATGCCTACGCGTTGCGGAAGCAGGACCGAAAAGACGACGCGGCCAACGTGCTGATCAAGCTCGTCAACAAGTTTCCCGGCTCAACCTGGCGACAGGAAGCACAGGCAATGCTCGTCGAGATCGGTCGCAAAGATGCAGTCGAGCAGGCGCTCGAGCGCGACGATTGCGAGATCAAAATACTCGCGCTGCAGAGTTTGTTTCAGGCAGACGAGGAACGCGCGATCGGTATCGCCACGGAAGCACTCCGTACGAATCCACCCAAATGTCAGAATTTTCAGGCCGCAGTGTTATCGATTCTCGGCTCACATGGTGGACCACGAGTCACTCCGATTCTTTTAGACATCGCGCGTAATAATCCTGATCCGAAACTGCGTATGACTGCGATCAGGCGACTGGGTGAGCAAAAGAGCGATCAAATCACGGACGAGCTCATCAAGATCTACGACGCTGATCAAACCAAAGAAGTTAAGGCACAGGTCCTGCGGGCCCTCGTCGAAGGTCAGACGGCGCGCGGCACTGCAAAGGTGATGGAGATCGCGCGCACTAGTACCGACGTCGCTGCCCGGCAATATGCGATTCGTTTTATCGGTGAGATGAACGATACCGCTTCGCTCGACGAGCTGATCCGGATCTACGACGCTGACAAGACGAAGGAGATTCGTTCGCAGGT
>Ga0134121_10001620_pt1 | contig 20915 bp, 16 predicted proteins | sample KB301_FD_96463 | JGI IMG/M metagenome (GOLD analysis project Ga0134121, IMG submission 96463) | Terrestrial soil microbial communities without Nitrogen fertilizer from Kellogg Biological Station, Michigan, USA - KB3-0-1 | ecosystem: Environmental > Terrestrial > Soil > Unclassified ... | reverse complement strand
TGTTGCTGACGATGGTCCAGGCCGGCGAGCAGGCTCCGCCGAAGCCCGTCTTCCAGGGGGATTTCTTCGGAGAAATGCCCCGCGCGTTTGGAGTCATCGTCTCCGTGAACGAGAAAGAGCGAATCGTCACCGCCAGGCTCGACCGGGATGGCCGCACGGTCCAGGTCCCGATCAAGGACGACACCGAGCTCCACTTCCGGGATTCCTGGGGCGAGCTCGGCGACTACTTCGCGGGCCAGCACGTGATGCTGTTCATGTACGTCGATGACGACAAGAACTGGACCTACCCTCGCGCCATCCAGGACGACATCCACATGTGGGCGAGACACAACCACTTCGCCAAGATCACCAAGATCGATCGGGAAGCCCGCATCTGCACGACGCAGCGCCAGGAGAAAGACAGCAAGGGAGTCGTCACGAAGACGGTCGATGCGACCTTCACGTACCTGCCCGACGCCAAAGTGTGGAAGAGCAGGACCGCAGAAGGCGTGGACCTGTTGAAGGAAGGCGATGAGGTGATCGCGCAACTTGTAGAAAAGGACGGCAAACTCGTCGCGGCGGAGATCCTGGATCGCGTCGGAGACGATGCAGTTCGCGCCCTGCAGGACGAACGGCACCGTCAGGATCAGGACAAGCTGGGGCTTCCTGCCTACGTGACGGACGTCGAAGTCCTGACGGGGTCGCTCGCGGCCACGGTCGCCTGGAGCGGCTCCGAGCGGGCGAAGAAGGAGCTGAAGCCGGGGTTGACCCTGACGGTGGTGCCCATGGGCGGCAAGCCGTTCGCCGCCGCTGCCTGCACGATCCAGGGGATCGATTCGCGGCAGCGCGTGCAGTTCGCCATCAACGCCCGAGTGGCCAACCGTCTTGCGCCGGGGCAGTCGCTCCGGATCTTCCTGCCGGGAACCGGGCCCGCCGTCCCGGAGGGCCGCGCCGGGCTTCCAACGCCCAAGAAGTAGATGCGGGTAGGTTCGGGAGACGGTTACTTCGTCACGTCCCTGATCTTGTCGCCCGCCTTCTCTCCCGCCTTGTCGATCTTTTCCCCGGCCTTTTCGAAGGGGCCCTTCTTCTCACAGGCTCCCAGGCTGAGGCTGACGGCTGCGGCAGCCAGGATGAGGAAGAGCTTTTTAAACCGGTTCATTCTGCACTTCCCGTCGAAAAGGTCTCAGGGACGGCTTAGAAGCCGTGAGGGATGTATCCCATGAGCAACAGAATCAGCACAATGACCAGCAGAACGCCCAAGGCTCCGCTCGGCGCATATCCCCAGTTACGACTGTAGCCCCAATTGGGCAGACCGCCGACGAGAAGGAGCAGCAGAACCACCAAGAGCACCGTTCCCATTCCATACCTCCGGCAATAACTTTGCTATTCCATTTACGACAGAACCTGACGCTGGTCACGCCGGGGTTCGCCTCCGCCATTCCCTGAGTGCAATCCGGCGAACACGGGGTACAGTTAAGGCAACGACCGGGGTGGTCTGGGATAGGGGAGGTAGCAGTGTCCGACACCGCCATCCGCCGCCGGGATACCGAGCTCACAACCCTCCAGCAGCGCATCTTCCAGCTCGCGTACATGATCCTCGGGGACCGCACGTCGTCCGAGGACGTCGCTCAGGAAACGATCGCCCGAGTGGTCGAGCACCGCGATAGTTACCGCGGGGAAGGCGACTTCTTCGCCTGGGCCTGCGCCATCGCGGTCAACCTGTGCCGCGGGAAACGGAAGCAGGAGAAAAAGCAGGCGCGGTTCATGGAGCAGAAGCTCCTCGAGCAGACCGAGCTGCGCAGCCCCGCCCACGGGCCCGCCACCAGCGTCGTCCTCCACGAGTCCCACGAGCGCGCCGCCGTCGCCGTCCGCTCCCTCTCGCCCCTCCTTCGCGACGTCTTCATCCTCCACTACATCGAGGGCATGCCGTACGCCGACATCGCCCGCATCCTCGACATCTCCGCCGGCGCCTGCCGGCTCCGCGCCCGGCGCGCCCGCGAAGCCCTCAAGGCCAACCTCGCCGGCATGCTTTCCCCCGAGGTCCACCGCCGCCTCGAGCTCGACGGGCTCTAGGAAGTAATTCAAGTTTTCATGACACGCGGGGCCGACCCCGGAATCATTCCCGCAAGGGACACCTGGGACCGGGGACCGAAAGGAGCAGACGTGATGGCCCGTCGCCCCCTTGTCCTCTGCATCGACGACGAGAAACCCATCCTCTCGGCGCTCGCCCGCCTCCTGCGGCGCGAGCCGTACGACCTCGTCACCACCGACGACCCCGAGGAAGCCCTCGATCGCATCCGCAGCGGCGACGTCACCCTCGTCGTCGCCGACTACCGCATGCCCGGCATCAGCGGGACCAGTCTCCTCCAGGTGGCGAAAGCGTCGTCGCCGACGACGATCCGCATCATGCTCACCGGCTACCCCCAGGACGGCTGGATCCGCGCCGCCGAAGAGAACGGCCTGATGCGCGTCTGCACCAAGCCCTGGGACGACGTCGAACTTCGCAACCTCATCCGGGAGGAACTCGACCTGCCCGCTCAGTAACCAGTAACCGGTAATCGGTAACCCCGGGGGGACGCAAGGGGGATCCGTTCGGTTACGGGGTACCGGTTACTGGTTACTTCCTCTTTTCGGTTATTCGGCGTGACAGTCGACCCACAGATGGACTTAGATAGATATGGATGCCGCCGGGCCGGTCACGGAGACGTTCGCGGAAATCCTGAGGACCCACCAGGGACGGGTCCGCGCCTACCTCCGACGGTGGGTGCTCGAAGCGGATCTCGCCGACGACCTGGCGCAGGAAACCTTCCTCGCCGCGTACCGGAGCCTGCCGACGCGCAACCCCGCGGCGCCGATCGACTTCTGGCTCCTCTCCATCGCCCGACACCGCGCGCTCAAGCATCTGCGCGATGAAGCCCGGCGGCCGCTGCCGGCGGCGCTCGCCGAGTGGTGCGCCGCGCGCCTCGAGTCGCGCGAGGACGCCATGAACGACGACGTCTCCGCGCTCCAGCAGTGCCTCGCGGGACTGCCGCAGCACAGCGCGGGACTCATCTCCGCGTACTACCGAGACCACCTGACGTCGGCCGAGATCGCCCGACGCTCCGGCAAGAAAGAGAGCGCCGTCCGGATGACGCTGCTCCGCATCCGCGAGGCGCTCCGGCAGTGCGTCGAGCAGCGGCGCCTCGGCGCGGAGGCGGGACGATGAGCCGCACCGAAGAGCTCTGGACCCGCTTCCTGTCGGACGGCCGCCTCGCCGCCGCCGAGGAGCGCGAGCTGCTCGCCGCGATGGAGGCCGACCCGGCCCTCCGCGACCGGCTGGTGAGCGACAAGGAATTCGACGGCCTCCTCGGCGCCGTCTGCGCCGACGACGCCGACGCGTTCGCGCGGTCGTTTCAGGACCGCCTCGCCGTCGAGAACGACTCGCGCTTCATCGCCCGGGTCGAGAAGCGGCTCCGCCGTCCCAGCCATAAATCCGACGGTTGGGTTTATGGCGTGGCCGCTGCGGTGCTCGCGGCCATCATCCTTGTCGTGATGATGTCGGGGACCCGGTCGCCGGCGCCGGTGGTGATCATTCCCAAGCTCGACGTTCCGCCGCCGAAGACGCTGCCGCCGATCGAAACCCCCAAACAGCCCGAGAAGCCGAAGGTCGTCGAACCGGTGATCGCTCCGAAGCTCGAAGTACCGCCGGCAGCGCCCAAGCCTCCGAAGGTCGAAGAGCCGAAACCCCTCATCGTCCCCGAGACGAAGCCGGCCCCGAAAGTCACCCAGGTGATCGTCGCGAAGAACGTCACCACCGGTGCGGACCTGGCTGCCGGCGCGGGAGTCGAGGGCGCGGCGACGGTCGTCTATCCCGACGGGACGAAACTCGACCTCGGGGCCGAGACGACCGTGCGCGACCTCCTCGACGCCAAGGGCAAAACCCTGACCCTCGAGAAGGGCGTCCTGGTCGCCGACGTCGTGAAGCAGCCGCAGCCCATGATCCTCAAGACGCCGCACGCGGAGATCCGCGTCCTTGGGACGACGCTGCGGGTGACGATCGAGCCGGGCTCGACGCGCCTCGACGTCCTCTCGGGCAAAGTCCGCCTCATTCGCGCGCTCGACAACAAGTACGTCGACGTCATCACCGGCCACTACGCCGTCGCGGGCGCCGGGATCGAGCTCGTCGCAAAATCCACGACCCCGAAGCCCAGGCCCGTCCTCCTCCAGGAGACCTTCCAGGGCGGGCTCGACCGGTGGAAGACCGTCGGGCCCGCGGGGCTGATCAAGACTGGCGGGCAACTGGAGATCGACCTGTCCAAGCCGACCCCCGACGGCTGGAGCGGCGCGGGCATCGTCTCGCGCCAGTCGTTCGCGCCGTCGATGTCGCTCGCGCTCGACGTCGACCTCCCCGTGCTCCACCCCTCGGTCGTTGCGGCCGTCGTCTTCATCCCGCAGGGCCAGAAGCGGGGCGGAGAAGGCGTCTTCCGCCTCCAGCTGCGCGGCACGCGCTACTCGCTGACGACGGAATCGGGCGAGGCGCGCGACGTCGCCGGCGCCGACCGCGCGGGCGCGGCGGGCCGCGAGCGGTGGCGCATCGAGGTCGACGGCGGCGCGGTCCGCCTCCTCGTCAACGACGTCGAGATCCTGAAATCCAAGCACGGTCTCCCGGCGGCGCCGGGATACGCGATCGAGATCGACGGCAGCGTCCGCGCGGACGCGCCGTCCGGGGCGAGAGCCGGCTTCGACAACCTGACGATCGAAGCGCTGAAGTAAGGCTCGAAAAGTCATTCCCAAACGACCCCAGAGATACTCTGCCCAAAGGAGGACGAGATGGTCGCAACGCTGCTGCTGTTCATGGTCCAGTCCGGGCTCGCGAGCGGCTGGGAGGACGGCCAGCCCCTCGGGAACGCGAACCAGGTGATCTATTCGAAAGACGTGGCCGGCCCGTTCAACACGATGAACCCGGGACCCGAGTGCTCGCGCCGCACCAACGAAGTCCAGCACGGCGGCTCGTATGCGCTCATGATCTCGGGCACGTCGAACAACGCCTACGCCTACTGCTACTACAAGCTCTTCGACGACAACCTTCCGATCCGCGCGGGGACGCAGCTCAAGTACTGGATCTGGCACCAGGGGACCGCCAAGATCGCCGTCGACGGCCACTTCACCGACGGCTCGACGATCCGCGACGGCGGCTTCGTCGACCAGCACGGCCGGAACATTCACCCCGGCACGCGCGTCGAGCCGGTCGGACAGTGGGTGTACGTCGAGGTCAACCTCTCCGCGGCCGCGGGGAAGACGCTCGACTTCGTCATGATCGGCTTCGACAACGGCGGCGACGGCTTCACCGGGCCGTACCGCGCGTACGTCGACGACTTCGCGATCGTCACGGAAGAGAGCATCGGCGTGCAGCTCCAGGCGATGAACGGGCAGTTCATGGTCGCCGAGGGCGCGGGCGGCGGCGCGGTCAACGCGAACCGCGACGGCGCCGGTCCGTGGGAGACGTTCGCGCTCGTCGACCTGAACGGCGGGACGCTCAACCACGGCGACCCCGTGCGGCTCCGCACGTGGGACGGTCAGCACTACCTGATCGCGTATCCCGGCGGGCTGCTGGACGCGCGGTCGACCAATCCCGGCGGGTGGGAGACGTTCACCGTCGAGCGCCGCGCCGGCGCGGGGGCGGTCCGCGAAGGCGACGGCATCGGCCTCCGCAGCGCGCACAACCTGTACGTCGTCGCGGAAAACGGCGGCGGGACGATCGTCAACGCCGACCGCGGCGGCTTCGGCCCGTGGGAGGAGTTCCGGATCCAGGCGGCGCCCGGGTCACGGCTCTCGGGCAATCATCCGTCGCCGATCGTCGGCCGGCTGCGGCTCGACGGCAACCGGATGTACGTCGACGACACGGGCCCCGTGCTGCCGGTCTTCTGTCATTTCGGCGAGGCGTTCTCTAGATACACGCGCAACCGCGACGCCGTCCGCCGCCAGCTCGACGTGATCGCGCAGGCGGGCTACCACGGGATCCGGTTCTGGTCGACGCTGGGCGGCGGAGGCGGCGGGTTCTGGGAGGGCCGCGAGGTGTACGAGGCGTGGACGCCCGACTACTGGGGGCAGCTGCGGGACTTCCTGCGCGACATCGGCGCGCGGCAGCTCCGCGCGGTGATCAGCCAGGGCGATATGTTCCCCGCGGCGATCCCCGACCGGTTCCACTTCGCGCAGCGGCTGTCGGACGTGCTGGACGAAGTCGGCGCCGCCGGCACGGTCGCGATCATCGAGGGGGAAAACGAGTCGTGGCAGACCGGAGAGCCCGACCCGAACCGGCTGGCGCAGTTCGTGGGGTGGATCAAGCAGCGCCATCCCGCGACGCTCTGCACGATCTCGTCGCCTCCGGGCGAAGGCGTCGACGAGTTGAACGCGTGGTCGGTCTATCCGGCCGACCTGTTCGACGTCCACGGCTACCGCGACGGCCACTGGTGGGACAAGGTCCGCCACATCTTCAGCATTTCCTATGAGGGGCAGCCGCAGAAGCGGCTCGGCTGGCAGGGCGAGCCGTGCGGGCCGGGCGCGGCGGTGAGCGTGACGACGAACAAGCAGGAGCTGGACGGCAACACGCTGCCGGCGATGGCGGGGATGAGCCTGATGTCGCGCCAGGCGTGGTGCTTCATGAGCGGCGCCGGCGTCCTGTTCGACTATCCGATCGACTCCGAGCTCGGCTTCTGGGAGGTTCCGCGCATCCGCGAAGCGCTGCCGCGCGACGTGATGAGCTTCTCGCGCCTGATCCACGGCGGCGACCGCTGGGCGAACGACCGGGTCTTCGCGGCGCAGGGCGAGACGCGCTGCGACCACGCCCTCTCGGACGACGGCCGCTTCGTCGCGGTCATCTATGGTCCGACCCTGACCTACACCCAGGTCCGTCCGGCGACGATCGACAAAGTGACGGATCTCGGTGGGAAGGCGCGGATCATCGTGGGAAGACGGTAACCCAAACGTAACCCGTACCCGGTACCCCGTACACGGGATCCCCCTCCTTCCTCCCCCGGGGGGAGATGCAGGAGGGGGGCCCCCGGTTACGGCGTACGGTGTACGGGTTACATCTTCGACTTGAGGATTCACCGATGGTCATGATGAAAACTCTGTCGCTGTTGATCGTGTTGGCTTCGCCGGCGGCGGCGTCGGACTGGTATGTCTCGCCGACCGGAGCTTCCGGGAACAACGGGAGCATCGATAGTCCCTGGGATCTCCAGACGGCGCTCAACCAGCCGGCCGCGATCAAGTCGGGAGACACGATCTGGCTCCGCGGCGGCACCTACAACGGCGCCTATCGCAGCAACCTGGCCGGCGCGGACGGGCAGCCGATTATCGTCCGGCAGTATCCGGGCGAGCGGGCCCTGCTGGACGGCAACAACGCCGCCGCAAGATCCTCCGGACGGGTGCTCCAGGTCAACGGCTCCTACACGTGGTTCTGGGGCTTCGAGGTGATGAGCTCGGAGGCCGCGCCGCCCGTCGAGTCGTCGGGCCCCGACGTTCCCGAGGGCATCGTGATCCGCGACTCCCATCACATCAAGCTGATCAACCTGGTCGTGCACGACATGGTCGGGCAGGGGATCGCGTTCTGGTCGGAGAACCGCGACTCCGAGATCGAAGGCTGCCTCGTGTTCTTCAACGGGATGAACAGCTGGGATCACGGCATCTACCTGCAGAACCAGGTCGGCACCAAGCGGGTGGTCGACAATCTCATCTTCCAGCAGGCGAGCCACGGCATCCATGGCTACGGCTCGACGGTCGCGTATCTCGACAACATCCAGCTGGAAGGCAACACGGTGTTCAACAACTCGTACATGGTCGGCGGGAGCGGCCGCAACATCCTGCTGGGCGGCGGCCGGACCGCGTCGAATCCGGTCATCGCGTCCAACTTCACGTACTTCACGAACTTCGACAACAACTCCAACATCGGGTATTCCGCCGGCGTGGCGAACGGGCAGGTCACGGGGAACTACTTCATCGCGGGAAACGTCGCGCTGCGCCTCATCAACTACTCGGGCACGTTCACCGGCAACGTCGTGATCGGCGAGCCCGACCCGTCGAACCTCGCGTCGATTCATCCCTCGAACACCTATCTCGCGACCCGGCCGGCTACCGGATCCACGGTCTTCGTCCGGCCCAATCCCCACGAGACGGGCCGGGCCCATGTCACCATCTACAACTGGGCGAAGACGGCGACCGTGCCGGTGAACCTGTCGGCCGCGGGGCTGACGAACGGGACGTCGTTCGAGGTCCGGGATGCACAGAATTACTTCGGCGCGCCGGTCTTCACCGGGACCTACACGGGGGCGGCCGTGACGCTGCCCATGACCGGTCTCTCGTCGGGCAAGCCGGTCCGCTTTGCCGCGCCGGCCCACACGACCGCCGAGTTCGGCGCGTTCGTCGTCGTTCCCCTCGGCGCCGCGAGTCCGACGCCGCCTCCGCCGCCGGCCAAACCTCATTCCCGGAGAGGCTGCGGGATGCTGGGAGTCGAGGCGATGCTGCTGTGGCTCCTGCGTTACATTCGCCGCCCGAGACGCCACTCCTAGGGCATGATCAACCTCTTGCTTGCGCTCGCGCTGACCCAGGACGCCGGACCCGACTCGTTCGACCGGCTCCACTCCCTCGTCCGTCCGGTGGAAAAAGAAGCGCCGTGGTCGGACATCCCGTGGATGACCAGCCTGTGGCAGGCGCGCGAGCGCGCCGCGCGGGAAGGGAAGCCGCTCCTCATCTGGGGCGCGGGCGGCGGCGGCCATCCGCTCGGCCTCTGCTGAAACGGCGCCTTCGGAGGCCGTGCCGCCTCCAAATGGTCCGCGCAGACGATCGCCAAGGTGACCGAGAAGTTCGTGCCCGTGTCGATCGAGATCGCCTACTCCGGCCGGCGCCCCGACGCGGAAGGGAAGTTCATCCGCGAGAAGCTGAAGCGGCCGTCGTGGAACGGCTGGATCGCGGCGACGCCGAACGGGACGATCCTCAACGAGGAGCCCTATCTCGACCTGGTCCTGCTTCGCGGCCTCGAGAAGTGGAATGAGCTGCCGGAAGCGGACCGCAAGCCGGGCCTCGCGCTCGACGACCTGGGCTCCGCCGACCCGGCGCTCGATCTCGTGCCGCCCGCGGGCGGGCTCGTCCTGAACGTCTTCATCCGGTCGCTCGACCGCACCGCGAGCGGCAAGCTGGTCGCGCCGATGAAGATCGACCTGAACAACGCCGGCGCGCCGCCGATCGACGCCCAGGCGCAACGCGACCATTTCTGGATCTCCGCCGAGGAGGCCGCGTCGATCATCGAATCCAAGACGGTCGCGCCGTTTCTCGCCGACCGCCTCTGCCGTTTCTACCTCAAGGACAGCGCCACCTGCATCCCCGGGACGTCCGCGTCCAGGTACGGGGGCTACACGGGGGCGATGACCTCGAAACTGGTCGGGACGACGATCCATCTCGAGGGATCGGCGAAGGGCAACGGCCCTGAGTTCCAGCTCCGCGGTCGGATCGAGTTCGACGCGGCGAAGAAGGTCTTCACGCGGTTCGACCTGACCGCGTTCTCGGAAGAAGGCCACACGGACAAGAAGAGCGGGGTAACCTCACCGTTGGGGATCGCGTTCGAGCTCGCGAAGGGCGACCGCGCGATGGATCGCGTGCCGCCGTACTTCTTCACGGTCGACCGCTGGACCGATCCCAAGTCGATGGTGGAGGCCTACTTCAAGCCGCGCAAATGATGACCTTGCTGTTGGCGCTCCTCCTCGCCAGTGGAACAAAAACGACCGTCGTTTTTGTTCCTGGGGCGGATCAGGATCCGCTGCCCACGGCGCCGGCGGGGTTCAAGGTCGAGCTGCTCCACACCGCCACGCCCGAGGAAGGGTCGTGGGTGGCGATGACGTTCGACCCCCAAGGCCGGATCGTCATCTCGCCCGAGAAAGGGTCGCTGCATCGGGTGACGCTTCCGGGCTCGGTCGAGAAAATCTCGGCCCCGGTTGGAGACGCGCAGGGCCTGGTCTTCGCCTACGGCAGCCTCTATGTGAACGGCAGGGGGCCGGACGGCACCGGCCTTTATCGCCTGTTCGACCGCGACGGCGTCTTCGACGTCCGTCTTCTCCGGAAGTGGCCGCTCGAGATGACCGAGCACGGCCCGCACGCGGTCGTGCCGGGGCCCGACGGCAAGCTCTACGTCGTCAACGGCAACTACACCAAGGTGCCGACCGACCTGTCGCCGAAGTCGCCCCACCGGAACTACGCCGAGGATCTGCTGCTGCCGCGGCAGTGGGACGCGACGGGCCACGCGGTCGGCCTGCTTGCGCCGGGCGGCGTGGTACTGCGGACCGATCCCGACGGCAAGGAGTGGGAGCTCTTCTGCGGCGGACTCCGCAACGCGTACGACATCGCGTTCAACGCCGACGGCGAGCTGTTCACGTACGACTCCGACATGGAGCGCGACCTCGGCTCGCCGTGGTACCGTCCGACGCGCATCTTTCACCTGATCGCCGGCGGCGAGTACGGCTGGCGGTCGGGGACGGGGAAGTGGCCGCCCGAGTATCCCGACGTCCTGCCGAGCGTGGTCGACGTCGGGCGCGGGTCGCCGACGGGCGTCATCTTCGGCACCCACAGCCGGTTTCCGTCGCGCTATCGCCGCGCGCTGTTCGCGGCGGACTGGGCGTTCGGCCGGATCCTCGCGGTCCACCTGACGCCCGCGGGCGCGACGTACCGCGGGACGGTCGAGCCGTTCGTCGCGGGGACGCCGCTCAACGTCACGGACCTCGAGTTCGGCCCCGACGGCGCGATGTACTTCATCACCGGCGGCCGCGGGACGCGGTCGCAGCTCTTCCGGGTGACGTCGACGGAATCCTCGTCCGACGAGACTTCCGACGATCATTCGGCCCGGGATCTGCGCCGCACGCTCGAGGAGTCTCCGTCGCTCGAGACGATCTGGCCGCAGCTCTCGTCGCCCGACCGCTGGATCCGCTATGCCGCGCGGGTCGCGCTGGAGCGCCATCCGGTGGAGTCGTGGCGGGAGAAGGCGAGCGGCCTCGGCGCGCTGACGGCCCTGGCGAGACTCGGGGGAGCGGAGGTGGTCGACCGGGTGACGGCGCTCTCGTGGGAGCGGCTCGGCGACGCCGAGAGGCTGGACGCGGTACGGATCCTGGGGCTCGCGTTCATCCGTCGGGGCCCGCCCGACGCGAAGGCGCGGACGCGCGTGCTCGACTGGCTGGACGGCCGCTATCCGTCGGGATCGTTCCCGCTCGATCGCGAGCTGGTCCAGCTGCTGGTCTACCTGGAGGCGGACAAGGTCGTCGGCCGGACGCTGCGGCTGCTCGCGCAGTCGAAGGGGCAGGAAGACCAGATGCACTACGCGTTCGTGCTGCGGAACGTGAAGAGCGGCTGGTCGTCGGCGGAGCGGGAGGAGTACTTCCGCTGGTTCGGCAATTTTTCCGACTACAAGGGCGACATCGGCTTCCCGCTGTTCCTGAGGAACGTGCGGATCGATGCGTTGAAGACGGTGAGCGCGGAGGAGCGGAAGGCGCTGCAGCCGATCCTGGACAGCCAGTTCCGGAAGGATTCGGCGGTGTTCCAGCGGACGGCGCCGGTGGTGCAGAAGTGGAAGGTCGAGGAGCTCCAGCCCGACGTCGAGAAGCTGAGCGGCCGCCGCAACTTCACGCGCGGCAAGGCCGCGTTCGCGAAGGCGCAGTGCCTGGCGTGTCATTCGTTCGCGGGCGAAGGCGGGGCGGTGGGGCCGGATCTGACGGGCGTCGCCAAGCGTCTCAACCCGCACGACCTGTTCGAGGCGGTCTTTTATCCGTCAAAGATTGTCTCGGATCAGTACCAGAACACGCTCTATCAGCTCGACGACGGGAGCGTGGTGCTGGGGCGCAAGATGGATGAGACGGCCGACAAGCTCGTGATCGCGCCCGACCTGTTGACGGATGAGCGGGTGGAGATTCCCAAGAAGAGGATTTCCCGCACGAAGCCTTCCGCGCTCTCTCCGATGCCGGAAGGGCTGCTGGACACGCTGACGAAATTCGAAGTCCTCGATCTCTTCGCCTACCTCCAGTCTGACGGAAAAGAATAATCGGTTTTTCTGTCCCAAACCCGCCCCTCGCGCCACCAGTCTGGTAAGAAGCTATGGTGCCCAACGACCGTCTCAAGGACCTGCTGGCGTTCCGCTCGGAGCTGCTGGGCTTCATCCGGGCGATTCTCCGGAACACGGCGGATGCCGAAGACCTGTTCCAGGAGACGTGCCGGATCATCCTCGAGAAGTCGGACCAGACGGGCCCGATCGTCGACTTCCGCGCGTGGGCGAAGGAGATCGCGCGGCGGCAGGTGCTGCAGCACTACCGGACGCTGAGGACGCGGAAGACGTCGACGGTGCCGTCGGAGGAAATGGCGGAGCTGGTGAGCGACGTCTACCTGAAGCATTCGCCGGCGCCCGAGGTGCTGGCCGAGGAGTCGGCGGCGCTGCGGGCGTGCCTTGAGGAGATGCCCGAGAAGCAGCGGCAGCTCATCCGGCTCCGGTTCCTCGCCGGCCAGGGCTACGACGCCATCGCGCGCGCGATTCAGGGGAGCGAGGGCGCGATCCGCCGCATGGTCGCGCGGACCCGGATCCTCCTCACGGAATGCGTGCGCCAGCGGCTGGGGCTCGCGGGGAGGGGGCAGTGATGGACCGCGAGAAGTTGAAGGCGGACATCCTCCGCTACCTCGACAGCGACCTGACTCCTGAGGAGGAGCGAGCGCTCGCGGCGCAGATCCGCGGCAACAAGGAGGCCGAGGACCTGCTCGCCGAGCTGATGCGGTTCAACGGCAACATCGCGACCGTGCTCACCGAAGCGGCCGGCGAGAAGGCGGCGCGGCGGGAAATGCGCGGGCGTCGGCCCTCTACCGGGACGTCGTCGGCGACCTGGATCCTCATCGCCGCGGGCATCGCGGCCGCGATCCTGCTCGCGGTGTTCGCGTCGGGTTCGGACCCCGAGCCGATCCGGAAGCCGAAGCCCATCGTCAAGCGGGAGGAAGTCCGCGAGGTTCCGCCGCCTCCTCCGCCGCCCCCGGACCCTGCGCCGGCGCCCCAACCGAAGCCCATTCCCAAACCGGTCCCGCCGCCGGAACCGCCGAAGCCTTTGCCGGAGACGCCGAAGCCGGCGCCTCAACCCACGCCGGAACCCGAGACCCCGAAGCCCGTTCCGGAGACGCCGAAGCCGGAGCCTCCGAAGACGACGACCAAGGTCGACGTGATCGTCGCGACGCTCGAGAGCTTCAAGGGCGACGTGCTGGTCCAGGGAGAGAAGGCGAAGGAAGGGCCGCTGGTCGCGGGTGTGAAGGTCGAGACCGGCGCCGGCGAAGCGGCGCTCAAGCTCGTCGATGGGACGAAGATCGATCTCGCCGCGGAGACGCGCGTCGACAAGATCACGAACGGCGAGGGGAAGAGGATCGCGCTCGATCAGGGCATCCTGACCGCCGACGTGAAGAAGCAGCCGGCGGGGCAACCGCTCGTCATCGTCACCCCCCACGCGGAAGCGCGCGTCCTGGGGACGCGGTTCACGCTGACGGTCAAAGGCGACGCGACGCGGCTCGACGTGCAGGAGGGCCGGGTCCGGCTGACGCGCCTCTCGGACAAATCCTATGTCGACGTCGGCGCGGGCTCGTACTCCATCGCGGCGCCCGGTCCGCGTCCGGTGGTGAAGAAGATCCCCGCGGTCAATCCGAAGCTGCTGCTCAGCGAGGACTTCGAGGCCGACGGCCGCTGGCAGCTGCTGACGGACGGGTTCCCGGCGACGGCGAAGGGCAAGGTCGAGATCGACCTTTCGCCGAAGTCCTCCTATGCCTACGCGCAGGGCGGCTGGCACCTGCCGGGCGGCGTCCGCCTCAAGCAGGGGGCGTTCGCGCTGCCGTTCCGGCTAACGGTCGACGTCGAGGTCTCCGTGAAGCACGACAACCTGAACGCCGTGATCGCGCTCGTGCCGGCGTCGGCCAAGGCGGGCGTGGTGAAGAACGAGCTCACGGCGCGGCTCCGCGGCGGCGAATACGCGATCCTCGTCGAGAACGCCAAGACGAAGACGTCGAGCGCCGGCGCGTTTCCGATCAAGACCCAATGGATCGTCGAGCTCGACAAGCAGGAGATCCGCTTCTCGGCCGGCGGCAAGGAAGTGGGGCGCCAGGCCCACGGGCTCACGATGACGGAAGACTATAAATTCGAGCTCCAGGGCGCCGCGAAGGCGGACGTGCCCGCGGGGGCGAAAGTCACGTTCGACAACCTCAAGGTCGAGATCATCGACCGGTAGTCGCAGGGTCGGCGAGGACTCTGCTGAAACTTTCCCGTGAAAACGGTCCCTCTCAAAGTCTGTCCACAGTCAGGAGAAGCGCGATGAAGACGACGCTGACGTTGCTGTTCGCGGTGCTGACGTCGACCGCGGCCTGGTCGCAGGAGCTGATCCTGGACGATTCGCTTCGCGGCGGTACGCAGGGCGCCGTCGGGGGCGGGTCGTTCGGGCCCGACGGGTGGCGGGTCACGAACAAGAACGACTTCATCTACTGGCACATCCCGACGGTGAGCCAGGGCGCCGTCGAGTACTCGGTCCGCGGCCTCATCCCGAACGACGGCCGCGCCGAGGGCAACGACAAGAACGAGCTGTTCCACATGTACGACTGGACGTACAGCAATGCCGACACCAGCTACGACGGCTACCGCAACGGACCCTACAAGCACTTCGTCCGCAAGACCAACATGATGGACCCTGGCAAGACGAACTCCATGGAGATGCTGCTCAAGATCACCTCGGACGAGATCGAGCCCGACACGTCGGTCCTGTCGTGGGATCCGAGCCATACGTATCGGTTCCGCGAGGAGTGGGGACCGGACGGGGCGGGCCGCTGCGTCTTCCGCGTGTTCCGCGACGGCGTCCAGATCATGAACATGTCGGTGCTGGGCACCTGGACGCCGGGCGGCCACGCGGTCCGCATCGCCGGCTCGACGCGCGCGCCGCTCTATCCCGACTTCGGCGCGCCGGTCGACGCCGTGTTCAGCGACGTCAAAGTCTGGCGCGGAACCGGCTCGGCGCCTCCGCCTCCGCCCCCGCCGGGCGGCGGCGTCCCGCGCGTCGGGCTGAGCGGCGACAAGCTGACGATCAACGGCCAGCCGGCCTTCCTGCTCGGCGTGAGCTACTTCGATGCCGTCGCGTGGCGGGTCGGCGACCTGAACGAGTTCTCCAACCGCCGGTTCAACATGATCCGGATCTGGTGCGACTGGGATGCGCCGAACGGCAAGAGCCTGCTCGACGCGAACGGCAACCTGGTGCGGCGGCAGACGCTGATCGACCTGGTCCGCGCCGCGGGGCAGCGGGGGCTGGTCGTGAACGTGACCATCTGCGCGCCGGAAGGAAATGCGCGGAGCGCGTCGGCGCGCGAGGCCGCGTGCCGCAACGTCGTCTCCGCCCTCGCGGGCGAATCGAACGTCTACTTCGACGTCATGAACGAGCACGCCCATCCCGCGGGCCCGGCGACGCACGACGAGGTCGCGCGGTTCTTCAGCGCGGCCCGGTCGGCGTCGGGGTCGGCGGTCCTGACGGTCTCCGACAGCTACGTCTTCAGCGGCCAGGTGGACACGGGCCACGTGGACGCCGAGCTCGCCGCCGGGACGCAGATGATCTCGCCCCACATGGAGCGGACGGGCGACTGGTGGTCGCAGAGCGGCAACCGGGTGCGGGTGCTCAAGAGCTATCTCGCGTCGAGGGGCCGGAACATTCCGGTGCTGCTCGATGAAGAAGCCCGCCGGGGCCACAGCGGACTCAATCCGAGCCGCGACGAGTTCTTCGAGGCGGCGCGCCAGGCGCGCGACGCGGGCGCGACGGGCTGGGTGTTCCACACCGCCGCGGGGTTCGACCTGTCGGCGGCGAGCTTCTTCGACACGATCGATTCCGTCGAGCGGGAAGTGGTGGACGGCCTGGCGACCGTGATCTTCGGCGCGGGCGGCGGGACGCCGCCGCCGGGCGGGTCGAGCTCGCTCGCGTCGGGCTGGGAGGACGGCCAGCCCCTGGGGAACAGCGACGTGGTGCTCTACTCCAAGGACGTGGCCGGTCCGTTCAACACGATGAGCCCGCCGCCGGAATGCTCGCGCCGCTCGGGCGAGCAGCAGCATTCGGGGTCGAACGCGCTGATGATCTCGGGGACGTCGAACGCCGCGTACGCCTACTGCTACTACAAGGTGTTCGACGACAACATCGCCATCCAGAACGGCACGAAGCTGAAGTACTGGATCTGGCACCAGGGGACGCCGAAGATCGCGCTCGACGGCCATTTCACGGACGGGTCGACGATCCGCGACGGCGGCTTCAAGGACCAGAACGGCGTCTCGATCCATCCGGGGCTGCGGACCGATCCGATGGGCAGCTGGACTTCCGTCGTGGTGGATCTCTCGGCCGCCGCGGGGAAGACGCTCGATTTCCTCATGGTCGGATTCGACAACGGCGGGAACGGCTTCACGGGGTCGTATCGAGCGTACGTCGACGACTTCTCGATCGGGGTCGATCCCTCGGCGCCGCCTCCGCCCCCGCCGCCGCCTCCTCCGCCGGGGGCGTTCGTGACGATCAATGGGATCGCGACTGGCGGGCCGACGTCGCTCGCGACGGCGCAGGTGAACGCGCTGCCGTACAGCGACCGGAGCTACACGATCACGAGTCTCTCGAGCCGGCTCCAGGGCGGGGTCCTGGTTCGGATCCCGAACAGCGACAAGTACAACCGCTCGACGTCGTACCTGACGCTCTCCGTTTCGGAGGAGGCGTTCGTCTATGTGGCCTACGACCGGCGCGGGTACGCGGTGATGCCGCGGTGGCTGGACGACGACGCGTTCTGGTCGCTGACGGGGGAATCGCTGTCGACGTCGGACAGCGCCTCGTCGCCGATGCCGGTGTTCGTCCGCCGCGTCCAGGCGGGGTCAGTGACGCTCGGCGGGAACTGGGAGGGTCGCGACACGGGCGCGCAGAGCAACTACGTGGTGGTGGTCCAGCCGGCCGCGGGACGGACGCCGGGCGGCGGTCTCGAGGAGGTGGCGCTCGAGACGTTCGGGCCGGCGCCGGAGGCGATCGCGCCCTACGCGTTCGTGAGTCCGGGGGACAGCGACGGCGACGGTCTGACCGACGCGTTCGAGCGGTCGGTGGGGCTGGATCCCTACAACGCGTTCACGAAGGCGGACGGCGTGGCGGACGAGGTGGCGATCGCGCCGGACGGGAAGACGTACTTCGAGGCGCAGTCGACGAAGGCGCCGACGTCGGGCGGCTGCGGATTGACGGGCCTCGAGGTGGTGCTGCTGCTCGGGCTGATCCGGCTCATCGCCGCTCGACCCAGTGGAGGGCGTACTGGAAGAGCTGCGAGGTGTCCTTGAGGTTGAGCTTGTCCTTGAGCTTGGCTTGGTAGGACTCGATGGTCTTCACGCTGAGGTGGAGCTTCTTGGCGATCTCGCTCGCGCCGAGGCCCTCGCCGATGCATTCGAAGACCTCGAGCTCGCGGTCGGTGAGGCGCGACACGGGCGAGCCCGTGCGCGTCCCGCCGCTGCGGGTCACCGCCTGGAGGAACTCCTCGGACATGCGGGGGCTGACGTAGACCTTTCCCTCGAGCACCTGGCGGACCGCGTGCTCGACCTGCCCGATCGCCTCCTTCTTCATGATGTAGCCGCGGGCGCCGGCCCGGAGGCACCGCTCGGCGTAGTAGGACTCGTCGTGCATGGAGAGGACGAGCACGGGCAGCGAGGGGTGGCGCGCCTTGAGGGTCTTGAGGAGCTCGAGGCCGCTCATGTCGCCGAGGGTAAGGTCGACGATCGCGACGTCGGGCGGTGCGGCGTCGATCTTGGCGAGCGCCTCCTCGGCGGACGCGGCCTCGCCGCAGACGACAAGGTCGGGCGCCTGGTTGATCAACTCCGCGAGGCCGTTCCGGACGACGGCATGATCGTCGACCAGGAACACTTTCCGACGGCCCAGCGAAGTCGCCTTCTTCGCTACAGAGTCGGACATCATTGGTCTCTAGCGCAAATGCTATGCCGCGGGCGGCTCCGCGGCGATCGGAAGCAGTCCGGTCACCATTGTCCCTGAGGGAGAGCGACTTACGAACGAAAGGGTCGCGCCGAGGGCCTCCGCTCGGTATTTGATAATCCTCAAACCGCTACCGCCCTGTAGGTTTTCCTCTCGGGACGGTAGGCCGACGCCGGCGTCCAGCTTCATGGGGGAATCATAAGCACTCTTAATCGGGGATTCCACCGGCGGCCTGCATGAGGAGCATGAAGGAAGCTGGACTAGGGGATTTCCCCTATGGTATTGTAGGTGGCGTGAATAGGGGATTCTCACGGGAGGTCTGGGAGCGGCGGCTGGAAGAACTCCTGGAGTTCCGTCGCCGGGAAGGGCACCTCAACGTTCCCCGCGGCCGACTGGCGACCTGGGTCGCAAATCAGCGCCGACTGATCGGTGCGGGCGAGGTCGACGAGCACCGCGTGCGCCTGCTCCACGACGCCGGCGTGTCGTGGGAAGGCCTGGCCGCCCGGCGCGAAATGCAGCAGGCGGCGTGGGACCGGATGTACGGCGCGCTTCGCACGCTCAAGCGATCGACGGGCCATCTGAACGCGACGGAGCCGCGGCTCGCGGCGTGGATGGCGACGCAGCGGTTCCTTCGCAAGGCCGGGACGCTTTCCCCGGATCGCCAGGTGAAACTCGATGCGCTCGAATTCCCCTGGACCCGCCCGCCGGCTCCCGTGCCGGAACGGAACACGCGGGCCCAGGCGTGGGAGCGGTCGGTGCAGGCGCTTCGCGAGTACAAAGCCGCTCACGGCGACTGCGCCGTCCCCGCGCGCTGGCCGGGAGATCGCAAGCTGGCGCAGTGGGTGTCCCACCAGCGCACGCTGCGGAAGCACGGGCGGCTGGCGCCGCAGCGGATCGAGCAGCTTGACCGGCTGGGCTTCGTCTGGTCGGGCGAGTCTGCCGCTCGCGACCGCCGCTGGGACGATCGCTTCAACGCGCTGAAGCGTCACGGCCATCAGCCGCTGCAGGATCCGGCGCTCATCGCCTGGGTGTGGCGCCAGCGGAACGATCGCCGGCGAGGCGTCCTCCGTCCCGATCGCCTGCGCCGCCTCGAATCGATCCGGTTCGATTGGGCGCCCGTGGAGTCCCGGGCGCAGCGGCGGAAGAAGACATGGGAGACGATGTTCGCCGCGCTGAAGAAAACGCGTTGGCCCAATCGCCGGCTGGAGCGGTGGATCGCCGCTCAGCGGCGCCTTCATCAGAAGGGCCGGCTGTCGCGGGATCGGCAGCGCCGTCTAGAGGAAGCGGGAGTGTCCTGGACCTCGCGGGAGCAGAAGTGGGAGGCGAAGTTCGCCGACCTGGAGGCCTGGCGGCGGAGCCACGGAGACTGCAACGTCCCGATGGCGGCGGAGAAGGGCGGCGCGCTGGCCCGCTGGATCTCGGCGCAGCGGGCCGACTACAAGAGCGGGCGACTCTCCGAAGAGAGAATCTCGCGGCTCGATGCGATCGGCTTCATCTGGGAAGCGGCGCCTCATTTACTGCTTGTCCCATCCTCACGGTAAGTTTCAAGTTCCGCCTACCAATTCGAAGAGATAATTCCCGCCTATTACGCTACGGTATCTAGCGCAGAGGGCGGATCTCCCGCGCCTTGAATCTGTAACTGCTTTTCGCTCAGAGTGTTACTGTTCAAATGATAGTGGTTTTCCCCGATGGCACAGTCCTTGCAATCCCTGAGGTGCCTCGAGGAGTTGTTCCGGGGTGGGGTTGTGCGTTTCGCGGGAGCTTCGTAGAGAGGAGGCGATAATGGCCGGCAAGGGCGTTCGACTGAAAGCTTGGATCGGGCTGGTGTCCTACGCAGCCCTGTTCCTGGTCTCGAACCTGGCGTGGGCGCAGGACCCGAAGGCGGCGCCGCCGCCCAAGGATCCGACGATCGAGGAGCGCGTCGCGGACCTCGAGGCGTTGACGAACTCGACGGCGCCGGTCGTTCCGGCGACGCGCAAGAGCAACGTGTCGGTCAGCCCCGGCGACAACGCCTGGCTGCTGACCTCGAGCGCGCTGGTGCTCATGATGACGGGCCCGGGCCTGGCGCTCTTCTACGGCGGCCTGGTCCGCACGAAGAACGTCCTCTCGACGTTCATGCACAGCATGTTCCTGATGTGCCTGGTGTCGATCCTCTGGCTGGTGTTCGGCTACAGCATCGCGTTCGGCGATCCGATGGGCGGCGTGGATGCCGCAGGCGCGCCCAACGGATTCCTGGGCCGCATCTTCGGCAGCCCGACCCAGTACCTGATGCTGAAGGACGTCGGCGCGTCGCCCAACGGGACGTACGCCGGCACGATCCCGCACCAGACCTGGATGCTGTTCCAGCTGATGTTCGCGATCATCACGCCCGCCCTGATCTCGGGCGCGTACGCGGAGCGCATCAAGTTCAGCGCGATGGTGCTCTTCACGGTCCTCTGGGCGACGATCATCTACTTCCCGCTGGCCCACATGGTCTGGGGCAACGGCGGCCTCTTCAACTGGGGCCTGAACGGCAAGATCCCGGCGCTCGACTACGCCGGCGGCACGGTCGTCCACATCAGCTCGGGCGTCTCGGCGCTCGTGTGCGCCCTGGTCCTCGGCAAGCGCGTCGGGTATCCCGCGCAGCCGATGCCTCCGCACAACGTCGTCCTGAGCATGACCGGCGCGGGCCTCCTGTGGGTCGGCTGGTTCGGCTTCAACGCGGGCTCCGCGCTCAACGCGGGCACGATGGCGTCCTCGGCGTTCGCCGCCACGCACTTCGCGGCGGCCGCGGCCGGCTTCTCGTGGGCCCTGGCCGAGTGGTTCATGAAGGGCAAGCCCAGCGCCCTGGGCTGCGTCTCCGGCATGGTCGCCGGCCTCGTCGTGGTGACCCCGGCGTCGGGCTTCGTGTCCCCGACCAGCGCGACCCTCATGGGCCTGATCGGCGGCGTGGTCTGCTAC
>Ga0134121_10001617_pt1 | contig 20927 bp, 6 predicted proteins | sample KB301_FD_96463 | JGI IMG/M metagenome (GOLD analysis project Ga0134121, IMG submission 96463) | Terrestrial soil microbial communities without Nitrogen fertilizer from Kellogg Biological Station, Michigan, USA - KB3-0-1 | ecosystem: Environmental > Terrestrial > Soil > Unclassified ... | reverse complement strand
CTCGTTCGTCGGCAAAGACGTCAGCATCGATGCGAGCGCCAGGACGCAGGGCGACGGCGGGCGCGTCGTCGTCTGGTCCAACGAAGGCACGCAGTTCTACGGACAGATCGCAGCGCGCGGCGGTGCGCAGAGCGGCAGCGGCGGCTTCGTCGAGACCTCAGGTGGCACGCTGCAGGTCAGCGGCACGGTCGACACCTCCGCCGCCAACGGCACGCGCGGCACCTGGCTGCTCGATCCGAAGGACATCCTCATTGCCAGCTTCGGCATTCCCTATTCGGACGGGTCCAACAACTTGTTCTCGATTAGCCCGTCGCTTACATCGACGATTACCCCGGCGTCGATCAACGTATCGGTCAGCGATGTGGTCCTGCAGGCAAATAACGACGTTACGTTCGCCGAGGCGGTGAGCATCGCCAACTCGGGCACCAAGCTTACGGCTCAAGCCGGTCGCAGCATTCTCGTCAATGCGAATATCTCGACGAACAACGGCAACATCTTCTTGACCGCGAACGATGACAGCGGCTTGGTCAGCATTGCGAATCGTGATCCTGGTTCCGCGCAAATCCTGATGGCGCCAGGCACTGCGATCAACGCTGGCACTGCGGATCTGAAGCTCAGGGTCGGTACGGGCACCCTCGGTGCCGACCAGACGAGCGGCAACGTCGTGATCGGCAGCCTCACCGGCGGCCGCGTCGGCATCTTCTACGACTCCCTCACCCCTGGCGTCAGCATCACCCGTGCGGACGCCACGTCCTTGGTCAGCGCGAGCCAGTTCATCATTGATTCTGAGACAGCGACCATCGGTACCGCGGCGGCGCCGATTCGCATCAGCACGCCGATTCTCGAAGCGCACTATCACTTCCCTTCGGGTGGCATCTACATTGACTCGCCAAACCCTGGCAACTTGCAGATCGGCGGCGTCGATACGAGCTTCTTCCCCGGCTCTGTGCGTGGCGTTCAGGCCGGCGATGGCTCGGCCGGTGGCAGCGGCCCGATCAATCTCTCGGTGAATGGCAACCTGACGCAGCTTCCCGGCGGTGCGGGATGCGGCTTGACGGGCGGCACTGGCGGGCCGATCTGCTCGGTGAGCGGGGACATCACCATCACCACGACCGGCTCAATCAGCTTGAGCATGCCCGTAAAGAGCTTCTGGCCCGCTTTCACGCCTAACAACGTGTTCCTCCTCTCTGGCGGGGGAATCAGCAACTCAGGCTCGGGTGTGATCACCGCCGACCAGCTGCTCGTCAACAGTGCTTCGGGCGGCGTGAGTCTCAACGCGGCGACTAATCAGGTGAACACGCTCGCCGCCACCACGGCCAGCGGCGACTTCAACTTCAGCAACGGCCAGACCTTGACCATCGGATCAGTCACCGGACCGACCGGTACAGTCAACGGGATCAGCACGAATACTTCGAACGGTGCTGGCGGCGGCGCCGTTTTCATTAACGTGACTGGCGGTGACCTGGTGCTGAATCAGCCGATCACGACGGGCAATACCAGCAACCCCGGTGGCACTGCCGACTCGTCTATCAATCTCAACGCGAACAACATTACAGGTGGCGGCAGCCTCACCACTGGGAACACGAGCGGTGACTCCGCTTTCAGCTATATCTCGGTGTTCGCATCGGGCACGGTGACGCTCGGCGCGCTGACCACCGGAAGCGCGACCGGGGATTCCACCGGTGATTCGTCGGTCTTTATTTCCACATCGGGCAATGTCACGACCGGCAACATCTTCACCGGGCCGGCGAGCGGAACCTCGACCACTGCCAGCAGCTACGTCGAAATTGAGAGCGGCGCCATATCCACGGGCTCCATCCAGACGGGCAGCGCTACCAGCGGCGGCGGCGCGGATTCGGACGTTTTCTTCAGCTCGAGCGGCGACATCACCGTATCCGGCAGCATCACGACGGGCAACGCAAACGCGGGTAGTTACGCGGATAGCTACATCGACCTCACGGCGGATCCAGGCAACATCGTAGTCACCGGCGCTCTCACGACGGGGCAGGCGCACTCGACAACACTTGACGCTAATTCGTACGTGTCGCTCGACGCCTTCACCACACCGGGAAGCATCAACGTAGGCGGTCCGATCATCACTGGTGCCGCGGACGCACCGAGCGGCGGAGCGAACTCCTACGTTCAGATCCAGGTCGACGATTCGGCTACAACAGGCGGCATCAGCACCGGTCTTGCCACCGGCGATACCGCCTCGAGCTACGTCGACATCAGCGCGGGCACCGGCGTCAATATAAGCGGCGGCCTGACTACGTCGGATGCCATCTCGTCTGGCACCACCAGCGTTTCCTCTATTGGCGTCTCAACTTCCTCCGGTCCGATCGCGGTGGGCGGCAACGTGGCGAGCGGCGCGGCGACCGCCGGATCGTTCGCTAATTCCTCCGTCAGCCTTGGCGGCCCCGGCGACATTACCACCGGCGGCATCAGTGCCGGGATCTCCGACGCCTCCAGCATGACCCCCGCAATCAACGTAACGAGCTCCGCTGGAATCGTGACGGTCAACGGGGATGTTACGGCGACGGGGCGCAATGGCACCTCTGCAACGTCCGCTTCCGTCGATGTGTCCGGCGGCGACGCGACGATCACAGTTATCGCGAACAGCGGGATAACCGTAACAGGAGCGGTCACAGCCACCGCAGGCGCGGGAGGCAATGCAACAGCCACCGACGGAGACGCCACCGCGCGCGGCGGCGCGGCCTCCGTGACGCTCAACGGCGTCAACGGTCCGGTTGCCGTCAGCGGAGCGATCACAGCTTCGGCAGGCGCAGGTGGCGTCGCGCAGTCGAGTATTGGAAACGCCTTCGCCGACAGCGGAAACGCTTCAGTTGCGATCAGCACTACCAGCGGCACAACCACGGTTCATGCGGTGACAGCTTCGGCGGCGTTTAAGGGGACGGCGACCGCGGGCGGTAGCACCTCAGCGACGTCCGGTGGAGCGAATGTGCAAATCGGCAGCGGCGGTGAAGCGGTCAGTCTCAACGGCAACGTGAACGCGGACGCATTTGCCGGAAACGTAACTATCACGGTCTCCGGCTTGTCAGTCATCGCCAACGGTGTTTCGATCACCGCTGCAGCAGACAGCGGGTTTGTATGTTGCGCTGCCGAGATCGGTACCGTCGACATTCTTGCGGGCAGTGGCGGCGTCACATGGAACAACGGTTCGATCACAGCAACGGGCGGCGTTGGAGCCACATCTGGCACGATCTTCATTGGGTCGGCCGGCGGCATTAACCTCGCGAACACGACGCTCTTCTCGCAGACCGGGATCACGCTCAACGCCACCGGCGTCGGCAATGACATCACTCTGAGCGGCGGCACGATTACGGCGAACAGCACGACCGGCTTAGGGACCGTGCTCATCGATGCCGGCAACAACGTCACAATCGGCACCGATATTTCGACTTTTGGCTTTGGAACGCTATCGCAGAGCAGCAATCCGTCCGGCATCCGCATCACGGCGGGCAACGCGATCGTGAGCCAGGGCGGCCTCCTCAGCCCTGTGCGCAATGGTCCTGGCGGCGACGTCTATGTCGACCTCACCGCCCAGAATGGCATTGGCACACTCGTACAGCCGGTGCGCATCGGCGACCCCAACGATGTGCCGCCCACTGGTCCGGTCTTGCTGGCGAAAAACCTCGGTTCAAGCGGTGATTTCGCGATTGCCATCCATCTGGGCAGTAGTGCAGGCGGCCCGGTCGCTCTGAACGACCTAAGTGGCACCTTCAACAACAATCCCAACGGGACGTACTTGATCCGTGTAGAGAACGGGGGCCTCGGTCTCAATTCCGGATTTGCCTTTACTCCGAACGGGTCTCCGCTTCTTCCCAATCAGAGCGTCGTCTTGGACGCGCCGAATGGTGGAATCACCGTTGGTGCCGGGGCCAGTATCCAGACGTTCGGAACTGGAAGCATCACGCTGTCCGCCAACAACACTTTGACGGGACCGGGCGTTTTCCTCGCCGGACCGGTCGTAAGCGGCGGAGTGGTGACCGTGCCGAAATCGGTGCTTCTGGCGGCAGGCACTGGAAATATTCTGATCACGGGACAGTCGGCCGACGGTGCAGGCGTGTTCGTCGGAGGTGACATCACTGCGTCGAGCGGGTCGATCAGCATTACGGGAACCGGGGGCGTCCACAACATCAACGACAACTCCACCGTTGGCGGCGTCATTAACCCGTTGGTGTCGCTCGATCTCGCTTCCGATCAGGCAATCCCGCTGATCCAGGCAGGCAACACTGTCACGATCATGGGAACCGGTGGCACGACGATCGGCACGGGCAGCGCCCAAGGCGTCGGCTTCGGCGGCAACGCTTCGGCTGTGCCTGCAAATTTCGGCCGGGTCTCGATTGATGCAAACAACGGCGTAACCATTACCGGTCAAGGCGGCAGCTCCGTCGGCGGTGGCGCGGCGGGTGTCGGGATCTCGAGCGGTTCTGCTTTCGCCGGCTCGCATGTTGGGGGCAATACCGGCGATGTGGTGATCACGGGGCACGCGGGAAGCGCTGGAGGACAAGCAGGCTTCAATGCAATTGGCGTTGGGATCGGCGGCGGCAACGATGTGAGCACGACCGACGTCAGCACGTTCGGCCAGATCACTATCAACGGATTCGGTGGTACGGCGACGAACGTCAGCGCGACCGGCGTGTCGCTGAATCATGGCCTCGTCCAATCGTTCGGCGGCATCACCATCTCTGGCGAAGCCGGCACGGCGAGCGGCGTCGGCATTTACCCATCCCCGCCCAACCCGTCGCCAAGCGCGACAGGTGTCTCGCTCATCGATTCCACGGCACAGACGGCAAGCAGCGGGAACATCTCCATCACCGGTAAAGGCAGCACGAGCTCAGATCAAAGCAACGCGACCGGCGTTGGAATCGCCGACGGCTCGTTCGTCAAGACCGTCGGCATTGACCCAGGGACCGGATTCGTGCCGGGCACGGGCAGCATCTTGATCGTCGGCTACGGTGGCGGCTCGCTGCTTGGCAGCGGCGCGACCGGCACTGGCGGCGCCAACGGCATTTCAGTCACCACCTTCAATACGCCCACCGGCGGGCAGATCCTCAGCAATACCGGCAGCATTACTCTCAATGGCACAGGTGGAGTGGCGGTTACCGGCGAGTCGCGCGGTGCGGTGATCCGCGGCGGTAGCCTCGTCGAATCTTCGAGCGGTGGCGCGATTTCCGTGACTGGAATCGGCGGAACCTCCGCAGCCACGGGAACCACCACGGTCGGCGGCGTGGGCATCGGCGGCAGCGGGACCACGGTGCAGACAAGTGGCGACATCACGCTGGACGGCACCGGCGGCACGAACCTGGCCGCAGGTCGAGCCGGTGGCGTAGGCGTCTCCGACTCGGCGCTAGTCCAAGCGCTCGGCAGCGGCAATATCTCGATTACGGGCCAAGGTGGTCTAGCGACCACCGGCGGGACGGCCAATGGCATCAACATCAATCCGTTCACCACTAGCCTTGGCGCCTCCGTTCTGGCGAATTCGGGGACGATCACCCTGAATGGGACCGCAGGGACGGCTTCGCTCGCTTCGTCTGCGGTCCGGATCGATGACAGCAACGTCTCGACGAGCGGGGCGATGAACGTGACCGCGGTCGGAACGTTGGACGTTCTCGCGAACAACGCCCCATCAAGTTTGCAGTCCAGCGGCGCGCAGAACATCAACGCGGGCGGGATCACCGTCCAGGGCGGCACGGCACCCGGCGCTTCGGCGGACATCAATTCGAATGGAGCCCAAACCGTCAGCGTAACGAACGGCCTGACGATTATTGCGGGGTCGGGTAGCAACGCGAACGCTCAACTGTTCGCCGCCAACGGACAGACCATCAATGCCGGCTACATAGAGATCATCGGGTCGAACGGAAATCTCGCGTCGATCTTCAACCAGAGCACTGGAAGCCAGTTGATCACTACGACTGGCATGAATGGTTCGGGGGACGGTCTGCTCGTCGAAAACCTCTCCGGGTCCTTCTCGAACTCTGGCATCGGCAACAACAGCTCGGGTGCGCAAACGATTGCGGTCAACAATGCCGATCACGTCCGGGTTATTGGCCGGGGTAACCAGGCGATGATCAATTCGCAGACCGGTAACCAGACGATCACCCTGCAGGGCGCTGGTGCGAACTCGCTCGAGTTAGGCAGTAGCGACGGCCTCGACACGGCACCCTCGATCATTTTCGGTGTCAACCAGCAGATCACGGCAGGACTCCCGGGACAGAGCGGCGCCATCACGATCCGCGGGCAGCAGGCCGATGGCATTTTCAACAACATCGCGGCGCAGTCCGGCACGCAAAATGTGACAACGTCCGGCACGCTGACACTTCTCGGCGGCACGGCGACGAATGGTTCCAGCGCGTCGATTCAAACGTTCACGGGCCAGCCGCAAACTGTCAGCGCCGCCACGATCCTCCTGCAGGGTGGTGCGACCGGCTCGCAGAACCGCGCAAGCATTGTCAGCCAGGGAGGGCAGACCATCACTGCCGGGGCAGGCGGCATCACCTTGCTCGGCGGTGACGGCACGAATCAGAACGACGTAAATATTTCCGTGCAGAGCGCCGGCGACCAGACCATCACGTTGAATGGCGGTTCCCTCACGCTCACTGGCGGCAACGTAGGCGCGCAGAACGCTGCCCGGATCCAGCTGCAGAACGCTGGCGGTACTCAGACGATCAACATGAACGGCGGCAGCATCGTGCTGAATGGTGGTACCGGTACCAACCAGAATAGTGCATCGATCGACAGCCAAGGCATAGCGCAGCAGATCAATTTCCCGTCCGGCGGCAGCATCCAGATCACTGGCGGCACGAATGGTACGGACAACCTCGCAACGATCGAGGCAGAGACAGGGACCCTGACTATCACCGGGTCCTCGACCATCAGCATAACGGGTGGATTGAGCGGCGGCGCGCCGAACCAACCCAACGACGGGAGCATCGATGCCCATCTCGGCGCGCTAACCATCAATGCGAACACGATCACGCTGATCGGCAATGCAGGCGTCGAGGCGAATGCGACGATCGGGGCCCCTAGCGCCAACATCACGACGAACACGCTGACGATGCAAGGTGGTACGGGGGTCGGGGCGATCGCGGCCGTCGGTACGGGCGACACCTCGACGAACATCACGATCAATGCCGGGTCGATCAGCATGACCGGCGGCTCCGGTGGCGTCGGCTCGTTCGGCCTGGCGGCCGACAGCTTGATTGGCGCTGGGGGCCCGGGCTTCAACGCGGATGTCACGCTGAATGTCACCGGCGCGATGACCGTCAGCAAAGGCGCATCGGCGGGATTTGGCAATCAGATCGGGGCGATCGCGGGCGGCGGGAATGTCGCCATCAATGCGGGGTCACTCTCGTTCGGAGGCCGCCTGGGCACGACGGGGGCGGCTACCCTCAACGTCTCGACCGCACTCGATTTCAACAGTGCGGCTGTGGCTGCCAGCAGCCTCGCCATTACCGGCGCCGCGCCGACCCAGGTCCTCGGCGGCACCACGACATTCCAGACGACGACGCCGTTCACCAACGCGGGCTCACTTTCCGTCGCGTCCGGCGCGACGCTCAGCACGGCGAACAGTGACCTCGTCAACAGCGGCACGGGAGTCATCAGCGGCGCCGGCACGATCGATGTCGGCAGCGGGACGTTAACCAACAACGGCTTCATCCAGCCGGGTGGAGCAGGCGCGGTCGGCACGCTCAACATCAGCGGCAACTACGCACAGACCGCTTCGGGCGCGCTGGATGTCGATCTGCAGAGCGCGGTGTCCTACGACGTCCTCAATGTAAGCGGCAGCGCCACGCTCGATGGGACGCTCAACATTGCATACCTGGGCGGTTATGTGCCAAGTGGTGGCAATCACATCGTGCTGACGTATGCGTCGAGCATCGGTACGTTCGCTACCCTAAACAACCTGACGACCCTCGCCCCCACGTACGGGGCAACGACTTTCATCCTCGGGACCGGCTCGGGACTTGACCTGTGGGTGAGCAGCACCGGGGGAGACTGGAGCACGGGATCGAACTGGAGCCTGGGCCGTGAGCCGCTGGCGACCGAAGACGCCCAAGTGCCGGATCTCGCGGGCGGGCAGACGATCAGCATTCTTGGCAGCTCGCACACCGTCAAGTCGGTCGTCTTCGTTGGCGACGAGACCCTGCTGCTGAACGCGGGTTCGCTCGCCTTCTCGAACACCTCCTCGCTGACCAACGGCACGCTCACGCTGTCGGGCGGCAACCTCACGGCGAATGCCAACCTCACGACCAGGAACGCGAACCTGTTATCGGGGACGTTGGGAGGCAGCGGCAACTTCACGGTGACGAACGCCTATACCCAGACAGGCGGCATCATCAACATCGGCGGTATTGCCTCGATCACCCAGGCGGCGGGCAATCTCGGTCTTGGCACGATCACGGCGGCCGCGCTCACGGCGAGCGCGCCGGCAGGCGACCTGACGATCACCGGACCGATCAACGTAGTGGGCGATGTATCGGCGAGCGCGGCCGGCGGGATCGTCGCCACCGGCGCGATCAGCACCACCGGCACTGGCAACATCACGCTGAACGCGACCAATTCGCTCAACAGCCTGCCCGACGGTGTCCTTCTCGATGGCGCGCAAATAACGGCCGACGCCGGCACGATTTCGATTACGGGCAACAGCGCGCTCAACAAGGTGGCGGGGCCGTCATTCAGGGCGGCCGGCGTCCAACTGAAGAACAGCGCGCTCGTCCATACGAACACCGGCGCGATCAACATCACCGGCCAAGGCGGCAGTTTCCAGTCCGGAGTCGATGGTGGCGATCAGGGGGTCCTGATGCAGGGCACGGGGCCGACGATCAGCACCGTAGACGGCGCGATCAGCCTGACCGGTACCGGCGGCAGCATGGCAGACGCGCCGACCCTTGCCGATGTTCGCGGAATCCGCGTGTCCAGCGGACTCATCCAGGCAACGGGAGCCGGATCGATCAGCCTCACGGGCTTTGGCGGAAATCTCTCCGGCACGAACGCGAGCGGATTGAACGGCGGAATCGTCGTGCTTGCTCCGATCAATTCGGTGAACGGCGACATCACGCTCAACGGTAGCGGCGGCACGACGACCGGCTCGCAGCAGGATCCTTTTGCGGGCTCCCGCGGCGTGAGCCTTGGCGCTGCCATCGAATCGACCGGCACCGGCTCGATCACGATCATCGGCAGCGGCGGCAGCTCGCAATCGCCGGATGGAAATAGCGGCCTGCTGCTCAGCGGTCCGCTCATTCGTGCGGCCGGCGGCTCGATCCTGATCGATGGCACCGGCGGCAGCTCAACCGTGGGCGGGGGGCAGAACCCGGGCGTCGCGATGCAATTGGCCAACCAAATCATGGTCACGGGCGGCGGGTCTGTGACCATCAACGGCACGGCTGGAACGTCGCCCGCGACCGTCCATCCCGCAATCGTCGTGCTTGGCGATGACGTCAAGACGATATCGACGACGAGCGGAAGCCTTAGCCTCAACGGCGTCGGCGACGTTCTGATCGGCGACCCGACCAGCGGCAGCGCGCCGATCAGCATCACGACCGGCAGCGGCGCGATGACCCTTTCCGGCGCGAATTTCACCGTCCAGGAGGCGACCATCTCATCGGGCGGAGCGATGAACCTGACGGCCTCGGGAACGCTCGCCGTCATCGCCACTGCAGTGCCGACGCAGCTCGCCTCGAACGGCTTGCAGACCATCAATGCCAATGCCATCACCGTGCAGGCAGCGGCGAGCGGCAGTGGCCTCGGCGCCCTCATCGTCGGCAGCGCAGGTCAGTCGATCACGGTCGGCGCCGGCGGCATCACCCTGCTTGGCGGCGGCGGCACGAACAACAACGCGCAGATCGATCAGAGCGGCGCGACGAGCAGCCAGTCGATCGTCGTGAACGGCGCGGGTGTGATCACCTTGCAGGGCGGCAGCGGCACGACCGGCAACGACGCGGCCATCGGCAACGACGGCACCGCGCAGACGTTGACGTTCAACTCCGGCGGCGCGATCAACCTGACCGGGGGCACGCTCGGCACCGACAACGGCGCCCAGATCAAGGCGCACTTCGGCAACCTCGCGATTAACGGCAACCCGGACATCACGCTCGTCGGCGGTGCAAGCGGCGGCGCCAGCAATGCCGGCAACGAGGCGAATATCGGACTCGGCAAGAACACGGCTGGGGCGACGGCGACGATCAGCGCGAACAACATCAACCTCACCGGCGGCGCAGGCGGAACCGGGAACGGTGCGGTGCTCGGCTCTCAGCTGACTGGCCAGTCGATCAACGTCACGGCTGCAGGCAGCATCACACTCAACGGCAGCACGGGCACTGATGCATTCGCTGCAATCGGGTCGGCCGAGGGCGACGTAAGCGCGACCGTCAGCGCCGGGGGTGCAATCACGCTGACGTCGGGAAGCGGGCCGACGCTGATCTACGGTCCGGTGGCGCTGATCGGTAGCGCAGGCGGATTCAACGCCAACGTCGCGGTAAGCGGCAGCAGCGTCACGCTGAGTGGCCCACTCGCGATCATCGGGGCTGCGCAGGGCGGAGCCGGGACCGTCGGCGTCACGTCCGGCAGCGGCGGTATCGCGCTCAACGATGGGCTGGTGAAGACTGCCGGCAACGTGAACCTGACCGCGAGCGGTGGCCAGATCACGCAGGCCGGCGGAGTGATTAACGCGACTACGCTGACGACGGTTTCGGCAACGGGAACGACGCTCGCCAGTCCGACGAACGTGATTTCTGTCTTCAACGGCACCAACACCACGAGCGGCAACATCAGTCTCGCCAGCGCCGCCAGCTTGCTGACGATCAGCGGCGTCAATGAGGGCGGCACGGGCAGCGCGACGGTATGGGGCAGCCCGATCGTCATCACGGGCACGGTCAGTGCCGGCACAGGCGGGGTGAATCTCAACTCGGGGGGAACGCTGAGCGAATCGGGTTCGGGTCTTGTCTCGACGAGCGGCACGCTCACCACCAGCTCGACTGGCGGGCAGACGCTTGCCGGAGCGAACGCGGTTTCGATCTTCAACGCGAGCAACGGCGCGAGTGGCGACATTACGCTGACGAATACGGCAGCACCGCTCACGGTTGCAGCGATCAGCGAGCCGGCGGGTGCGTCGCTGACTATCAACAATGCTGGCGCGATCAACTTCAACGCGCCGATCACCAATCCGAGCGGTGCGCTTAGCATCACCTCGACGGGCGCCCTGGCAATGGGCGCTGCAGTGAACGCAGCCAGCGTGGCACTGAACGGCGCGGGCGGCATCACGCTCAGCCAAAACGTCAATGCCGGGGCGACGCTCGCCCTGAGCACAACGAATGCGGCCATCACCGAGATTCCGGGCGGCAGCATCCTTTCCCCCGGGACCACCACCATTTCGTCCGGTACAGGCAACGTGGCCCTTACGGCGGTGACGAACGACTTCGGCGGCGCGGTGACTGTCACGGGCGGGGTGACCCAGATCGCCGACGCGAACGCGCTGACACTCGGTGCATTTTCGACGGGCAACCTGAACGCAACGGCCGCTGGCAACATCACAGCGACATCGGCCATCACGTCGACGGGCACGGTGACGCTCAATTCGACTGCGGGCGGGCTCGCCTTCAATTCCGGCGCCAACATCGCCGCCGGCGGTGCGGTCGCCCTGACCGGTGCGACCGGCATCTCGACTGCGGCCGATGTGACGAGTCCGAGCGGCGGCATTACCTACAACAGCCCGCTCACGCTCACCGGCCCGCTCACGGTTGCCGGGGGAACGGGACCGGTGACGTTCGTGAGCACGATCAACGGTGCGCAGCCGCTCACGGTCAATACGAGCGGCGCGACGAGCTTCGGCGGCACGGTGGGCGGTACGACGGTGCTGGCTAGCCTGACTACCGACGCCGGCGGCACGACATCGCTGCCGTCGTCCGTCGCCACGACGGGAGCGCAGACCTACGGGGATGCGGTGGCGCTGGGCGCTGCGACGACGATCAGCGGCGTGGGCAACACGTTCGGCGGCACAGTCAACGGAGCGTTTGCGCTGACAGTGAATGACAGCGGCACGACGACCTTTGGCGGCGCGGTGGGCGGCACGACGCCGCTGGCGAGCCTGACGACCAACGCCGGCGGCGCGACGGCAATCAACGGCGGCTTGGTCACTACGACGGGCGGGCAGACCTACAACGACGCGGTTGTGCTCGGTGCTGCGACGACCATCAGTGGCGTGGGTACGACCTTCGCCAGCACACTGAACGGCGGGTTTGCTCTGACGGTGAACGACAGCGGCACGACTACGTTCGGCGGCGCGGTGGGCGGCACGGCGGCGCTGGCAAGCCTCACGACAAACGCTGGCGGCACGACGGCGCTTAACGGCGGCTTGGTCAACACCACGGGAGCACAGGCATACAACGACGCGCTGTCGGCACCGACGGTGACGCTGAGCGCCGGTGCCGGGAGCATCACTGCCACTAACGCGGCGAACGACTTCACCGGCGTGGTCTCGCTGACAGGGGGAACTGTCCAGATCACCGACCCGAACGCGCTGACGCTCGGTGCCGTCTCGGCGGGCAGTCTCAATGCGACGGCCGCCGGTAACCTCACGGCGACAGCAGCCATCACGTCGGCGGGGACGGTGACCCTCAACTCGACCGCGGGCGGGCTGGCATTCAACCCAGGCGCCAACGTCAGCTCGGGCGGCGCCGTCGCCCTGACCGGTGCGACCGGCATTTCGTCCGCGGGCAACGTGACGAGCCCGAGCGGGGGCGTGAGCTATAACAGCCCCGTCACTTTGACCGGCCCGGTCACTGTTTCCGGCGGAACAGGAGCCGTGACGTTCACGGGTACGGTCAACGGTGCGCAGGCGCTAACGGTCAACACGAGCGGCGCCACGACCTTCGGCGGGACGGTGGGCGGCACGACGGCGTTGGCGAGCCTCACGACCGATGCCGGCGGCACGACATCGCTACCGGCGTCGGTCACCACGACCGGTGCTCTCACGTTCGGTGATGCCGTTTCCGCCAGCACGCTCACTTTGAACGCGGGGACTGTGAGCGTCACCGGCGACATCAGCGCGAGCGACCTCACCCTCAACACGGTGAATGGGGCGTCGATGAACAGCCACGTGGCCGCTCTCACGGTGACGAACGCAAATAATGCGGTCAATATCACCAACGTCACCGCGCCGGGGACGCTCGACCTCAAGAGTGTCACCAATACCTCGGGCGATTTCATCCTCGACAACACGGGCAACGTGCAAGTCGCCGTGCCGGCGATGGTCGGCGGCATCTTCAAGATCACGGCGCATTCCAACATCGACGTCATGGCCGACATCACGGCCAACACGACAGGGACCGTGTCCGGCCCGGCGATTCAGCTCTCCGCCCTGAATGGCGGTAACGTGAATCAGATTTCCGGCACGACGGTGAGTACCAACAACACGCCGCTTCAGGTGGATGGAAGTGGTCCCGTCCTGTCGGGAACCGTGAACGCCTCCGGCGTGCTGGTGAATGGCGTGTGCATCAGCGGGGTCTGCAGCGCCACTCCGACGGGTGGGACGATCGGTTCGTTGACCGGCGGGGCGGTGAATCCGCCGGCGATTGTCAATAGCGTGACCAATAACAACGGCAATAACAATTCCAGCAATACAACCCTGGTGGTCGCGCCGACCGATACGGTCGCTCTCTCGACCGACATCTCTCCGGTGGTGGTCTCGCCCAGCTTGACGACGAGCACCGACGCGTCATCGACCTCGCAGCAGCAGAGCGGCTCCGGTGATCAGGCCGCATCGCAGTCCTCCGGCACACCGCAAGCACGCACCCAGCAAGCGTCGGTGTCGCCGAGCGGGCGCGCGGCGGTGCCGTTGACGCCGGCCGCGGCAGCGCTCGTCGCCGCGATGAGCGAGTTGCGCGAGCAAAAGCGCCAGGCGTTCGGAAAAGCGGTGCACATCCTGGAGCAGGATCCCGCGGCGGCCGACCTCAAGTCCTGCGGCGGGCCGCAGCTTGCCGGCGACTGCATCGCACCGCGGCCCGCGCAGCCCGTCGGGCGCAAAGTGGCGACGCCTGCGGAAGCGGCGCTGCCCGGGATCCAGCGCAAGGTCGCGCTGCTCATCGGCGTCGGCGACTATCGCGGCGCGATTCCGAAGCTTAACTCGCCGCTCAAGGACATCGCCGAGATCGGCAAGATCTACCGCGAGCAGTTCGGCTACGAAGTACGCACGCTGCCCAACGCCGACAAGGCGACGATCATCCGCGAGTTCAACCGTCTGATCCTCCAGACCAGCGAGGCGGACAGCGTGACGGTGTTCTATGCCGGCCACGGTCAGTTGGTCGAGAAAACTGGCCGCGGCTACTGGATTCCGGCGCGTGCGTCGGCGGATGATCCGTCGCAGTGGATCTCCAACCAGGACATCGGCAGGGCGCTGCAGAACATTCCGGCGCGGCAGGTGCTGCTCGTCTCCGACAGCTGCTACTCCGGCTCGCTCACGCGCGATGCCAAGGTGCAGAAGGCCGAAGTGCTCGCCGATCCGGCCGCGGTGCTCGCGCGTCGCTCGGTCACGGTGCTCTCCTCGGGTGGCGAAGAGCCGGTGGCCGATGCCGGCAAGGACGGCCACTCGGTCTTCGCCTGGCACTTCATGCAGTCCTTGCACAACGTCCAGGGGTGGGAGAAAGGCGTCGACGTCTACGGCAAGCTCTCCGCCGACGTGCAGAAGGACTTCCCGCAAGAGCCGCAGTACGGCGAGGCGGTGGGCTCGGGCCACCAGCGGGGCGGCGACTTCCTGTTCGAGGTGCGCAAGTACTGAGCAGGCGATGAAGCTGCCGCTGCCCAGGTTCCGGTCGATCAGCATGGCGTTCGCGCTGATTGCCTTGGCCGGGATCGTCGGGCAATCGACAGACTGGATGGCGCTCGCCGATGCGAAGCTCCTCGACGGCGCCTTCAACGTCTGGCGCAAGCTCTCGCCCGCGCCGGCGAAGCGCGACGTGGCGGTGATCGGCATCGACGTCGACGACCTGCGCGAATTCAGCGACCCGCGCGACTTCTGGCATGCGCACTATGGCGAGCTCCTCACGGCGCTCGCCAAGGCAAAGCCGGCCGTCGTCGGGCTCGACGTCGTGTTTCCCGAGCGCTCCTACCAGAAGCTGATCCCCGGGCTCGACCAGGCGCTCCTCAGGGGGCTCCTCGCGACGCGCAGCGGCCAGGTGCCGGTGGTGCTCGCGCGCACCGTGGATGACTTCAGGAACTTCCGCGAGATCTTTGCGCCCTATGTCGCGATCGTCGGGCCCGAGCAGGTCGGCTCGGTCGTGGTATGCAAGGACGACGACGAGGTGATTCGGCGGTTCGACGAGTACCTGTGCGATGCCCAGCGCACCGAGGCCATCCCAAGCCTCGCCGGCGTGATGGCAAGGCACATGGGTGTCGAGCGCTCCTGGCGCGGCTGGATCGACTACCGCATCGGCGAGCCGATCCAGTACCTCTCCTTCCGCGAAGTCATGCATTGGGCGGAGAACGGCGACCCGCAGCTCCAGGCGAAGCTCGGCGGCCGGCCGGTGCTGCTCGGATTCATCCTGCCCTTCGAGGACCGCAAGACGATTCCGGTCGACCTTGCGCAGTGGGAGCCCGGCAACCTGTCGGTGCCCGGGGTGCTGGTGCACGCGCAGATCCTGCGCACGATGCTGAACGGCGGCCTGGTGCAGTCGCTCTCCAAGGGGTGGGTCTATCTGGCGGTGCTGCTCGGCGCGGCATTCGTCTTCCTGCGCAGTACGGGCTGGACGATCGCCGCCTACGCCGCATACATGGCGCTCCTCGGTGGCGCGACGCTGTTCCTGCTTCGCCACGGCTGGTTCTTCGAGTCGGCAGGTCCGATGATGGCCACCACCGTCGCGCTCGGCGGGCGCTTCGTGAACGACGCCATCGCGCATGCGCGCGAGCGCGCCACGCTACGCAACGCCTTCGGCGGCTACGTCAGCCCGCAGATCATGGACGAGATCCTCGCGGGCAATATCCAGCCGGGACTCGGCGGCAAGCGCCAGCGCATCTGCATCCTTTTTTCCGACATCCGCAACTTCACCACGCGCAGCGAATTCATGGCGCCCGAGGCGCTGATCGAGATGCTGAACCACTATTTCAGCGAGATGACGCAGTCGGTGCACGCGCAGGGCGGCACGGTGGACAAGTTCATCGGCGACGGGATGATGTGCTTCTTCGGCGCGCCGCAGCCGCTTGAGCGTCCGGCGCGCAGCGCGGTCGCCGCGGCGCAGGACATGCTGTCGCGGCTCGGCCGTCTCAATGCGAGCTTCAAGGCGCGGGGCATCGAGCCGATCTCGATCGGCATCGGGCTGCACGTCGGCGATGCAGTAGTCGGCCACGTCGGCTCCGACGACCGCCACGAATACACGGTGATCGGCGATGCGGTGAACACGGCTTCGCGCATCGAAGGGTTATCCAAAGGCGTCGGCCATGCGCTGGTTATTTCAAAAGATGTGTGGACAGAGCTCGATGACAGGGCAAATTTCACGCCCCTCGGCGAGCACGCCGTGAAAGGGCGTTCCTCGGTGGAGGTGTATGGTTATACTGGGTGATCCAAAAGGGGACTGAACATGGCCCGCATACTGATCGCTGTTTTTGCTCTCATTACCGGACAGGCTTTCGCGGCGCCTTTCGCGATGGTCACGGATCTCAAAGGGCAGGCGTGGACCATGGACGGTGCACAGCCGAAGAAGCTCGCGCTGCTCGGGTATATCGAGAATCCGACCGAGGTGAAGGTCGAGCCCAACGCGAAGGTGGCGATCACGTATTTCGCCAATGGCGTGCAATACAGCTTCGCCGGCCCGGCGCGCGTCGCCCTGGAGAGCGGCGCGCCGAAGGTGATCGACGGCGCGGCAGGGGAGCTCAAGAAGATGACGCCGGAAAAGTCCATCGGCGGCGGCCTCTCCAGCGACCAGTGGCGCCGGCTGCAGCAGGCCACGGTCGTCATGCGCAACGTGAAATCCACGTTCACGGTCGTCGGCCCCGACAAGACTGCAGTGCTCGAGCGAGAGCCGGAATATGAGTGGACGGCCGCGTCCGGGGCCAAGGGCTATCGCCTGGTGCTCTACGGGCCCGACAACAGCATCCTGCATGAGGCGACCACCGAGCAGACGTCGCTCAAGCCGGCGCTCGAGCTGGAAAGCGGCAAGCGCTATCGCTGGAAGGTCGACGCGCTGGGCGTGGCCAAGCCGGTAAGCGCATCCGGCGCCTTCACGGTGGCCGACGATGCAGCGCGCGAGCGCATGTCGGAGATGAAGCGCACGGCCGGCGGCGAGCTCGGTGCGCGCAGCTTTTACGCCACCACCCTCGAAGCCGAAGGACACGGCTACGACGCGCGTACCGAGTGGAAGGCGCTCGCGAAGGACTATCCGAACGAACCGGAAATCGTGCAGCGCAGCCGCTAGCGCCGTCTACCTTTCACCCCGGAAAGCCCCGCACTGCGGGGCTTTTTTGTTACCGGCGGAATATCGGCCCGCCTCATTGCGTTTGGTCCGTGCAGGCGATGAGGAGGACAGAATGAATAGAGCGACGTTTCTCGCCGCCAGCATGCTCGTCACGGCGTGCGGCGGTGGTGGCGGATACGACGGCGGCGGATCCAGTGCGATGTCGAGCTTGACCTATTCGGTCGGCGGAACGCTCTCGGGTCTCAATGCAGGCGGCACCGTGGTCCTGCAGAACAACGGCGGCGACAACCTCTCCGTCACGACGAACGGTCCATTCACGTTTCACACCCCGATCAATTACGTGGCGGGCTACGACGTGACGGTGCTGACGCAACCGGCCGGACAGACGTGCACGGTGACCGGCGGCGCCGGCGCGTATCCCGGCATGAGCGTGAGCAACGTCCAGGTCGCCTGCCACTAATCAGCGGCTGCGGCGCGCGACCCAGTAGAGCAGGCCGGCGGCGCCGACGCTGAGCCAGGCGATGGTGATGCCGAGCGCTCTTCCGTGCCAGCGGCCCGCGAGCCAGCGGTTGAACTCGTCGAACAGCACCGCGGCCTTGCCGCCGAAGCGCTCGAGGTCGCGCACATAAGCCTTGCTCGTCGCCGGGTCGAGCACGATGACGTATGACGTGCTCAGCGGCGCCTCGTCCTCGGCCGTGAAGTAGATCGCTGCCGCGGTCGCGAGACCCACGATCAGTACGACCCCGGCGATCAGGCGCATTGGCGAGCTATAAAAAGAAAAACCCCGAGACGCTCGCGCGCTCGGGGCTCTTTGCTGCAGGCAGCCGGCCTTAGATACATGGCCGGACTCCCGATACTTAGGATTGCCCCCCGGAACTGCGGGTGGATCCGTTAGAGTCCTGCCGGCCGGTGTTGCCTTGGTCATCTCTCACAGGATCACCTCCTTTCAAAGTTGCCAGCCTAAAGTCTATCAGGCTAGTCAACCCTGACGCCGTAGCGGGCAACGAGCCCGCCCCAGCGCTGGACTTCTTCCTGCAGAAACTTGGTCTGCTCCGCAGGAGCGATGGAAAGCACGCGGCCGCCGTCGCTGGTCACGCGAGTCGCGAAGTCGGGATCGCGTAGCACTTCGGCGACGACGCTGCGCAGCCGGGAAACGACTGGCGTCGGCGTCGCCGCCGGCGCGAAGAGCGCGAACCAGCTCTCGCCTTCGAAGTCGACGCCGAGCTCCCTGAGCGTCGGCACGCCTTCGAGCTGCGGTGAGCGCGCGGCGGACGAGACGGCGTAGCCCTTCAAGCGACCGCCTTGCACGTGGTGCTTCACTGCGGAGAGGTTGTCCATCATGAGATCGATGCGACCGGCGAGCATCTCCTGGTGCACCGCCGGCGCTGCCTTGAAGGGCACGTGGACCATGTCGAGGCCCACCGTCTTCACGAGGATCGTTCCCCAGACGTGCTGCAGCGTGCCGATGCCGGCGGAGCCATACGTGAGCTTGCCGGGCCGCTCCTTCGCATACCGGATGAAGCCGGCGAGATCAGCCGGCAGATCGGCGCGGGCGACGAGCGCGAATGGATACGCCGAAAGAAAGCCGAGCGGCACGAAGTCGCGCGTCGGCTCGTACGGCAGGTCCTTCAGCAGCGCCTTGTTCATCACCATGTTGAAGATGCCGCCGACGAGCAGGGTGTAGCCGTCGGCGAGCGATTTCGCCACATAGTCGGTGCCGACGATGCTGCCGGCGCCGGGGCGATTCTCGACCACCACGCTTGCGCGCAGGCGCTCGCCCATCTTCTGCGCCATGTGCCGGCCGAGGATGTCCGTTCCGCCGCCGGGACCGATCGGCACGATCAGGCGTATCGGGCGTGCGGGATAATCCTGCCCCTGCACCGACACGCAGAGGAGGCAAGTAATAATGAGGAGGATGTGGCGCATCGTTGGTCTTCTCCTGTTGAGTCTACCCGCTTGGGGGCAATACCCCACGCGTCCAGTGCGGCTGGTGGTGCCCGCGAGCCCGGGCGGCGCAAGCGACCTCACCGCGCGCATCATCGCGCCGGCGCTGCAGGCCGAGCTCGGGCAGCCGTTCATCGTCGAGAACCGCGTCACTTCCGGCGGCATCATCGCCACGCAGCAGGTGGCCGAGTCAGCGCCCGATGGGCACACGCTGCTCGTCACGTTCGACACGTTCGCGACCAACCCTTTCCTCTACAAGGAGCTGAAGTGGGACCCGATCCGCGACTTCGCGCCGGTGATGCAGTTCTGCCGCTATCCGCAGGTGCTCGTCGTGCATCCAAGCCTCGGCGTGAAGACGGTGCAGGACTTCGTCGCGCTGGCGAAAGAGAAGGGCGCGAGCCTGAACTACGGCTCGGCCGGGCCGGCATCGTCGAGCCGGCTCGCCTATGAGCTCTTCAAGGAGACGGCGGGCATCGAGACGGTGCCGATCCACTATCGCGGCGGCGGCCCGGCCATGCAGGACCTGATCTCGGGCCAGGTGCAGGTGATGCTGATCCAGGGCGGCGGCGCCATCGCGCAGCACGTGAAAAGCGGCAAGCTCACGGCGCTCGCGGTGAGCTCGGCGCAGCGCTCCAAGTTCTATCCCGACCTGCCGACGATCGGCGAAACCTACCCCGGCTTCGAGTCGGAATCATGGACGGCGATGTTCGCGCCGGCGGCGACGCCGAAGGCAGTGCTCGAGCGCCTGCATGCGGCGCTCGTCAAGGCGGTTGCCGATCCGGCGACGCGCGAGCGCCTCGAGGGACAGAGCTGCGAGATCATCGGCGGTACGCCCGAGGCGCTCACCGACCTCATCAAGTTGGAGCAGGCCAAATGGGGCCGCCTCATAAAGCAGAAGCACATCACGGTGGATTGACATGGCCGATAGAAGCTACACCGACCTGCACGAGCACCTGAAGAAGCTGGAGGCTGCAGGTCTTCTCGTGCGCGTCGACCGGCCGATCAACAAGGACACGGAGATGCATCCGCTCGTGCGCTGGCAGTTCCGCGGCGGCATCGCCGAGAAGGACCGCAAGGCGTTTCTATTCACCCATGTCACCGACAGCAAGGGGCGCAAGTACGACATTCCGGTGGTGGTCGGCGCGCTTGCCGCGAGCCGCGAGATCTACCGCATCGGCATGAACTGCCCGCTCGAGAAGATCAACGAGGTCTGGACGCGCGCCATCGCCCAGCCCGTCGCGCCCAGGGTGGTGAAGGATGCGCCGTGCCAGGAGATGGAGGTCGCGGGGCTCGACGGCCTGCCGGTGCCGATTTCCACGCCGGGCTGGGATATCGCGCCGTTCACCACGCTCTCGCAGTACATCACCCGGGACCCCGAGACCGGCGTGCAGAACATGGGCATCTACCGCGGCCAGGTGAAGGCGCCGAGGCGCCTCGGCATGAACCCGTCGCTCGAGCTGCGGCCGGGCATCTATACGCACTGGCAAAAGGCGAAGAAGAAGGGACAGAAGCTCGCGGCCGCGGTGGTGCTGGGGGCGCCGCCGTGCGTGGCGTTCACCT
>Ga0134121_10001615_pt1 | contig 20949 bp, 18 predicted proteins | sample KB301_FD_96463 | JGI IMG/M metagenome (GOLD analysis project Ga0134121, IMG submission 96463) | Terrestrial soil microbial communities without Nitrogen fertilizer from Kellogg Biological Station, Michigan, USA - KB3-0-1 | ecosystem: Environmental > Terrestrial > Soil > Unclassified ... | reverse complement strand
GCTTTCAACTGGCGCGTTTGCGAATCCGAAACCAGGTACAGCGGCCCATCAGCGGCTTGTACGGTTGCATCAAAGCCGCTCAATGGCACGTATCGCTGCAGAATCGGCAGCGCAATCAGGCCCAGCCCAATCACGAGCGCCGCCGCGATCCCCCAACGCAAAACGACGGGACGCAAACTGTATCGCGCAGTTCGGGGCTTAGCGCGTCGCACCGCGGGCGCGGCAATATTGCCGCCTTTTTCGCGCGCCTGCTTCAAAGCGCGGCGGCAGGGGATGCATTCGTGCGTATGATCCACCAGCAACAGCGACCGCGCTTCCGAGAGCTTGCCGCCCAGATATCCAGGGATGAGCGACTGAAAGTCAGCACATCCTTCAATGCGATCGCTTTCCGCAGCAGCGCTGTTCGCGCTCATCTGCGGCGCATTCGTCTCCAGTCGCTGCCAAACGCGATTTGCGCTTTGACTTACCAAGTCATCGCTAATCTGCTCCGCGCGAATTCCGTCAGTAACTTTGTCGAGAATGTTGTCGAGTTCGTTGTTCTTCATGATTTAACTCCAATGATTACCCGATGTTTAGAGGCGGGCTACCGCCCGCCGGCTCCGGAGGGCAGTAGCCCTCCGCTAAACGAATTCAATCCGTTCGCTGCAAATATTTCCCAATCTCTTTCCGCATGCGCACGCGCGCTCGATGCAGCGTCACGCCCACTACCAGCGGCGAAGTATTCATCACACCGGCAATCTCAGCATTGCCCAAGCCTTCAAAGTAGCGCAGCGCGAACATCTGCCCGGCAGTATTGCCGAGCTTCGAGACGGCTTCACGCACCAGCTTGCGCAGTTCTCTATCTTCCTGGTCCGCTGCAGGATTTGCTTTCGAGACAAACGAAGCGACGCTCGCACTATTGACGGCATCATCCATCGCCACGGCACGGGTACGTTTGCGGCTGCGAAGCAGATCGAGTGAAGCGTTGATGGCCGCGCGCGCGAAGTAAGCTTCTGGATTTTCAGCCGCCATAGCTGATTCCTGTCCGCGCGCCACACGTAGAAAAATTGTCTGGAGGACATCTTCCGCGTCTTCCGCGGTTCCGGTGACTCGGTACGCGGTCCGGAAGATCCGATCGTGATGTTGGTTGAACAGCTCTTCGAGGGTGATATGGCCGTCGGCGACTTGCTCCCGAGCCGCGGGCCAATTTCCCGTATTTGCTGAGGATTCGACAGCTTTGAGTGGTTTTACAGCGGCCAGCACGGCTTCCTCCTGAAAATCTCTTCCGTCCATAAAACGCCCTCGGGCAAAGATTATTAACACTTCAGAAGGAAGTTACGAAGTTTTTCGGGGTCAGGATTAGCAAAAGGCGCCAGAGCACAACCTGTGTACTCTCGCGCCAATGGTGAAAGTCGATATACGAAAGGATCAGCGCAAGGCGGTTGCCAGTTTATCCGCCAGGTTGCTGTGCAGGCTCTCCAGAATCTTTAATTCTCGCTGCGCTTCCTTCTTCATATTCAACCGGTGATAGGTGAGTCCCAGGTTGTAATGTGAATCCGGCCACGCCGGCTGGAGGCGAACTACATCTCTATAAACTTCGGCCGCGTCCTTGAAGCGATGCTGCATAAAGTAAGCGTTGCCGAGCCAAAAGTAGGCCTGCGGATCCTGCGCATCGGCATTTATGGCAAAGCGCAAAGCCGACTCAGCTTCTGAATACTTCGGCGGCGTAGCTTTGAGCGCAGCGTCAGCAATTTGCAGGAATCGCACAACTTTCGTGTTGGCTCTTTCCCCGTCCGGCAACAAAGCGACTTGCGGCTGATTTGCGTAGGGGCGTTCCTCGCGAGGATAAGGGCTTGTTAACCGATATTCTCGCTGTTGCGCGGAGGCGTTCATCGCCACGAACGGCAACAACACCAAACCTATCGCAGCGATCAGCCGGGCAGTCGACGCAAACGTAAAGTTCTTCATGCTAGTCCTCCTCGGTTATCAAACACGAACAAGAAGGTTCGATTCGGATGTGAGGAACTTAGTACGGCAAAGCGTCATTGGTCAAGAAAAACCCAGGGTCGAGTTAGATAGTGTGAGGTCGAATAATTAAGTTAATAACTAAGGTCCAAAACGATGCCGGTACTCGTCTGAAGCGATGAACCCCTTCACCATTTCAGCTTTGATGTAGTCGCCGCCGAATGAATTGAGTTTGCCCAGCCAGAAGTTGTAGCCCTGGTAATCGAGCGTCGCTTCGGGAGGATCGTAAGGATTTCTTTGCAGATATCCGAAGTACTGCATCAGCACGAATGCTTCATTGACCAGCTTATTCTGAACCGAATTACTTTCGGCCACGCTGCGCAACGCTGCGGCGCGTCCGGCATCTCCACCTCCTGCGCCGTTGAAAGCGTTCACTGCGGCCGTCGTTTCCGCGGACGTTGGGTTTGCGCCTGTATTCAAAAACAGCGAGGCGACATATTGGTCTGCTGTCTGGCCGGCGTGCTGCGTTTGAAACGCCGACCGCTGAACGAAAGCAAGGGCGAATGCCTGCTTATTCGCTTCTAATTGCGCCTGCCAATTCCCTTGCCCGACAATCACCTGCGCCGGCGTCGATTGAATCTGTCGCGTGTCGTTCATGAAAGGCGTGCGGTCGACCGCGACAGGCTTACCCTGGAGATTTCCAAACCCCGCCTTGTACATCTTGTAGATGAGATTCCCCGTCTGCTGGAATTCGATTGAAAGGAAGAAGGCGGCCGAGGCATTGATGCGCTTCACTTCAGTGCACTGGGCGTCATTGATGCACGAAGTTATGGTTCCCATCCAAAATGTCAGACCCGACTGATCCGCTGTCCGATTCAAAAAGTCCTGGTAGTGCTGCTTAACGAAAAAGTCCGGCAGCATAATGGGATTTTCTCCACAGGGATTGAATGGTGAATGGCTATTGCGAGGATTCGGAGGACCGACCATAAAATCGTTCGCGTTGTTGTCCGTATCCGTGCAGCCACCTCCTTTTCGAAATAGTGCCGTAGTATTGGTCAGCAGCGGGCCGCTCGCACCCTCAAAACAATTCGCGTTGGGTCCGTAACCTAAGAAGTCTGTTATGCCGGTGTTAGGCAAAGGGCATGAGTTACCGCCCAGGAAAGGGGTTCCAGGTCTGGATATGAAGACCTTGCCTGCGAACCTATTGAACACCAGGCTGGTGGTGAGATCCGGAGCTACCGGCAGAGAAGTGCCTGAGGTAGATCCAAGCTGAAGCAACATGTACTGCCGCGGCTGAATGAAGATAGCGCCGCTAGGCGAAAATGAGACGGCGGAGTCAATCACCCCCGTGTCTGAACCAAACTGAACAAACCACGAGTTGATATTGACTACGCTCGCTCCGCGATTAAATAACTCCACATAATTATTTTGGAAGGTCGCGCCCCCCGCAAACCCCACAGCGTAGACTTGGCTGATAACAATCTGTTCAGTGCCAGGCAACGGTGTCGGCAGCGGCGTGGGTGTCGGCGTTGGAGTAGGGGTGGCTGTCGGTGATGGTGTTGGAGTAGGCGTCGGAACAATACAGCCATTCCAGTTCAACTTGAGGCCGCCCATATCTCCGCCCCATCCATCAACCGCTATGCTGTAGGTCGTCCCCGCGGTCGCGTTGAATGTCACAGTGCTCGTGCGAATAACGCCGTCCTGCACGTCATCATTGAAAACCAATCGGGTCAACGATCCGACGCTGCTCCCAGTGTAAACCGCCAGGATCGTGTCAAAGTCGCTGCCCGCAGTCGTAATCGTGATCGAACCCGAGGATGGAGCTGGCCATTGATACCAGACGGTATGACTCGGGCTCAGCGAAGTGCTGTCCGGCGGATCGTGACTGGGTTCGCCGCCTTCGCTGGTCGCGCCGAAGTTCACACCTGTGGTACTGCCCGAGCAGCCAACGATCGTCTGCGCATTCGCGAAGTTGTCGTTCGGCGGTGGCGTCGGCGATGGCGGAGGTGGTGGCGGCGCGTTATTGTTCGTCAGGTTATATCCAAAAGACGAGAGCGCCAATTGATCATTCGCGCTGATTATTCGGCGACACCCTGATGGAATCGCCGGATCCATGACTCCAATGGGGGTCACGCAGCCGCTGACATGCTTCCAGTGACTTGATTGCGATCCATCGCCACCGTTGGAATTTGAGCCGGCGGGACCCCCGTTCGACAAACCCAACTCGGAATTGCCCGGAACGAAGAAGAACTGCAGAGGATCCGGCGACCCGCCGATCGTCATGATTCTCTGCGCGTTAGTGAAGGTGCCGGAAGTCGTACCAGTGCGAAAGCGATAGAAGTCCCAAACCGAAGGACGGGGAATATTCGTACCTGCATCAGAGCTAAGCCCCAGCGCGTGCCCAATCTCATGGGTGGCTACGGCATCGAAATCTGTTTGGCCTGCGGTAACGCCGTCGCTGGGATCGAAATCAAAACTGAAGTTTGAATTAAACCCAATGCGCGCTGCGGCGTCAGTGGATTGGGCCGCCGCTGGTAACAATCCGATTGCTCGACCATTCGCATCAGCCACATCGGTTCCGCCTCCGTTTCCCAGATCAGTTGGCACGGTGGTGGAAGGAAGAGCGTTGAAGATTGCCTGCTTCGTCGCATTCCCTTCACCGTTGGCTTCGGCGACCAGGTTCGTGCGGACAGATTGATAGGGATAGCCTTGACTGGGAACCGCGGTTGCGCCCAGGACGCCCGACGGCCAAGTCTGCCCAAAGTTAGTCGGGCCAAAGTCAACATCGATAAAGATCGTGATGGGCGACATTACGATCGCTTCCCAGTTTTGAGCTGCTCTTGTAAAGGCCGCGGTCGCCGTGGAATTCTGCTGTAGCTGTTGAGTGGCCCGCAGGATGATAGTCAACCCGGTTCCCTGGATTGATTCCGGTTGAGCTGCATCGCCGGTCAATTCGAAGTGATTAATCCGACGCAAACCTGGCGCATTCGGATTGATGCTTTCTCTTTCCCTGATTTCGTCTTCAGTTGCTCTACGACAAACAATTTCGCCTTCCGCGTTTCGATAAATAGTGAACTGCGGCCGCGGTTTTGATTTGGGTTCATCGACGGTCTGAAAAGGAAGATTGGCGCGACGCGCGAACGTCGTCGACGGCTCACCGCTGACGCCAGAAAAAACTGAGATAAATCCCCGCGAGGCTACGCCGCGACCAAAGATCGAAATGGCGATCGCCGCCAGGGCAATTGCAGCAAGGAATTTGGCGCGAGAGTGTCGCATAAACCTCTTTGTTGACTCAATGGCTCCTAAGCCGGGGAAGCAAGGTGTCAGGCGACGCCGGAAGCCATCAGAACAGCGGTACTATATCAGGAAGCATCCCGCTTTAGGTGATTGAAGTCATAAGGCAGGATCGGGCGCTATTTGGGTTGTCGAGGACTGGCGCCTACTCGAGCGGAGACGGATTTTGCTGTTGCGGCAACTAATCTTTGGCTGATTCCCGCATGGTGGAAATGGCAAATAGCGACGGCCAGCGCATCCGCTGCGTCATGAGGCTCAGGAATGGCGCGCAATGACAGAAGCACGCGAACCATCTGCTGAACTTGCTGCTTGTCTGCGTTGCCATAGCCCGCGACGGTTTGCTTCACGCGGCGCGGCGCATACTCGGCAATCTCCAAAGCAGCGCGCTCAGCGACCAGCAGAGCCACGCCCCGAACCTGTCCGAGCTTCAGAGTAACTTTGGGATTAACTGAATAGAAGGCTTCCTCAATCGCGCAAGCGTCTGGTCGATGCCGATCGATTACTTCTTCGAGGCCCTGGCTGATTTTCAGGAGCCGAGATGAGAAACTCGCCGATGACGAAAGCTTAATCGTGCCGAATTCAACCAGACGATAGCGAGTACCGGTGGCATCCCCTTCAACCACGCCCCATCCGGTCGTTTCGCTGCCAGGATCGATTCCGAGTACGCGCATGTGAGGGAATCTAGCATAGCGGTTTCATGAATGTCACCGATATTCTCTGTAGGGGCAGGGCGGCTTATCCCTGCCCGACTGCGGGCAGCCGCGACGGCTGCCCCTACAGTAAAGCGAATCAAGCCGCCGCCATATCGGCCTCGCTGATGTCGAAGTTCGCCGAGACCTTTTGCACGTCATCATGATCTTCGAGCGACTCCATCAGCTTTAACATCTGGTTCGCTTGCGACCCTTCAAGCTTGATGTAGGTTTGCGGGATCATTTCGACCTCCGCTACCTGCGGCGTAATGCCGGCGCCGGTGATAGCGTTCTGAACCTTTTCAAAGTTGTCAGGCGAGGTGATGATTTCCCAGTTGTCTTCATCGTCACGAATGTCGTCAGCGCCCGCTTCGATCGCGAGATCGAATAGCTCGTCTTCCGGCTTGGCCGACTTTTCGACCACGAGATAACCCTTCTTCTCAAACAGCCAACCAACCGATCCCGACTCGCCGAGGTTGCCGCCGTTCTTGGAAAACATGTGACGAATCTCAGCCACGGTGCGATTGCGATTGTCGGTCACAGATTCAATCAACAAAGCGACACCCCCGGGACCATAACCCTCGTAAGTGATCTCTTCGTAGTTGACGCCTTCTTCGGCGCCCGTTCCCCGGCGAATGGCGCGGTCGATAGTATCGTTCGGCATGTTGCCGGCCTTCGCATCAGAGATGGCTTTGCGCAAACGCGCGTTTGCATCCGGATCGCCCCCGCCGGTGCGCGCTGCGACCGTCAGTTCCTTGATGAATTTTGTAAAGAGCTTGCCGCGCTTGGCGTCAGCCGCACCTTTCTTATGCTTGATGGAATGCCACTTCGAATGTCCCGACATTAAGTGTAGTTCCTTAAATTATTGGATTGAGTTTGACCGCAGACTATATCACAAGGCAGGCGCGAGATGCCGCCACCGAAACTGCTACTTCAACTTCTCATATTCGGCACGCGCGGCGACCAGTGCGGGCAGTGAAGCGTCAGCGTCTTTCCAGAGCGCGAGAAAATCCTGATAGGCCTTCCGCGCGGCGGGACCGTCGCCGTTCATCGCCGCAGCGCGCGCAAAACCAAGTTGCGCCAGCGGGTACAACGGCGAGAACGGATACCATCCGCGATGATCGAGAATCGTCTTGAATTCTGCTTCGGCTTTGGGGCCGTCGTTTTGCTTTAGAAACGATTGACCGCGCAGGTATGGCGGCCAAAATTCTCCGAACGATTCGTATTTGTGAGCTGATTCAAGCACCTGGACCGCCCCCGGAGCACTGCCTCGACTCAACTCCATTTGCGCGCGAATGATGGGAATCCAGGTAGTGTTAACCAGAGTATCGAGCGGATATGCCTTGGCAAGTTCATCGACTAACAACTGAGCCCGGCCCATTTCGCCGCAGGCGGCATAAGTGATGGCGGCGCTAACGACATTAGTCTGCTCGCGAGAGAGATCCAGAGCATCCTTCACTGGTCGAATTGCCCGGGCGCAATCGCCAAGAACTGAATCTCGCGCGGCTGCGATCAGCATCGTCTGGGCCACTGTCTCTTTAGGTTCACCGTGGCGGATCATTTCGACGACCTGATCGTTCAATCGGTCGGCAGTTGCCAACTGTCCGGAAAAACCGGCCACCCGGGCCTGCCACATGAGGGCATCTTCGGCTCGCTTGTTAGCGTTGGCCCAATCAACCTGTTCTTTCATCGTGGCGCTGTCACTTTGCAGAAAGGCGATCTGGTAGAGCCGAGCGTGCATGTTAGCGCTCTCCGGCTTGAGCGCCTCAGCCTTGCGCAGAACGACTCTCGCTTCCTCAAATCGATTCTGCTCGATAAAGGCAACGCCCACGTTAACGTACGCACGAGCGTCCTTCGGATTCAATTCAATAGCCCGGTTACCTTCGGTCGTCGCGAGTTCAAACGGTCCCACCAGGGTGTACTTACTCGCCAATTGGTTTAAGGGCTCCCAGTCGCGCGGATAAGTACGTTTCCAGGTTTCCAGTTCTTCGATCTGCTTCTCCCATTCCCCGGTTACGCCGCCGTAGTAACTCGATCTAATCAAAAATTTTTCGCGTTCGCTGATGCGGTCAACCAATTCATAAGCCTTCGTAAATTCCGCGCGCGAGGCCTCGAACTGATTCGTGTTGTTATAACAATTTGCCAGCCGGGCGTGCGCGATCGCAAAATTGGGATCGCGTTCAATTGCATTCCTATAAAAAGGAATCGCGTGCCCATAATCAGCCTTCGAATGCTGCTCGACTCCGAGCGAATATTGCCGCAAAGCTTCGAGCGAGGAAGTCGTCACCTGCTCGATCGGCGCATCGAACTTCTTGATTGTACTAAGCGATTCACCGAGTTTCTCTCGCAGACGCGATGCTGCCGGGCCGAGCGACTTGAGAACTTGCTCCCGGCCATCAACTTCGAATTGCTCGCTGGCAATCATATCGCCGGTATTAGAGTTGAGCGCTTCCAGCGAAACAACATAATGAGTCCCGACGCCGGAAATTGATCCCACGAGCATCGCCTTGATTCCCTGACGGACGCAGATCTGCTTCGCCACTTCCTCCGTCACGCGCGTGTCGGGTGACATGTTCATGTATTTCAGTGACTCGCGAACGCGACTCTCAGAAAAGATGTCCAGGAACGGCGATTGACCAAGTTGAACCGCGAGGGCCTGTTTGAGGGTGTCGTCGAAGACGGTATCGCCCGTCGTGTTAGTAAACTCTGCGAGCAGAATCGTGTCCTTATCAGTAAGCACGTTGCGCGTTCGCCAAAGAGCGAAGTAAGCAATCACCAGGGCCACGACAACTGCCGCGGCAATCGCGACCCCCAGAGCGCCCCGCTTGTGTCGCTTAATTTCGCTGACGATGTATTCGGCGTTCGACGCGCGTGTCGGCGCGGCGCTCTGAACCTGACCGGTAATTGCGGGCGCAGCGGTGAGGTGCGAACTTAAGGGCTGAAGCGATCCGTGTATTTCAGTGTCGGCCAACGTGCGCATCGCAGTGCTGTAATTCTCCGGGCCCATCGAGCGCTCCAGCTCGCTTTGAAATTCGATTCGCTGCTTCAGCTTTTTCAAATCGGATTCGAACTCTTTAATAGTTTGATAGCGCTCATCAACTTCCTTGCGCAGCGCTTTCAAAACTATCCACTCGAATTCGGCGGGCGCAGTTGGCGCATAGCGCACGAGCGGTGGCGGATCGTTCTTCGCAATCGCGACGATCACGTCTGTCTTCGTCTCGCCCGAGAACGGCGCGCGGCCCGTCGCCATTTCATACAGCACCACCCCGAGGCTCCAGATGTCCGTGCGCGCGTCGACCGGTTTGCCCCGCGCCTGCTCCGGCGACATGTACTGCGAAGTCCCCAGCACCATGCCCGCATCCGTCTGCACCAGCGCGCGGGTGACGGCTTCGGTGTCAGCCTGTTCCGGCTCAGGTCGCTCCATCAGTTTCGCTAACCCAAAGTCCAACACCTTCACGTGGCCGTTGCGCCGGATCATGACGTTCTCAGGCTTGATGTCGCGATGGATGATCGCGGCGGCGTGCGCCTCTTCCAGCGCCCCGGCAATCTGGATCGCCACGTCGAGAACCTCGACGATCTCCATCGGCGTTGTCTGAAGCCGCTTCCGAAGCGTTTGCCCTTCAATGTATTCAGTCGCAATGAAGTGACGACCGCCTTCGTCGCCCAATTCATAGATCGTGAGGATGTTCGGATGATTCAGCCCTGACGCGGCAAAGGCTTCCTGATCAAAGCGACTGAGGCGATCGCGGTTCTGGGTTAGCTCCTGGGCCAGAAGTTTCAACGCGACTTTTCTGCCGAGCTTCGTATCTTCCGCAAGATACACATCGCCCATGCCGCCCGAGCCGAGCTTTTCGAGGATCTTGTAGCGAGAGATACTTTCGAGTTCCATTGGGGGAACGTGATTAACCGAGACTCTTCAATCGTTCACGGGCGCCGTCGCTGACGTTGCCGACGCGCACGGTCTTACGCTTCGAAGCTGAGCCGGCGACGATTTCGACCGCGTTCTGCGGCACTTTCAATTCCTTCGCCAGCACTCGAATTAATTCTCGATTCGCAGCCCCGTCAACCGGCGGCGCGGCCAGCCGCACCCGAAGTGCGCCATCAAATTCACCGGCAATTTCGCTGCGCGAAGCGCGCGGCACAACGCGAACTGTGAACGTTATGCCCTGCGCAGTTTCCGTGAAGCGAATCAATCGCCGCTAATATTAGATCCTTCACAAAAAATCGTAAATGACTATCTGCAATTCTTCGGGATTTGGTTTAGAAAAACTGCACCGGCCAGGTCTTCAGGAACGTTGACGCAACGATCGCTTGAGCAATCCACAGAATCACAAAAGCGATAATCGGCGAGATGTCGAACGCGCCGGCCATCGGGATCCACCGGCGCAACGGCGCCAGCAGCGGCTCTGTGACTTGAATTGAAAACCGGGCGAAGCGATTGCGATAGCTGACGCCCAACCAGGAATAGATCACGCGCACAAAAATCATTAGCGTGTAGAGGCCCAGCAAGCCAAACAGCAGGTAACCAATCATCGCCATCGGCGCGCCCGGCCTGCGATTCCCGACCACGTACAGAATTCCCGCGACGGTGTTCAGGACGGTGCCGGCGAATTGCACGAGCAGCACGAGCACGACGATCAACATGATGACAACGATAAAGGGGGCGATGGCTGGATCGAGTCGAAACATGATCAGCATTCGTCGCACCGGAGCAATCACCGGATCGGTTGCGCGTCTCACGTTGCGCGCGTGCCAGGTGAATGGATTGACATCGATGTAAAGAAACAGCGATCGCAAAATGATCAGCAGAATGCCTGCGGCGCCCATTGCTACCGCGGCCCACCAAACGAAGGTGTAAACAAGAGCGAGGATTGTGACCGCCGGACTAGACATGTCTTTCCCCGAATATGGCTGTGCCGACGCGAATGATCGTCGCGCCCTCTTCGATGGCGATTTCGAAATCGTGCGTCATACCCATAGACAGATCGCCAGGTCGTTCACCAAACACGCCTTCCTTCTGAAGTTCGTCACGCAATTCACGCAAACGTTGGAAATATGGACGCGCCTTTTCTGCCGTATCAAAGAACGGTGGTAAGGTCATCAGCCCCATCAAGCGCAATCGATCGCATGCTCGAACAGCCTCAACAACTTCTCGCAAACCGCTTTCTGCAACTCCGGTCTTCGTCGCTTCATGCCCTAGATCGACCTGAATCAGCACCGGCAATTCTTCGCGATTCACTTCATCGCAGATCCGATCAATTCGTCGCGCCAGGTCAGCAGAATCCACCGAGTGAATCCAATCGAACAACTCAACTGCGCGGCGCGCTTTGTTCGATTGCAGATGGCCGATCAAATGCCAACGAGCAGCGTCGCGACCAACTTCGGGAATCTTCGTCTCGGCTTCCTGCACGCGGTTCTCGCCGAAATCGACCTGCCCGGCGGCAATCGCCTCGCGCACTTTGCCGGCAGGATGCGTCTTACTTACCGCGACCAGCGTGACGTCCTCAGCCGATCGGTTTGCCCGAGCCGCAGCCGTCGCGATGCCTCGCCGTATTTTCTCGATCCGCGCAGCTAAAGGCGATGTTGCGGTCTCTTCCCCAGCATGTTGCATAGTGAAAGCCAACTATAACAATGCCGCAAGGCGAAGGCTAACAACCATCCGTATAATTCCACTGGTACGTACTCTCTCCTCATAACTCATTTCTATTTAAGGAGGAATTATGAATAAACAAGGGCTGGCAATCTTGAAGCGTTTAGCGATGCTTGCGTTGTTCGTGTTGGTGTTGGCTCCGGTTAGCACATTCGCGCAGCGTCGCTGGGTTTCGCATCGCAACCGCATAGTGATTTATCAACCGCGACAGTACGTTATCGAGCGGCCGCGCACTACGTATCGCTATCGCAGTTACACGTATGGCTATCCACAGTCGTATTACAGCACGTACTACTCGAACGGCTATGGCTACACTGAACCCTATTACGCATCGCCGTTCTATTCGTACAGGTACACCCAGCCATATTTCGCAAATCGGTATACCTATTCATGGGCCAACCCGACGTACCGTTACGATTATGGCAATCGCCCCCGCCATCGAAGAAGTCGAATCATAGTTAGGTGGCGTTAAGTCCGGATCACCAAGGAGGTTCTATGAAAAGAGTTAGAGACCATCGATTTATCTTGATGCTGGCGACGGCGCTATTGATTTTCGCTGTGCCCACGCTAACAGCCGCGCAAGGTCGCGGTCGCGGATTGGGCCGTGGTCATAATCGCGACTGGAAGTGCAGCATCTTCGTCAATTGCCACGATGCTCGGGATGGACGTCTGGATGGTCGCGGTCCGCGTGCGAATCGGATTGGATTCAGAAACGGCATATTCGTAAACCGCGGGCGACGGGTGCGCGTCAGGAGATTCCGTTCATTCGACGATGACAGATTTCGGGATACCCGAGGTAATTCAAACTTCGGTCGCGACCGATTTATGCGCAGAGATGAAGTAAGACCCTCTGATCGCGTGTTTCGCAATCAGGACGTCTTTCGTGCGCGCGGCAGGGGCCGAGGACGACCATAACTGACTACCGTTTAGAGTCGGGCTACTGCCCGACTGAGCGGGCGGTAGCCCGCTCCTAAACGAATCGAATCACCGTCTGATTACCGCCTTGACTCGCAAGGATCGTCTTCGTATAGTCGATTTCCTGTTCGGGGATGTGGCGGAACTGGCAGACGCGCAGGTCTCAGAAGCCTGTGATGGTGACATCGTGGAGGTTCAAGTCCTCTCATCCCCACCATAGATTAACGGTCGAGTCCATCAGGGCTCGCCCTTTTTAGTTTCAGAGGCGCAACCTGACAAGAAACTGAGCCGCAGATGAAAGCGGATGGTCGCGGATAACCACGCGGTAATTGTCTCTGATCCGCGTTTATCAGCGTGAATCCGCGGTTGAAGTCGTCGTCATGGTTGCCCTCCCTAACGGTCGGGTTTCTGACACCTATCGCTTCTTCAACCTGGCGCCGATCAAAACTCCGATCGCACCGGTAAGGGGAAAGGTAAACGGCACCCAAATCGGCCAATACGCCTGTTGTATCGCTTCCATTTGGGGCGCGGCTGTGCGAATCGAACCCGCATGCGCTTTCCGCTTGCTCGTATCGCCAATCGCGATCACGATTCCGAGCACCACCACCACAATCGCCAGGGCCAATGGCGCTCGGCCACTCTTCGCGATTGTTGCACAAATAAATCCGCCGATGACTGAGACGGCGATGTTGATGATGAATGCGATGGCGACCCAGGACGACGACGCTTCGTAAAGGCCCGGCTTAAACGCCACGTCCTGGCCAACAATCAGGTAGGCGCAGGTGAAGCCGGCGAATGCCAGCACAAACATTGCGAAGTAGCCGGCAATCACGCTGATGATGGTTCTCGCCATAGAACTGCGTGCGAACGTTAGCTACGTCGCTTCAACCTTCCACCAATCAACACACCGAGCGCGCTGACGATGGGAAAAGTAAACGGCGTCCAGATTGGCCAATAGGCCTTTTGCGCAGCTTCCATCTGGGGAGTGTTCCCGGTGCGAACCATACCCGCGTTGGCCTTGGCTTTCATCACGGCCGGTATGGCCAGCAAGAATCCCAAAACAATAATTACGACGGCGAGCGCGAGATTCGCTTTGCCGCCTTTGGCAATCACCGCGCAAATCAGACCGGCGATGATCGCGCTCACAAAAATGAAGGCGAACGACATCGCAATCCATCGATTCGAAGCGAGATACATGCGGGGCTTGAATGCCTGCGTCTCGCCGACGACGGCGTAGAGCGTGACGAACCCAAGAAAGTTCAGCACGAACATGATTATGTAACTGGCGATTACAGCGATGATGGATCTGGCCATGGGGAACTCCTTCTCTCGACTTAGCGTCTCAATTGCGGTGCGCGTTTATCACAAACGACTTTGCCCCGCAAGCCTCAAATCGCAATTCAGGTTGTTGGTTCGCGCGTTTGTGTATCCATTTTCATTGCCTGGCGATCGCGCTGCGCCCGCCCCGCAAAACATATTTTTGAATCTTTCCGGTCGCAGTCTTCGGCAGCTCGGCAACGAAGGTAACGCCATGCGGGGCTTTGAAATGCGCTAACTGCGAACGAGCAAATTCAATCAGCTCTTCGGCGGTTGCCACGGCGCCGCTGCGCACCACGACAAAGGCATGCGGTGCTTCTCCCCAACGTTCGTGTGGCAACCCGACGATGGCTACTTCCTGGACTGCGGGATGACGCAGCAACACGCCCTCAACTTCAATTGAAGAAATATTTTCGCCGCCACTAATGATGACATCTTTCAAGCGATCGCGAATCTCAATGTAACCGTCCGGGTGAATTACGGCGGCATCTCCGGTATGAAACCAGCCTTCGCGGATGGCTTGGGCAGTGGCCTCGGAATCATTGTAGTAACCCGCCATCACCACATTGCCGCGCACGACTATTTCCCCAACTGTTTCGCCGTCGCGGGGCACTTCCGCGCCTTGATCGTCGTGTACAGTCGTCTCGCCTGAAGTGATCAGCTCGACGCCTTGCCGGGCCTTAATGATTGCGCGCGCGGCGGGCATAAGCTGTTCGTGCTCGGCGCGCGGCTCGCAAATAGTGATGAATGGCGTGGTCTCGGTCAATCCATAAACCTGCGTGACTTTCCAGCCAAGTTCACCTTCGAGACGTTCAATGGTCGAGGCCGCCGGCGGCGCGCCGGCCGTCACTACGCGCAAACCACTGCGAACATTGCCGCGCAGATCTTCGTCAGCATTCGCCAGGCTAATGAGCACCGTAGGCGCGGCGCACAGCATGGTGACTCGCTCTTGCTCAATCAGCTCAAACACGCTCCGCGGATCGATTTTGGGCAGACAAATGTGGGTCGCGCCGGCTGCGGTAACAGTCCAAACGAAGGTCCAGCCGTTCGCATGAAACATCGGCAGCGTCCACAAGTAGCGATCGTCACAACTCATGTGCTCGTGGACCAAAGTGCCAACCGAATTCAGGTAAGCGTTGCGGTGCGTGATCATCACGCCTTTGGGCCGCGAGGTGGTGCCGCTCGTATAGTTGATCGTGAGCAGATCGTTTTCCTGAATCTGCGGCCGGGCAAAGTCGCTCGGGCCGCGCGATAACAACGCCTCGTAATCCAACCAGCCAACACGCGCATCGTCGAGCGCCACAAAATTCTCAACCGATTTCAATTGCGAGCGAACGCCGTCCACGGCGTCCAGATAATCGCGATGCGCACAGACGACCTTCGCCCCGCTGTGATTAATCAAATACGCAAAGTCGTCGGCAGTCAGACGGTAATTAATCGGCACCAGCACGCCGCCAATCTGCGGGACTGCATAAAACGATTCAAGTTGAGCGTGAGTATTCGGCGCGATGTAAGCAACGCGATCGCCCTGCCGGACACCGAGTTCCAGCAAGCGCGACGACCAGCGATCACAGCGATCCAGAAATTGCTCGTATGTAAGCCGCAGATCGCCATCGACCACCGCCTCGCGATCGGCATAGAGCTTGCGGGCGCGGCGAGCAAAGTCCAGAGGAGTTAGCGGCGTTTCCATTGATCGTAATTGAAGGTCCTGGTGCGCGGCTATGCCGGGAACTCTTAGGCAAACCCCATCAATGCGCAACTGTTTCGCGCAGGCGCGCCGCGATTAGCGGTACGATTTTTCGCGGCACATCGATCGCGGCTTTAATATGCCGCGCATGCGTGAAGTGACCGGCGACATAGATGCCCGGCACGCTCGTTTCGAACGTTTCCGGATCATAGACGGGAACTTCCGTCAGTTTTCCTGGTTCGGTTCTTACTCCCAGCTTCTTGAGCAGAGTTAAGTCCGCATCGCTCCCGACGAGCACGAAGACCACGTCGTTCGGAATCGTCCTCGACTCCTCCATATCAGTAGTCATTCGCACCGAGTCGTCAGTGATTTCATCGATCTGCTTGTAGAGAATTACGCGCAAGCGACCTTCAGCGATCTCACGTTCCAAAGGCGAGCGCACCCAGTGCTTCATCGCGCCGGCCTTCGGATCGCGGTTCTCCCAATCTTCGCGCCAAATCGCCATCGTCGTGCGCGCGCCTTCTTCTGAAAGAAAGAGCGCAGCCTCAGCAGCGCTGTTGCCGCCACCGACCACCAGCACTTCCTTGCGGACATACGGATAGGGATCAACGAAGCGATGGTGAACCTTCGGCAAGTCTTCACCGGGGCAATTCAGGTGACGCGGATACTCCATCGCGCCCATCGCGAACAAGATGGCGCGCGCCTGGTAGGTGTTCTCGTGCTCGCTTGAACCAAACGTGCGGTTGGAGGTGCGCACCGTGAAGCCCTCATCAAGATTACCGCTTACGTCGACTACTTCTTCACCGGTGCTGATTTTCAGATCATGGTCGAGAACAAAATGAATGTAGTGTGAGAGCAGCTCTTCGCGTGTCGGCTTCTCGCGGATAGGTTGCAGTGAACCTTCGCGCATCTCGAGTTCGTTCGGCGTCGAGAACATCGTGCGCCCGACGGGATACTGTCGAATCGTGTTGGCGATGGTTCCCTTCTCGATCACGAGATATGACAGACCTTCGCGCGCAGCCGCATCGCCCGCAGACAAACCGGCCGGACCGGCGCCGATGATTAGAAGATCGAGTTGATCCGACATTGCGTGCAGCGATATATGATCGATTGTTTAGTCGAGCGTCATGTGCTCCAAATACGGCTTCGACACCTCGACGATTTTCATTTCGTTATTCGGCGTAGAGCTGTAAGCGGCCGGCTTGTCGAATTTCACTTCAATTTTGATGAGATAACAACTTTTCAACACATACCGGCTTACGGGATTCATCTGCATTCCACCATCTTCAATGAACAGCTTCATCAATTCAGCGCGAGTCATTCCCGGTTGAATCGAGGCCGCCTCTTTGTAGCGAGCCTCAAGCCACTGTTGATGGGCCTTATCGTCCGCGTTTTGGGCAGGAGCAAGCGCGCGAGCACCAATCACTGCGATTAAACCTGCGATTAAGAAAATCCCGATCTTCATCACGCCCCTCCATCAGAACTCCAATACGCCCTTCGCCACCACGACCGACGCCCCACCCACGCGTACCTCTTCAACTTTGCCAGGCGCACCTTTCACTTCCAAACCAATGCGGCTGGGACGATTGATAAAGTCGCCTTGTTCGATGACGAACGTGTACACACCGTCCGTCGGATCGACGCGCGTCGCGTCGTGATAAACGAGATAGCCGCCCAACGGTCCCGCCGCGCTGCCGGTCGCCGGATCTTCGCCAATATTTTGTCCGACAAAAAACCGCGCATGCGCACGCGCGTCGCCGATTTCGATCGTCTCGCGCGTGAAGGCGTAACAGCCGGTCGCACCCGAACTGCTGAAGCCATTGCGCGCATACACCTCTTCGAGCAGAGAGACATTCGGGCGGCAACGCGCGAGATCAGCCAGAGATCGTATCGGCACCATCAACATTGTGTTGCCCGTCGAACAAGCCTGAATCGGCAATGTCTCATCGAGATCCTCACGCAACAGACCCAGTCCGCGCGCGATGTCAGCTTGATCGTTCCAGTCATCAATCTCCGCTTTGATTTCCCATTTGCCCTGCGTCATCACCACGCGCGCCGGCTCGCCGTCCTTGAATTCAATATCGATCGGCAGCACGCCAATTCCAACTTCATGCTTGAAGCTCACCCAACCGCTGCCACCTTCGGGCGCGGCAACGACGCCTTCGCGCGCGAGACAATTCCAGGTCCCGGCGATCGGATGACCGGCAAACGGCAGTTCACTTGTCGGCGTGAAGATCCGCAAGCGACGCAGCGCGTCTTCTTTGTCGGAAGGCAACACGAAAACGGTTTCGGAAAGATTCATCTCGCGCGCGATTTGCTGCATCTGCTCGCCGGTTAATCCTTCTGCTTCGGGATAGACCGCGAGCGGATTGCCTGTGAAGGCGCGATCTGTGAATACGTCGAGCTGAATGAATTTGTAAGTTGCCACGTTGTGCTCCTAAGTTGAATCTGTAGGGGCAGGGCTTGTCCCTGCCCGCTGTGGGTGATATCCAAACCGCGGGCAGGGACAAGCCCTGCCCCTACAAATCACAATTTCCGACACCAGCGCGCGATTTCATCCATCACATCTTCATAGACCTGCTGCTGCGGCGCCACGGACTTTGGAACTTTGAATGAATGATCTCCTGAAGCGACAACGTACAGATCAGCCTTCAGCCGATGCTTTTTGATGATCGCGCGAATCTCTTCTTCAGTTCCGAATGCATCGCGCGAGCCTTGCACGAACAGCATTGGCGCCTTGATTTTCGGCAGATGTTCATCCCGCATCTTGTCCAGTCGTCCCGGCGGATGGAGCGGATAACCAAGAAACACCAATCCGTCTATGCCTTCTGAATCCTCAGCCGCGACTTGCGAAGCGATCCGGCCGCCCATCGACTTGCCGCCAGCCACCAACTTGTTGCTCTTAAGTTTTCGGTGTTTGATTGCGGCGTCGATGACTGCGCGATAACACGCCTCGAGTTTTGCTTTCGGATCTGGAGCACCGCGCCCTCGCTCCTTGTAGACAAAGTTGAAAGTCATCACATCGAATCCGCGCGCGGCCAGCCCATTGGCAACCATGCGCATGAAGCCGCTCATCTGGTCGGCTCCGGCGCCGTGGCCGAGTATGATCGTCACGTTCAGCCGAGCCGTCTTCGCCGCCGGATACAGCATCGCGGTCACCGAGTCGGAATCATTAACTGCAATTGTCAGCTTTGCTGTTTCTGTCATCATCCCGGTTTGAATTGCCGGCGTTTCAACCGCAATTCGTTAAATGGTTCATTACTGAGAGTTTTCATCTTTATAGATTCGCGGCACGCGAGTGCTGATGCCGCAGGTTATTTCGTAAGAGATCGTTCCCGCAAGTTCGCCCAGGTCTTCTGCTGTAATCGAGACTTCGCCGTCCTGACCGAGCAGTGTGACGTGATCATCGAGCGAAGCATCCGGCACCTCGGTGACATCAACCAACGTCAGATCCATCGAGACTCGGCCAACCACCGGCGCAAACTTTCCGCGCACGATCACGCGAGCCCTGTTCGACAGCGCCCGGCGGTAACCATCGTCATAGCCGATCGGGATCGTCGCAATCAACGAATCGCGCTGCGTCTGAAATGTGCAGCCGTAACCAAGATATTCTCCCTTTGGAACGTTCTTCAAGAGAACGACGCGCGAATGCAGAGACATAACGGGACGCAGCGCGGGCGTGTCGATATTCGAAGGGAAAACGTCGCGCACGAATCCGTAAAGCGACCCACCGGGACGCACCATATTTCCCCGCGCGTCAGGATTTGCAAAAGCGGCGGCTGAATTTGCGGCATGAATGAATGTTGGCTGAAATCCGCGTTCACGGAACTCCGCAATCGCTGATTCGAATTCCGCCAGTTGATTGTCTGTGAACTCCTGCTTCGACTCGTCGTCGGCCGCTGCGAGATGCGTCATTAAGCCCTCGACTCGGATGTTCCGAAACTTGGTCAAAGCATTGCAGAACTCGTCGAGAGCATCGGCGCGAACTCCGAGACGCCCCATGCCGGTATCGACCTTCACATGTACGCCGGCAGTTTTGTTCGCATTTTGAGCTGCGCGATTTAGCGACTCGATCATATCGAGCCGGTAAGCAACTGGCGTCAGTTGATGTCCGAGCAGCGCACTTTCCTGCTCGGGCCAAAACCCACCGAGACAAAGGATCGGCCGCGTAATTCCGGCCTTACGCAACTCGATTCCCTCTTCCGGCAGCGCGACCCCAAACCAGTCCGCGCCTTCAGCCTCGAGGCGGCGCGCGCATTCGACAGCGCCGTGACCGTAAGCATTCGCCTTTACCGCCGCAAGGATCTTCGTGTCAGGACCTATTTGATTCTTAATGACGTGGAAATTGTGCGCGAGCGCTGCGAGATCGATCTCGGCCCAGGTTGGTCGGCCCGCTTTGGGCGTTGCGAAGGAGGGGTTAGTCACAGAATACGCAGATTACACTGATTCAATTTGAAAATGGAGTGATGAAGGCGATATGCCAACACCCAGAGCGCACAATTTCCATTTCATCTGTGTAATCTGCGTAAACTGCGGATGATTCTTAGAAGCCGTCATCACCACGATTGATTCGCGGCGATCCTTTCGATCGATCGAAGCGGGCGAGGTAGGCACCCAGCGCGTCTCGATCGAGATCGGCGAACTTGGCAAATTGATTTACGAAGGCGAGATAGACTGTGTCAGTCGGCCCGTTGCGCTGCTTGGCAACGATCAGCTCGGCGATGTTCTTGTTCTCTTCACTCTTGTTGTATTGCTCTTCGCGATAGATGAACGCCACGACGTCCGCGTCCTGTTCAATCGCACCTGATTCACGAAGGTCGGCGAGCTGTGGACGGTGGTCCGTGCGGTTCTCAGGCGCGCGGCTGAGCTGTGACAACGCGACCATCGGTATGTCCAACTCTTTGGCCAGGGCCTTCAACTCACGCGAAATTTGGGAGACTTCCTGTTGCCGAGATTCAAAACGATTGGACGACCCCGACATCAACTGAAGATAGTCGACCACGATCAAATCGAGTTGCTTCTGCTCAGTCGCCAGACGACGCGCTTTTGCGCGCATCTCTAAAACCGAAATCGCGGGCGTGTCATCGATGAAGATGCGGGCGTCAGCCAACCGACCCAGAGCTTTCCCCAAGCGCGTCCATTCTTCATTCGAAAGATAGCCGCTGCGAAACTTTTGCGCGTCAACGCTGGCTTCGGAACACAGCATGCGCATTGCCAAAGATTCAGCGGACATTTCCAGCGAGAAGATGCCGACGACGGCGTTACTTTCGATTGCCGCATGCTGCGCGATAGTCAGTGCGAGACTCGTCTTGCCCATTGAAGGCCGGGCGGCGATAACCACCAAGTCCTGTTTTTGGAAGCCGGAAGTCAGCGAATCGAGGCCACGAAACCCCGTAGGGACGCCAGTTACGACCAGGTCGCGATGCTCGACCGCTTCGGCTTTTTCCAGCACG
>Ga0134121_10001614_pt1 | contig 20951 bp, 20 predicted proteins | sample KB301_FD_96463 | JGI IMG/M metagenome (GOLD analysis project Ga0134121, IMG submission 96463) | Terrestrial soil microbial communities without Nitrogen fertilizer from Kellogg Biological Station, Michigan, USA - KB3-0-1 | ecosystem: Environmental > Terrestrial > Soil > Unclassified ... | reverse complement strand
CAACGCCTGCCTTTATCTCGCTTCGGACGAGGCCGCGATGGTCAGCGGCGTCTGCATCGAGGTCGACGGCGCGCGCTGCGTCTAGCGGCTGCTAGCGCTTGAAGCCGCCCAGCAGGGCGGCGACCTGCGGACGCTTGCGCTTGCCGTGCTCGGGCTCCGGCTTGGCGGGCTCGGCGGCCGTTTGCGGCTTCGCCTGGGACGGCTCGTAGGGCTTGGAGAAGATCGGGTCGGCGGGCTTGGCGGGCGGACGGTCGCGCCGCACGGACGGCGAGCTTCGCCGCGCGCTCGGCTGGTCGCCCATCAGCGTGGCGACGTTCGCGCCGTGGGGCTGGAAGCCGGGCACCAGCACGCGCTCGATGCGCTGCTTGATCAGGCGCTCGATCGCCGCCATCGCATCGTGGTCCTGCGGCGCGACCAGCGAGATCGCCTCGCCCGTGAGGCCCGCGCGGCCGGTGCGGCCGATGCGGTGCACGTAGTCCTCCGGCGAGTGCGGCACGTCGAAATTGATCACCTGCGGCAGGCCTTCGATGTCGAGTCCGCGTGAAGCGACGTCGGTCGCGACCAGGACCGCGGTCTTGCCGGACTTGAAGTCGGCGAGCGCGGCTTCGCGCTCGGCCTGGGTCTTGTCGCCGTGGATCGCATCGGCGTGGATGCGATCGAGGCGCAGCTGGTGGGCGAGGCGGTTGGCGCCGATGCGCGTGCCCGTGAAGACCAGCACTTGCTTGAGGCCGCGGGTTTGGATCAGGTAGGCGAGCAGGTCGCGCTTTTTCTCGCGCGCAACCGGATGCAGCACATGCGTGACCGATTCCGCCGCCGCGTTTCGCGCTGTGACCTGCACTTCCGCGGGTTGCCTGAGGAGCGTCTTGGCGAGCGTGCGGATCTCGTCGGGGAAGGTGGCCGAGAAGAGCAGGTTCTGCCGCTCCTTCGGCAGGAGGGCGATGATCCGCTTGATGTCCGGCAGGAAGCCCATGTCGAGCATGCGATCGGCTTCGTCGAGCACGAGCACCGACACCTGGTTGAACATCACGGTCTTGTTCTGCACGTGGTCGAGGAGCCGGCCCGGCGTGGCGACCAGGACCTCGACGCCGCGGCGCAGCTCCGCGATCTGCGCATTCATGTCGACACCGCCGTAGACGACGGTGCTTCTCAAAGGCAGGTGTCTGCCGTAGTCGCGGAAGCTCTGGGCCACCTGCACGGCAAGCTCGCGCGTAGGCGCAAGCACCAGCGCCCGCACCGGATGCCGTGCCGGCGAGGTCGAGGTGCTCGCGAGCGGCGCGAGGCGCTGCAGGATCGGCAGCGCGAAGGCGGCCGTCTTGCCGGTGCCGGTCTGCGCACCCGCCATCAGGTCGCGGCCGGCGAGCACGAGCGGGATCGCCTGCTCCTGCACGGGCGTGGGCTTCTCGTAGCCGAGTTCGCCCACCGCGCGGGCGAGCGGCGCGATCAAGCCAAGCGGGTCAAAGGCACTCAATTCAAGGTACGGGCCGGGCGTTCGCCGGGCTCGGCGCCTTCGGTGCCCGGCAGCTTCAATTCCATGTCCCAGTCGCTCTTCTTCACCGCCGCCTGCAGCAGCCTGCACACCGAATGAAGGAGCACGGAGTCGAACGAGAGCGTGATGCCCTGCCCTTCGGCGGGATGCAGCGCAACCACCGGCTGGCCGTTGCGGTCATGCCCAGTCTGGATGCGCGCGAGGAGCAAGGGCGCGTCGCCGAGCGGGCGCGTCGATTCGCCGGCGTCGTAGGGCTTGGTGAAGTCGGCCTTCGACACCGCATGCTCGTGCTCGAGCCCGAGGAGCGCCTTGCGCGCTTCGGGGTTCGCCTGCGTGCGGATGCGCGGGCTCGTCTCCTCGGCGAGCTTGACGAGGAGCGGCCACAGAAGCTTGACGAAGCGGCGCGTCAGCGCAAGGCGCAACTCCACCGCCTCGCTCGTCGCCACCAGCATGATCAGGCGGTCCTGCTCGGCGTCGTATTCGACCTTGAGCTGGTGCAGCTTCATGGCTCAGATACTACCCCTGATGCGTTGCACCAGCGCCGTCGTGGAGCGCTCGTGCTCGAATGGAATCGACACGACGCTTCCGCCGCGGGCGAGCACGCCCTTTGCTCCGGCGATGCGCTCGACCGGCCAATCGCCGCCCTTGACGAGCACCTCGGGCTGGCAGGCCGTGATCAGCTTCTCCGGCGTGTCGTCGTCGAACCAGGTGACCACGCTTACGCTGGTGAGCGCCGCAACGACGGCCATGCGGTCGGCGAGCGGATTGAGCGGCCGGTCGGCGCCTTTGCCGAGACGACGGGCCGACGCGTCGCCATTCAGGGCGACCAGCAGGCTTGCGCCCAGAGCGCGCGCGTGGTCGAGGTAGGTGACGTGCCCGCGATGCAGGATGTCGAACACGCCGTTCGTGAAGACCAGCGGCCGGCCAAGCTCCCCGAGCGAGCGCGGATCCCGGATCTTGGCTTCGAACGCGGGCTTGGCTATTGCGCGGCTTTCGTCGTCTTCGGCGCCGGCGGCCGGCAGGCGTCGTCGGTCGTCTTGCAGTACTCGAATACCTTCACCACCTTGCGCACGCCGCCGGTGTTGCGCGTGATGTCGACCGCCTCGTCGGCTTCCTGCTCGGTGACCACGCCCATCAGGTAGACCACGCTCGCCTCGGTCACCACCTTGACGTGCACCGGGCTCACGCGCTTGGTGTCGAGGAGGCGCCCGCGCACCTTGGTCGTGAGGTAGGAGTCGTTGCCGCGCGCCCCGTAGGAAGAGATGCCGGCGACCTGCAGGTCGTTGGTGACATCGCGCACGGTCGGCACCGCGCGCACGATCTTCTCGACTTCGGTGCGCGTCTTCTCGTCCGGCACCTCGCCGGTGAGCAGCGCCTGGCGGTTATACGAGGTGACGTTCACGTGCACCGTGCTGCCGAAGCGGTCGCCCACGCGGTTGGAAGCGCGCACTTCGATCGACTCGTCGTCGATCTGGGTTCCGGTGGTGCGCCGATCCTCGAGCGAGCTATAAGCCCCGGCGCCTGCAGCGCCGATCACCACCGGGGCGCAGCCGTTCAGGGTCGCGAGCGCTGTAGCCAGCGCAAGAAGGAGTCTGGTCATTGCCTGGTTCCAAATAACTGGAAGTCGATCGCGTCGCACAGGCAGTGCAGCACCAGGAGATGCACTTCCTGGATGCGCGCGGTTTGCTTGTGCGGCACGCAGATGTGGACGTCGTCGCCCTTCAGCTGGGCCACCATCTTGCCACCCCCGTTGCCGGTGAGTGCGATCACGCGCACGCCGAGATCGTGCGCCACCGTCAGCGCGTCGAGCACGTTCCGGGAGTTGCCGCTCGTCGAGATGGCGAGGAGCACGTCGCCGCGCCGGCCGAGCGCGCGCACCTGCTTCGAGAACACCTGCTCCCAGGCGTAGTCGTTGGCGATCGAGGTAAGGTTGGAGCTATCGGTCGTCAGCGCCACACCCGCGAGCGGCGGCCGCTCGGACTCGAAGCGGTTGACGAGCTCGGCGGCGAAGTGCTGCGCATCGGCGGCGGAGCCGCCGTTGCCGCAGGCCATGACCTTGCCGCCCGCTTTGAGCGACTCGGCGAGCATGCGTCCGGCCGTGGCGATCGGCGCGCCGAGGACTTCGGCGGCCTGCTGCTTCAATTTGGCGCTGTCGGCGAACTGTGCCGCGATGCGGGCGAGGAGCTTCCCATCTGCTTGTTGCATGTGCGCGCCGATTTTACTCGGTGAACGCGTTCCGTATCCATTGCACATGCCTCGGGGGGCCGTCGATGAGAAACACATCGAAGCGGCACGTCGCGTCCGGCCGTCGGGTCAGATAGAGCCGCGCGGCGGCTACGATGCGGGCGCGCTTCGCCGCGGTGACGCTTTCGCCGGCGCCGCCGAAATGGCCCGGACCGCGCATCCTCACCTCGGCGAAGACGAGCGTGCCCGCCTCCTCGGCGATGAGATCGATCTCGCCGAGGCGGCAGCGCCAGTTGCGCTCGACCAGCTTGAGGCCGGCCGCGCGCAGGAGCTCGGCGCAGAGGTCTTCCGCTCGCGCGCCTTCGCGGTTCATGGCACGCTTAACGAATGGGGGCTCGCGCCGGTTGACGGGGACGCTGTATGTCGTGGCCACGCCGATCGGCAATCTCGCCGACGCGAGCCCGCGCTCGCTCGAGACCTTGCGCAGCGTCGATCTCATCGCCTGCGAGGACACTCGGACCAGCAGCAAGCTGCTCGCACATTTCGGCATCGGCGTGCGCACGGTCGCGCTCCACGAGCACAACGAACGCGCGGCGAGCAAAGAGCTGATCCAGGCGCTGCGCCAAGGCAGGAACATCGCGCTCATCAGCGATGCGGGTACGCCCGCGCTGTCCGATCCCGGCGCCTGGCTCGTCGCCCAGGCGCACGCGGCCGGCATCCGGGTGAGTCCGCTGCCGGGCGCGAGCGCCGCCGCCGCGGCGATCTCTGCCTCCGGTTTTCCGGCCAGCCGGTTCCTTTTCGCGGGCTTCCTCCCCGCGCAGGCCGGCGCTCGGCGCAAGGCGCTGGAGACGCTCGAGCTCGCCTACCCGGTGCTCATCTACGAGGCGCCGCACCGGGTGCGCGAAACGCTGGAGGACCTGGCGCGGCGCTTCGGCGCCGAGCGCGAGATCGTGATCGCCCGCGAGCTCAGCAAGAAGTTCGAGGAAGTGGCGCGGATGCCGCTCGGCGCGGCGCCGGGCTGGCTCGACGCGCGGCGCGAGCGCGCGCAAGGCGAGTTCGTGCTGGTGCTCGCGCCCGGCGAAGAGCGGCCTCGCGCCGCGGTCGATGCCGAGCGCGTGCTCGAGGTCCTGCTGGGAAGCCTGCCGCCGAGCGAAGCGGCGAAGCTCGCGGCCCGCATCACGGGGCAGCCGAAGGGCGGACTGTATAAAAGGGCGCTGAAGCGAACAAAGTAAAATTCGCGGGCCGATGGATCGCCTTACGCTGCGCCGCCCGGACGACTTCCATGTGCATCTGCGCGACGGGCCGGCCATGGCGAGCGTGCTCGCCGACACCGCGCGCCAGTTCGCCCGCGCCATCGTGATGCCGAATCTCAAGCCGCCGATGCGCACGACGCAGCTCGCCCTCAACTACCGCGAGCGCATCCTGGGCGAAGTCGCCGATGGGGTGGAGTTCGAGCCGCTGATGACGCTCTACCTCACGGACGACACGCCGCCGGAGGAGATCGCCCGCGCCAGGCTCTCGGGCCGCATCCACGGCGTGAAGCTCTACCCCGCCGGCGCCACGACGCACTCCGACGCCGGCGTGACGCGGATCTCGCGCTGCTTCCATACGCTCGAGAAGATGGAGGAGCTCGGCATGCCGCTCCTCGTGCACGGCGAGTCGACCGACCCGATGATCGACGTCTTCGACCGCGAGAAGGCGTTCCTCGAGGAGACCCTCGGCCCGCTGCTCGAGCGCTTTTCGCAGCTGAAGGTCGTGCTCGAGCACATCACCACGCGCGACGCCGTGCAATACGTCGAGGTCACCGGGGCCAACGTCGCCGCGACCATCACCGCGCATCACCTCCTCATGAACCGCAACGCGCTCTTCATGGGCGGTATCCGGCCGCACCACTATTGCCTGCCGGTCCTCAAGCGCGAGGAGCACCGCGAGGCGCTGGTCGAGGCGGCGACCTCGGGCAATCCGAAGTTCTTCCTCGGCACCGACAGCGCGCCGCATGCCCGCGACACGAAGGAAGCCGCCTGCGGCTGCGCCGGCATCTACACGGCGCACGCGGCGATCGAGCTTTACGCCATCGCCTTCGAGGAGGCGCACGCGCTCGACAAGCTCGAGGCTTTTGCCTCCGAGTACGGCGCCCAGTTCTATAACCTGCCCGCCAACAAGGGCCGCATCACGCTCGAGCGCCGGGAATGGACGGTGCCGCAGACGGTCAAGTTCGGCAACGACGTCGTGGTGCCGCTGCGCGCCGGCGAAACGCTCCCCTGGAAGCTCGCTGAAGTTGTGGGATGAACCCCTAAAGCACCCGATCTACGCGCCGCTCGCGCCCTGGCTCGGCCTCGAGCGCTCGCTCGATGCGCTCAACCGCGCCGCGCACGGCATCGCGACCGAGAGCGGCCAGCCGATCCGCTTTGTCCCGCCTGGTCCGACGCGCGCCGCGTACGAGCTCCAGGTGCACGAGACCGGACGCGTCGAGACGCGGCCGGAAAACCTGCACGACTGGTTCAACGCGTTGTGCTGGCTCGCCTACCCGCGGACCAAGGCACGCATCAATGCCATGCACGCCGCGGCGATCCCGCGAGAGCAGGGCCAGCGGGGGCGGCTGCGCGACCTGCTGACCATCTTCGACGAAGGTGGTGCGCTCGTCGTCTGCGCCGATCAGGCGCTGATCGACCTCGTCATCGCCTTCCGCTGGAAGGAGCTCTTCTGGAAGCATCGCGAGCGGGTGAAGGAAGCGATGCGCTTCGTGGTGCTCGGCCATGCGGTCCTCGAGCAGGCGCTGAAACCCTGGCCCGGGATCACCTGCAAAGCGATCTTCGCCTCGCCGAGCGAAGACCTGGACGCCCGCGCCGCCCAATGGCTGCGCGAGCGCACGGCGGGCGCAAGCCCGCGCGACCTCGCGCCGCTGCCGGTGTTCGGTTACCCGGGCTGGGCGGACAACGACCGCGCCGAGTTCTACGACGATGAGCGCTACTTCCGTAGCCCGCGCGGCGCGTAGAATGCCGGGTGGGAGTCGGCCTGGCAGCCGCATCGCGCAAGCGGTGAGGAAAGTCCGGGCTCCGCAGAGCGGGATGCAGGGTAATTCCCTGGCACGGCGACGTGACGAACAGGGCCACAGAGACGAGTCCTTGGTGCATTGAAAAATGCGGCCGAGGGGTGAAACGCGGCAACCTCCATCCGGAGCAACACCAAATAGGCAGGCGCTGGTGGTGTAACCCACCACTTCAAGGTCGGCTCGACCGATGCCTGCGGGTAGGTGGCTAGAGCCCGGGAGCGATCCCGGGCCCAGAGGAATGGCTGCCGGCCCCTTCGGGCTTACGCCCGGCGGGGTGCACAGAACCCGGCTTATAGGCCGGCTCCCAGTTGGTTTGTCTCTTGTGTCTTTTCGCCGATCGGCGGAATAATCGGCGGAGGGAGGGGTGGGGGCTTGGGGTCCGATCTCCGGACCGGCATCCACCCCGGTGCGATGCAGGACCGTCTAAACCAGAACGACGTCACCAATCGGGTCAACGTCGAGAGTCCGGCGCAAGTATGTACCGCGATTCTCAAGCTTTATGCTGCGCGGTATCCGGGCGCCGACTTCGCCCCGCTCGAGCGCGCCTTCGCCGATTTCCATGCGCTTTTCGAGGGCCGTCACCCGGGGTACCTCGCCTGCGACACGCTGTACCACGACATGCGCCATACGCTCGACATGACGCTTGCAATGGCGCGGCTGATCGATGGCCATGACCGCACCAGCGCTCCGGCCGACCGGCTTGGCGCGCGGCGCGCGGGCATGGGGGTACTGGTGGCCTTGCTACACGATGCGGGCTACCTCAAGCGCAGTTCCGAAGCGCAGGTACCGAACGGCGCCATCTTCACCAAAGTGCACGTCAGCCGCAGCGCGGACTTCATCGCCGCCTATCTGCCAAGAGTCGGGTATGCCGCCGAGGCGCCCATCGCCTCCCGCCTGGTGCACTTCACGGGCTACGAGATCGACATCGACGAGATTCACGTCGACGATCCGCGCGACCGCATGATCGGCTGCATGGTGGGCACGGCGGACCTCATCGGGCAGATGTCCGACCGCATGTACCTGGAGAAGGTGCGCGAATTCCTCTACGACGAGTTCGTGTGGGGCCAGATCGCGCGCGAGCAGCTCGACGATGGGCGTGAGATCGTCCGCTACAGCTCTGCCGACGACCTGATAATCAAGACCCCGGGCTTCTACGAATATGTGGCCCGTACGCGCATACAGAAAAAGCTGAGCGCTGCCGACCGGTATGCCGAATCCCATTTCGACGGACCGAGCCTCTACCAGGCGGAGATCGACCGGAACATGGCGTTCCTGCGCGCCACGATCGAGACCGCCGAGCTCCACCGCTTGCGCCGCTACTGCTACTCGCTTTCCTCCCCCGCGAGGCCACGGCAGGCCGTCGTGGCTTAGAACTGTCGCTCGGCGCGGACACTTGTCCGCTCGGGTGAATCGTGGCAAAAGCACCTGCATGTCTGCACTTGAACGGCTCCTCGCCGATTGCGTGATGGCGCGCTCCGCGCTCGGCGCCTGCGGTTTCCCGATCGCGATCCTCGACGGCTCGGCGACGAGCCGCCCCGTGACTTACGTGAACGCCGCGTTCGAAAGCTTCTTCGGCTGCCGCGCCGACGAGGCGCTCGGCCGCGGCCTCGGCAGCCTGGTCTTCCGCGGCGACGAAGCCCTCGTGCATCGCATGCTCGCCGAGCAGGCGCCGCGCCGCACGGTGAAGGCCTGGGCGAAGGACGGCTCGCCGCGCCCGGTGGAATTGACGCTCGCCGCGGTGCGCGCGAACGATTCCCGCATCAGCCACTGGGTGGCCGCGTTCTCCGATCGCACCGAGGTCGAGCGGCTCCGCGCGGAGCTCGACTCGCTGCGCCCGCTCGCCCACGCCGCCTAGGCGAGCTTCTGCTCCAGCCAGCGCGCGGTCCTCAGGAGGCGCGCGTCGAAATTCCTTCGACCGACGAGCTGCACGCCGAGCGGCAGGCCGTTCGCACCCTGCATGAGCGGCAGCGTGACCGCCGGCATGCCGAGCAGCGTCCAGAGGACGCAGAACACCGGGTCGCCGGTCGCGCCCAGGCCCTTCGGCGCGGTGCCGAGCGCGGGCGGCGTGAGGATCGCGTCGTAGCGCTCCATGAACAGCTCATCGAAGCCCGCGATGATCGGCGCCCGGCTCGCTAGCGCCCGCTGGTAGTCGAAAGCGCGCGCCTCGCGGCCGCGCTCCATCAGTCCGCGCAGGCGCTCCGACAGCTGTTCCTTGCCCGCGTCCCAGAGAGGCGCGAGGTTCGAAGCCATCTCGGCTTCCATGATCGTGCGCTGCAGGTCCCACGCGTTGCCGGCGAGAAGCGGCAGCTCGACTTCCTCGACGCGCTCTCCCAGGGCCTCGATCAGCTCGCCGTAGGCTTCTTTGGCATCGGCGTCGGCGCGATCCCAGTGCGGCGTCTTGACGAACGCGAACATCGGCGCGAGCGGCGGCTCCTCGTCGAGCACTTCGCGGAACGGCATGCGCGCGCGCGGGCGCGTATCCGGGTCGCCTTCGTCGTAGCCGACAAGCTCTTCCGCCAGCAGCGCGAGGTCGTCCAGGCTGCGCGCAAACATGCCGATGTGATCCAGCGTGCGCGAGAGCGTCAGCACCCCGGTGCGCGGGATAAGGCCGTGCGTCGGCTTGAAGGCGTAGTCGCCGCAGAAGGCGCCAGGCCGGATCACCGAGCCCGCGGTCTGGCTGCCGAGCGCGAGCGGCACCATCTGCGCAGCGACCGCGGCAGCGGAGCCGCTGGAGGAGCCGCCCGGCGTGTGCTCGGGATTGTGCGGATTGCGCGTCTTGCCCGGATTGAAATAGGCGCACTCGGTAGTCACTGTCTTGCCCATGATCACCGCGCCCGCGCCCCGCAGCTTCGCCACGACGGCGGCGTCGGTGCGCGGCGTGCGGCCCTTGTGCAGCACAGTGCCGTTCTCGGTGGGCATGTCGCCGGTGTCGATGATGTCCTTGATGCCGACCGGGATGCCGTTCAGCGGGCCGACGCCCTCCCCGCTGCGTCGCCGGTCGTCCGCTGCGCGAGCCTGCGCCAGCGCGTGCTCCTCGTCGATGAATTGCCACGCCTGCACGATCGGCTCGGTCGCGCGAATGCGCTCCAGACACGCGCCGACCAGCTCTTCCGACGTGATGAGGCCCTCGCGCAGCTTCGGCGCAGACTCGCTCGCCGTCAGCGTGGCAAGCGGCGTGCGTTCCATGCCTCGCTCAGCCGCCGTAGAGGTAGTTGGGCAGCCAGAGCGTCATGCCCGGCCAGAGATACATGATGACCATGCAAATGATGACGATGACCATGTAGGGCATCATGCCGGCGAAGATCTGGTTGAGCGTGACGTGCTTCGGCGCGACGCCCTTCAAGTAGAACGCCGACATGGCGACGGGCGGAGAGAGGAATGCCGCCTGGAGGTTGACGAACACGAGCGTGCCCCACAGGATCGGGTCGATGTTGAAGTGCTTGAGCAGCGGCAGGAAGATCGGCACGAAGATCACGATGATCTCGGTCCACTCGAGCGGCCAGCCGAGCACGAAGATGATCGCCTGCGACAGGATCATGAACCCGATCGGCGACATGTTGAGCGACAGGACCCATTGCTCGACGAGCTGCTGGCCACCCAGGATTGCGAAGACACCCGAGAAAAGCGCCGAGCCGACGAAGAGCCAGCACACCATCGCCGTAGTCTTCGCGGTGAGGAAGACAGACTCCTTCACGCGCTGCCAGGTGAGCGACCTGGCCTGGATCGCGAGGATGAACGCTCCAGCAGCGCCGATGGCGGCGGATTCCGTCGCGGTGGTAATGCCAAAAAGAATCACTGCCAGCACGACGATGGTCAGGATGCCGAGCGGCATCACGGAAGAGGTGAGGAGTTTGAGAAGCTCGAAGAGCTCCGCCTCCATCCTCCAGTAATACCAGACGAGAAGCGCCGCGGTCGCGGCCACCACTGCCCAGAACCAGTAGTAGAACTGGTCCGGCGGGCCGGCCTCGGCGGGTGCCACTGGACCCAGCGCCCGCAGGCTCGCATCGCCGACTTCCTGCGGACCCTGCGATTCGTCGCTGCTCGACTCCGCGCTGCCCGTCTCGTTCCCGGCGCCGAGCTCCTGCGGTTTGTCCGCGTCCGCGGCCGGAGCCGCTTGTCTCGGGACATCCTGCGGCGCCGCGGTCCGCTCGATGGCGGTGGTCGGCCCGGCATTGGCAAGAGCCTCCGAGGTCTGGTGGATGACCACATACCACCAGATACCCCACACCGTGATTGCCGATAGCGCGAGCGGAAAGCACACCGCGGCGAGGTTGCTCCACAGCATGCGATACGTGACGCGCGTGCCCGCGGCATCGATAGCGAGCGCTCTGCCCGGGGAGAGCACCGCTCTCATGAGCGCGAGCGGCATGTTGGGCGAATAAGCCTGCTGGAGCTTGCGCACCCATTCGGACACGGGCACCTTGGTTTCGGCTTCGGGCAGCTTGGGCGCGATCTTCGGATCGATGAGCGCCCAGCCGATGATGTAGACGAGATAGAGGAACGACAGGAAAAAACCGGGAAACATCGCGGAGGCGTAGAGCTTCACCACCGACTGCCCGGCGACCGCCGCGTACACGATGATCATCACGGAGGGCGGAATCAGGATGCCGAGCGTGCCACCGGCGGTGATCACGCCGGATGCGAGCTTCACGTTGTAGCCAGCCTTCAGCATCGGGTTGAAGGCAATCACTCCCATCAGCACTACCACCGCGCCGACAAGGCCGCTGGCAATGCCCCAGAACGTGCAGACGATGAGCGTGGCGACGGCGAGGGACGCGGGCACGCGCCGGAACGCGAGCTGGATGCTGTAGAACATCTTGTCGACGAGCGCGCCGCGCTCCATCACGTAGCCCATCAGCACGAAGAGCGGGATCGAAATCAGCGTGTCGTTATTCATTGCGCCGAAGGTTCTCTCGACCATCAGGTCGAAGACGCGGTTGTCGCTCCAGGCCTGCCCCGGGTGGTGAAAGGCGATGAAGCCAAAGAACATGCCGAGGCCCATCAGCGTGAAGGCCGTCGGGAAGCCGAGCATGATCACCACCACGATCAGCGTCAGCATCAGGAGGCCGAGCGCGGGATCGCTCACGTCTGGCCTCCTTTCAGGCGCTGGTGCGCCGACTCGTCTATGTCGTGCACGCTCTCGACTGCGCGGCGGCGCGATTCCTCGTCGACGTACTGGCTATTCGCGAGCTGCTGCTCGACGACATCGATTTCCTCGGCATCCTTCAGGCGCGCCGGCCAGTCGCCCGTCTTCAGGCAGACGACACACCGGACGATCTCGGCCAGCCCCTGGAGCATGACCAGCACGCCGGCGATCGGGATTACCGTCTTGAAGGGATAGACAGCGGGGCCGTTCGACGTCACGTTCGAGTGCTCGTCGATGCGCCACGAGTAGGCGGCGTAGTCGGTGCCCGCGTAGATCAGGGCGACGATCCCCGGAAGGAAGAACATTACATAGAGCACGAGGTCGAGCGTCGCCTGCGTACGCGGGCGCATCGAGCTGTAGAGGAAGTCGCCGCGGACGTGAGCGTCCTGCGAAAGCGTGTAAGCGCCGCACATCATGAAGAGCGTGCCGTACATCATGTTCGTCGCATCGAAAATCCACGCCGTGGGGGCGTTCAGGATGTAGCGCTTGAACACCTCGACGCACACCGTGAACATGAGGACCATGATCAGCCAGGCGCAAGCTTTGCCGGCCCACGTGCTCACGTGGTCCGCGACTTGAAGCCAGCGCTCGACTTTCTGGGCGTTCACGGTCCCCGAGACCCTCTACAAAAAAACGAGGCACCAGCCGGGTGCGCCCCGGATGGTGCCCCGCTTCGCGAAGCCTTAAGCCTTCTTCGCGGGTGCTTTGTTGCCGAAGTAATGGTTGTACGCCATCGCGCGGTTGACGACGACGTCCTGCTCCCACTTCACCGCCCGCTCGGCGAACTTCTTCTGCGACTCGGCGATCTCTTTGACGAACGCCGTCGACATCTTCTTCTCGAGCGCGCCGTCGTAGGCCTTCAGCTGTGCCTGCAGGACTGAGGCCGGCGTCTTGTAGAAGCGCACCTTGTCGACCGTCTGCAGCGTGATGTAGTCCTGCGAGTTGCGGTCGATCGCCTTCCACATCATCTGCGCGGACGCGGCATCCACGGCGTTGGCGATGATCGCCTTGAGCTTTGCCGGCAGCGCGTCGTACTTGGTCTTGTTGAACGTGATCTCCAGCTGCTCCGCGTTCTGGTGGTAGCTCTGCAGCATGCAGATCTTCGACACGTCGGCGAAGCCGAGCGCGCGGTCCGAAGAGGTGTTGTTGAATTCGGCCGCGTCGAGCAGGCCGCGGTCGATCGCCGGCACGATCTCGCCGCCCGGCAGCGCGTTGACGGCGGCGCCCATCGCAGTGAACACATCGATGGAAATGCCGACGGTGCGGAACTTGAGTCCCTTGAAGTCCTCGGGCTTGGTGATCACCTTCTTGTACCAGCCGAGCGGCTGCGTGTAGAGGGGCGCATAGGGAAACGACACGACGTTGCCGCCGATAGAAGCGTAAAGCTTCTCGAGCAGCTCCTTGCCGCCGCCATGGTGATGCCAGGCGAGCAGCATGTTCGCATCCATCCCGTACGCCGGACCCGAGCCCCACAGCGCGAGCGCATTGCTCTTGCCGTAGGAGTAGACGAGCACGCCGTGGCCGCCATCGAGGGTGCCCTTGGAGACTGCCTCCATCAGCCCGAATGCGGGAACCACCGCGCCCGCCGGCAAAACATCGATCTTCAGGTCGCCGCCCGTCATGTCGTTGACGAGCTTCGCGTAATCGAGGGCGTACTCGTGGAAGATGTCCTTCGACGGCCAGGTCGACTGGAAGCGCATGCTGATCGGGCCCTGTGCCTTGACGATCGCGGGGAAACCGAACGTTGCAGCGCCGGTCGCCGCGGCGGCCGCGCCTGTCAGGAACTTGCGGCGTGGATTGCTCATTTTGATTCTCCTCCTCCTATGGGGTGACGGATTCTATAACAGTCCCTACCGGAGGGTCATTCCATCTTGCGAGATAGAATCCCCGCGCATTGGAACCGAGCGCGACCATCGAGACGGCGAAGCACGTATTGCTCGTCTTCGGCGTCATCATCGCTACGGGGTCGTTAGCCGGCCTGCTGGCACGGCGCCTCGCCATCCCGGATGTGGTGGTCTACCTCCTCGCGGGCATTCTGCTCGGCCCGGAGCTCGCCGGCCTGATCGACATCAAGGCCGACTCCGCCCTCAATCAAATCATCCTCATCTTCGGCGCCTGTTACATCCTTTTCGATGGCGGCGCGTCGCTCCGCGTCGCGGTGCTCAAGCACGTGTGGATCACCATCGTGGTGATCGCCACGCTCGGCGTCCTGGTGACCGGCGCCATCACGGCCGCGGCCGCCTATTGGATCCTCGGCGTGCCGTTCATCGTCGCCGCGCTGCTCGGCGCCGCCATCGCCTCGACCGACCCGGCGACACTGGTGCCAGTGTTCCGTCAGGTGCGCATCCGCGAGCGGGTCGCGCAGACGGTGATGAGCGAATCGGCGCTGAACGATGCCACCGGCGCGATCGCCACCTTCGCGGTGCTCGCCGTTGCGAGCGGCGCCGAGTTTTCAGTTGGCGCGTCGCTCGCTGATCTCGCCAAGCAGGCCGGCCTCGGCCTCGTCGTGGGCGGCGTGCTCGGCTATCTGGCGGCGCTCTTCATCGCGCACGAGCGCATGGGCTTCCTCGTCGAGTGGGCGCCGCTCGTGACGCTGATGGCCGTGATCGGCGCCTACCTCGGCGCCGACAACCTGCAGGCGAGCGGGTTCATGGCGGTCTTCACCTTCGGCGTGGTGCTCGGCAACAAGGACGCGCTCGGCTTCTCTATGAGCGAGCGCGAGCAGGCGCGCCTGGACGAGTTCGTCGCCACCACGGCGCTGATCATGCGCATGTTCATCTTCATCCTGCTCGGCGCGCAGGTGGACTTTGCGCTGATGAGCCGCTACGCCGTCGGCGGCGTCCTCGTCATCACCGCCTTCATGCTCGTCGCGCGCCCGATCACCGTGTTCCTCTGCGCCCTCCCCGACAGGCGGGCTCGCTGGACGTTGAACGAGATGCTGTTCATGTGCTGGACGCGCGAGACGGGCGTGATCCCGGCGGCGCTGGCGGGACTGCTCCTGGGCATGAAGGCGCCCGGCGCAGAGGTGGTGGCATCCGTCACGTTCATCGCCGTGCTGATGACGATCCTCATTCAGGCCACGACTACGCGCTGGCTTGCCCGCCGCCTCGGGCTCTTGCTGCCCTAAGGAATTCGTCGAGGAGCGGCCCGCCGTCGAGGAACCCGTCGCGCCCGCCGTGAAATTCCGGATGCCACTGTACCGCGCAGAGGTAGCTCGGGCCGGTGCCGCGCACCGCTTCGATCACCCCATCCTCGGCGCGCGCCTCGACCTTCAGGCCCGGTGCGAGGCGCCTGATCGCCTGGTGATGGATCGACACCACGCGCCGGGGCCCGGTCTCGCCGTAGAGCTTCGCCAGCCCGGAGCCCGGCTCGAGGCGCACCTCGTGCGCATGCTGGTCGTAGTCGTCGCCACGATGTGCGGGAATGTCCTGGTGCAGCGAACCGCCGAGCGCGACGTTGATCATCTGCGCGCCGCGGCAAATGCCGAGGATGGGCTTGCGTGCCGCCGTGAATGCCCGCACCAGTTCGCTCTCATACCGATCGCGCATCGGATCGCCTTCCCATTCCGGCTTCAGCGGCTGCTCACCATAGGCGAGCGGACTGATGTCGGCGCCGCCCTGCAGCACGAGCCCATCCAGTGCCTTCGCATAGTCGCTCGCGCGCTGCGAGAGTGGCAGCATGAAGAGGAGCGCGTCGCGCGATAAAAGCCACTTCGCAATCTCGTCCTCGACGTAGTGCAGTACCTTGGTGAAGACGCCGCGCGCGCCGGGCTGCGGATGCAGCAGGCGCGGCGAGATGCCGATGAGAATCACGCTTGCCTCTTTTACCCTTTCAGGGCGACGAGCACCTCGTCCAGCATCTTCTTGGCGTCACCGAGAGCATGCGGGTGTTGTCCTTGTAGAAGAGCGGGTTGTCGACGCCGGCATAGCCCGAGGCCATGCTGCGCTTCATCACCACTACGGTCTTCGCGTGCCACACCTCGAGCACCGGCATGCCGGCGATCGGGCTCGCCGGGTCTTCCTGCGCCGCCGGGTTCACGATGTCGTTCGCGCCGATCACCATCGCCACATCGGTATCCGGAAAGTCGGCATTGATCTCGTCCATCTCGAGCACGATGTCGTAAGGCACCCTCGCTTCCGCGAGGAGCACGTTCATGTGCCCGGGCATGCGTCCGGCCACCGGATGGATACCGAAGCGCACGTTGATGCTTCGCTCGCGCAGCGCCTTCGTGATCTCGAACACCGTGTGCTGGGCCTGTGCCACCGCCATGCCGTAGCCCGGCACGATGATCACGTTCTTCGCGCTGCGCAGGAGCTCTGCGGTCTCGGGCGCGTTGATCGGATGCACCTCGCCCGCGGGTTGCGCGCCGGCCGCAGCCGGCTTGCCGCCTTCGGTGCCAAACCCACCGGCAATCACGCTGATGAAATTGCGATTCATCGCGCGGCACATGATGTAGGAGAGGATCGCGCCGCTCGAGCCCACCAGCGCGCCCGTGACGATGAGCAGGTCATTGCTCAGCATGAAACCGGTCGCCGCGGCCGCCCATCCGGAATAGCTGTTGAGCATCGATACCACGACCGGCATGTCGGCGCCGCCGATCGCCATCACCATGTGCACGCCGAAGAGAAGCGCGACCACGGTCATCACGACGAGCGGCGTCATGCCGCTCGCGACCGTCGGTGCGCCCATGAAGACGCCGCCGTGGTAGATCACCACCAGGAGGCCCGCGAGGTTGATCCAGTGACGCGCCGGGATCAGCACGGGCTTGCCTGTAATGCGCGCGGAGAGCTTGCCGAAAGCGATGAGCGAACCCGAGAAGGTGATCGCGCCGATCAGGACGCCGATGTAGATCTCGAGCTGGTGGATCGTGCGCTCGGCGCCCTGGAAATGCGTCGTCGCCGCCGGGTCGATGTAGTTGGCGTAGCCGATCAGCACCGCCGCGAGGCCGACCAGGCTGTGCATCAGCGCGACGAGCTCCGGCATCTGCGTCATCTTGACGAAGCGCGCCGCGTAGAGGCCGAGCGCCGCGCCGACCGCCATGGCGCCGATGATCCAGGTGTAGCCGTCCTTCGTGACCTGCGGGCCGAGCACGGTGGCGAGCACCGCGATCGTCATGCCGATCATGCCGTACAGGTTTCCGCGGCGCGAGGTCTCGGGGTTCGACAGCCCGCCGAGGCTCAGGATGAAGAGCATGGTCGCGCCGACGTAGGCGACGGTCGAGAGGGTCGACGTCATTTGCGGAACATCTGCAGCATGCGCTGCGTCACGGCGAAGCCGCCGAACATGTTGATCGCGACGAGCGCGATGCTCGCCACGGCGAGGCCGATGATCCAGGTGGCCGGTCGATCGCCGGTGTCTGCGATGGGCGGCGCCACCTGCACCAGGGCGCCAATGGCGATGATGCTCGAGATGGCGTTGGTGACGCTCATGAGCGGCGTATGCAGCGCCGGCGTCACGTTCCAGATCACCATGTAGCCGACGAAGCAGGCGAGCACGAAGACCGTGAAGTGCGCGATGAATGCCGCGGGCGCGTTCGCGCCGATGAACCAGAAGAGGACCGCGGCGACCAGGAACGTGATCACCGTGGCTTTCGCGGACGCCGGCTCGCCCGCCGCGCCATGCCCCTTCGCCGCCGGCGCCGGCGGCTTCGCCGCGGGTTTCGGGGGCGCGGGTGCCACCTTCGGTGCCGGCGGCGGCCAGGTGATGTTGCCTTCCTTGATCACCGTCAGCCCGCGGATGGCTTCATCTTCCATGTTGACGTTGATGACGCCGTCCTTCGCCTTGCAGAGCTCTTCGGCGAGCCGGAAAAGGTTGGTGCCGTAAAGCGTGGAGGACTGCTTCGCCAGGCGGCTGGGCAGGTCGGTGTAGCCAATTATCGTGACGCCATGCTTGACCACGGCCTTGCCCGGCTCGGTCAGCTCGCAGTTGCCGCCCTGCTCTCCTGCCATGTCGACGATCACGCTGCCCGGGCGCATCGAGCGCACCATGTCCGCCGTGATCAGCTTCGGTGCCGGTTTCCCAGGGATGAGTGCGGTGGTGATGATGATGTCCACGTCCCGCGCCTGCCGCGCGTACATCTCGCGCTGCGCTTTCTGGAAGCCTTCGCTCATGACCTTGGCATACCCGCCGCCGCCCGAGCCTTCCTCGGCGTAGTCGACTTTGACGAATTCGCCGCCCAAAGACTTCACCTGGTCGGCCACTTCGGCGCGCGTGTCGTTGGCGCGCACGATGGCGCCCAGGCTCGCGGCCGTGCCGATCGCGGCGAGCCCGGCGACTCCGGCGCCGGCGACAAAGACCTTCGCCGGCGGCACCTTGCCGGCGGCGGTCACCTGCCCGCTGAAGAATCGTCCAAACGCATTGGCCGCCTCGATGACCGCCCGGTAGCCACTGATGCCGGCCATCGAAGTCAGCGCGTCCATCTTCTGGGCGCGGGAAAGCGTGCGCGGCAGCGAGTCGATGGCGAGCACCGTCACCTTGCGCGCTGCCAGCTGCTGCATGAGCTCCGGGTTCTGCGCGGGCCAGACAAAGCTGATGAGCGTCTGCCCCTCGCGCATCCGGCCGACCTCCGCCGTGCTCGGGGCGCGCACCTTGAAGATGATGTCGGCGCTCGGCCAGACGTCCTGCACCACCTCGGCGCCGGCGGCGCGGTAGGCCTCATCGGTGAAGTTGGCGGCATCGCCAGCGCCCGATTCCACGGCGACACGGAAGCCGAGCTTGGCGAGCTTCTCGACGACTTCGGGAACGGTGGCAACGCGTTTTTCACCCGCGAATGTTTCGCGCGGGACTGCGATCAGCTGGGGCATAGATTGGGGCGGGATTCTAGCCTGCCGCTCCGCTTTCCTTTTGACCTCCATCAATCCATTTCAGCCATCGGAAATGGCGCTCGCCGAGCTCGAAGGCGCCTTGCGCGATGAGCGCGAGCGCCGCCGCGGGGATCGCGCCGGCGAGCAAGGTCACGTTGTCGTTCAGCGCAAGCCCCGAAGCGATGCGCTCGCCATAGCCGCCCGCGCCGATGAAGGCGGCAATCGTGGCGGTGCCCACATTGATCACGGCGGAAGTCTTGATGCCGGCGAGGATCGCCGGCGCCGCGAGCGGCAGCTCGATCAGCCACAGGCGCTGGCCGGGCCGCAGCCCGAGCGCGAGCGCCGCCTGCCGCATGCCGCGGCTCAGCGCGAGGAGCCCGGTGCACGTATTGCGGACAATGGGCAGGAGCGCATAGAGAAAGAGCGCGATGAGCGCCGGCAGGATGCCGATCGCGCCGACCGCGGCGATGAGAAAGGCAAAGAGCGCGAGCGACGGAATCGTCTGGATCACACCCACCACGCCGAGGATCACCTGCCCGATGCGCGGCAGCTTGGCGGCCGCGATGCCAAGCGGAATGCCGGCGGCAATGCTCGCTGCGAGCGACGCCAGGACGAGCACCAGGTGCTCGCGCGTCAGGCGCCAGAAATCCGGACCGAACAGCGTTCCCATGAAGCTGCGCTGCCCGCCCTTTGTCTCTCCGAAAAAGAGCGACGCCGCATCGGCGAAGCTCTTGCCCTCGAGCTCGGCCGCCGCGTTCATGCGGATCATCTGGCCTTGGTCGATGCGACCTTCGAGGCCCTTCAGGGCTTGCCACTCGCCGGGGAAGCGCCGCGGCAGATCGGAACGGTAAAGGAGCACTGCGTCGTAGCGTGGAAAGAACTGCCGATCGTCCTCGAGCACGCGCAGCTTGAAGCGCTCGATCTTGGCGTCGGTCGAGTAGACGTCCATCACGTCGATGCGACCCGCGCCGATCGCCTCGTAGGCAAGGCCGTGGTCAAGACCGGGGGACGCCTGCGGCAGGCCATACGCGCGCTTGAGCCCGTCCCAGCCGTCGGCGCGGCCGATGAACTCCTGCGACAGGCCGAATTTCAGCTCGGGATGGCGCACGAGGTCCGAGAGCTTGGCAATGCCGAGCGCCTGCGCGCGATCCTCGCGCATGGCGAGCGCGTAGCTGTTGTTGAAGCCGAGGCGCACGCCCGCCTGCAAGCCCTGCTTGGCGAGCGCCGCGTTTAGCTCCGCCAGCGTCGCTTTGCCCGGCAGGTGCGCGATCTCTGCGGCGATGGTCCCGGTGTACTCCGGGTAGACGTCGATGGAGCCAGACTTGAGCGCCGCGAGCACGATGCCTGTGTTGCCGAGGCCGGGCTTGTGCTCGCCGCCGGTCGTGCGCGCGAGGATTTCGCCGAGGATGTACGACTCGGTGAAGCGCTTGGAGCCGATCTCGAGGCGCTCTGCGGCGTGCGCTGTGCAGGACAGCGCGAGGAGAGCGAGGACTGCCTGCTTCAGACGCGCTCGACTTGCACGCGGCAATCGTAGAACGTCGCGCCGCCGCCCAGGTCGGCCACGCGTTGCGACGTCAGATTGTTCGCGTTGCGACCGTCGGGCGAATACTTCTTCCACCACACCGAGGGCGCGACCACCACGCCGGGACGCGGCTTGCCATTGATGCGCGCGCGCAGCGTATACGAGCCGCGATCGTTGAAGATGCGCACCGTGTCGCCCTCGCGGATGCCGCGCGCCGCGGCGTCCTCGGGATGCAGGTCGAGGTGCGGCTCGCGCTCGAACTCGCGGAAGCGGGCGATGTTCGCGAAGCTGGAGTTGAGGAAGTTGCGCGCCGGCGGCGAGAGGAAGGCAAGCGGATAGCGCCGGGCAAGCTCTTCGTCCGCCACTTCCGCGGGCGGATTGTAGAAGGGCAGCGGATCGATGCCCTGGTCCTCGAGCCACCGGCTATGGAACTCGCACTTGCCCGACGGCGTCGGGAAGCCGCCTTCGGCGAAAGGCGCGAAGCGCTCAGGCACCGCGAGCTTCTGCCAGCCTTCGGCCTTGACCTTGTCCCAGGTGATGCCGGCCATCTTCGGCTTCGTCGACGCCACCGCCGTGCGGCAGATGTCCTCGTCGGAATCGCGGAAGCACGGCTCGTCGAATCCCATGCGCGCCGCAAGGCGCCGGAAGATCTCCGAGTTCGGCAGCGACTCGCCGACCGGCGCGATCGCCGGGTTGTTGGCGAGCACATACAGGTGGCCATACGACTTGTGCACGTCGAGGTGCTCGAGCTGCGTCGT
>Ga0134121_10001612_pt1 | contig 20973 bp, 22 predicted proteins | sample KB301_FD_96463 | JGI IMG/M metagenome (GOLD analysis project Ga0134121, IMG submission 96463) | Terrestrial soil microbial communities without Nitrogen fertilizer from Kellogg Biological Station, Michigan, USA - KB3-0-1 | ecosystem: Environmental > Terrestrial > Soil > Unclassified ... | reverse complement strand
TCGGCGTCGAACCCGCGCCGGATGATCCCGCCCTCGGTGAGCAGGTGGGGCGGATCGTCCTGGAGCGCCTTCGTCAGGAAGGCCGAGAGCTCCGGGTGGATCCCGATCCGGAGCGACGACAGCCCCTTCGCCTTGAACTTGAGCGCCGCCAGCTTCGGCAGCGGCTCCAGCGACGTCCGCAGCCCCACGAGGTCGCGCGCGTTGGCCCGGCCCGCGCCGACCCGGGCGAGCGCGCGCTCGAGGTCGAAGATCAGCTTGAGCAGCTCCTGGAGGCCGGTCCGGAGCGCGTCGTCCTCGACGAGCTCCTTCACCGCGCCGAGCCGTCCGCGGATGTCCTCCACGCGCACGAGGGGCGAGGTGACCCACTCGCGCAGCAGCCGCGCGCCCATCGGGGTGCGCGTCCGGTCGAGCACCCAGAGGAGCGACCCTTTCCGCTCGCCGCTCCGCAGCGTCTCGGTGAGTTCGAGCGACGCCTGGGTCTGGCGGTCGAGGAACATCCGCCCTTCCCCGACGTACCGCTCCAGGCGCGTCAGGTGCTGCAGCGGCCCCCTCTGGGTCTCTTTCAGGTAGGCCAGCACCGCGCCCGCGGCCGCGACCGCAGGCCCCAGCTCCTCGCAGCCGAAGCCGCGGAGCGACTTCACCCCGAAGTGCTCGCACAGGGCCCGGCGCGCGTTGTCGCGGTCGAACGTCCAGTCGTGGAACGGCGTCAGGAGCCCGCCCGCCGCGGTCTGGATGCGCGGGCCCAGCGACTCCGCCACCGACGACGGCAGTAGCGTCTCGCTCGGCGAGAGGCGCACCAGCTCGTCGGGCAGGCGGTCGCCCGGAAGGTCGGCCAGCCGGAACTCGCCGGTCGACAGATCGACCCACGCGAGCCCGGTCTTCGCGCCGTCGTTCACCGCCGCCGCGAGGTAGTTGTTCTTCTTCTCCTCGAGGATCGATTCCTCGACGAGCGTCCCCGGGGTGATGACGCGGACGACGCCGCGCTCGACGATGCCCTCGGCCTCCTCGGGATCCTGGAGCTGCTCGCAGACGGCGACCCGGTGGCCCGCCTTCAGGAGGCGGTTGATGTACGACTGGGACGAGTGGTACGGGATTCCGCACATCGGAATCTTCGAGTCGCCTTTGGTCCGGGCCGTGAGGACGATGCCCAGCACCTTCGAGGCGACCTTGGCGTCCTCGTAGAACATCTCGTAGAAGTCGCCCAGCCGGAAGAGGAGGATGTCGGAGGCGTGTTTGGCTTTGATCTGGGAGTACTGCTCCATGAGGGGACTGGCCACGGCGAGATTGTAAGGAGGTCCCCGGCGGAAGAAAAGGAATTCGGGGCGCCACCAGGTGGTCTTCGGCTCCCGGCGCTCCTATCCTCACTACAGGAGTTTGCGGGGGGTTGGTCATGTTAGCGCTGCTTCTTTCGGCATTCCTGGAGCTGCAGTCCGTGAGGGACGATCCGTGCGTCGATCTTCCCACGTCTCGGAACTTCCTCGACCAGGATCCCTCGCCGCCGCCGGCCGAGAAGGGCTTCTTCGAGGAGATGGGAAACACGATCTGGTCCGTCGGCAAGACGTTCGTGCTCGACATGGGCTACCTGCTCGCGACGCCGCTTCGGCCGACCCGGGATGGATTCCTGACCTTTGCAGGCGGCGTCGGAGTGATCGCCGTGACGATGGCGGTCCTGGACGAGCCGATCCGGGGATTCGCCCAGCGCAATCGACACGAGAATCTGGATCAGACTCTCGGCATCATCCGGGACGCGATGTCCCGGCCGGTGGAGACGGGCATCGGCCTTGCCGCCCTCGGCCTGCTCGTGGAGGATCCCCATCTGACGCGGACGGGGCTCGAGATCGTCGAGACCGATTTCGTCACGGGGCTCCTGACGAGTGTGGGCAAACGGGTGTTCGGGCGGAGTCGGCCCAATACCGGCCGCGGAGCCCATTCCTTCAAGTTCTTCGGCGGCACCGAGGAGGGGCGACGATCCTTCCCTTCCGGCGCGGCGCAGGAGGCATTCGCGATCGCGGTGCCCGTCGCGGAGGAATATCCGGAAACGATGTGGCCTTATGTCGTCTACGGTCTGGCGTCGCTCGCCTCGATTCAGCGCGTCGTTGCGGACGGACACTGGACCTCCGACATCCTGACCAGCGCGCTGCTGTCGGTCGCCGTGGGAAAGGCGCTGGTCTGGCTTCATCAGCAGGAGGTGCATCCCCCGCTCGTCCCGTGGCTTGCGGAGGTCGACCGTCACCGCGCGCTCGGCGTGGCGCTCCAGCTCGGGTTCTAGGGAAAGGAGTTCCCCGTGGTGCATGTGGCCGCGCTGATGTTCCTGACGAACGCCGTCGACGGCGAAGAGCCGTCCGGGTTTTCAGTCTGGGGGAGGGGCGAATTCTGGTATGCCCGCCCCAACGGTCGGCTGGTGATCACCGAGGGGAGCCGGCCGGGAAGCGGCGACATCGTCCGGGTCGGCGAAGAATTCGGCCTGCGACCCCGAGGGGTCCCGGGCGGGGAGCTCGGCGCATCGCTGGGCGATCATCGGATTCGCGCTTCCTATCTCGACCTCAGGTTCAGAGGCACGGACGATCTGGACCAGACCCTGATCTTCCACGGCACGACGTATCCCGTGGGCGAACAGATCCGGGCCCAGGTGGATCTTCCGCGACTCTCGCTCAACTACGACTACGACGTCTGGGATACGTCCTGGACAAAGTTTCGGCTGGGAATCGTGGGTCACGTCTACTGGTTCACCGCACGGCTCACGAGCGACACCGAGGATGAGCGACGGACCTACAACCGGGGGGTCGCGGCCATGACGTTTTCCGTGGATGCGAAGGCGGGCCCCGTCCGGATCGATGCCGACGGTTCGTTAGGGTACACGGATTCCTCGCACGACCTGTTCGGCGGGATCCGCGTCCTGGTCGGCGGAGTGCTGTGGAAAGCCCTGGAGGTCGGTGTCGGATACCGCTGGGAACGATTCGACGCGAGCGCGGAGACGAATATCGTCGCTCTGACGATCCACGGACCGACGATCGCCCTGACCCTGCGGTTCTAGGCGGGCTGGTTCGCCTCGAAGAGCAGCTTGACGTCCGGGCGATTGAGGACGATCAGCGAGAAGATTCCCAGAACGGTGCCGAAGGGCATCATGAGGCAGGCGACGGCGGCGACCACGACGCAGAAGGTGTGGCGCCGGCGCAACCGGATCATCCGGCCCGCCGTGAGAACCAGCGCGGCGATCGTCCACCCCGCCAGCACGAAGGCGCCTCCCATGATCGCGAAGATCCAGCCCATCGCGGGAGGCGGCCCCTTCCCCCCGTGGTCGGGGAACGTGCCGGGCGAGACCGCCATCACGATGCCCATGACCACATGCACGATGAAGATCGAGGAAAAGAGCGCGGTGAGTCCGCCCACGATGTAGTGGCCGATCTGCAGGTACCGGAGGTGCTCCTCGTCCTTGGACGACGCGGTCGGCGCCGGCCCGCCGTGGAGCATCGTCCCGCAGTAGCGGCACTTGATCGCCTCGACGAGGATCGGCTCGGCGCAATACGGGCACGGACGATGCTTCTCCATGCCCGAAGTGTATCACGCGTCGGCGAGGACCGCGCACCAGACGCCGATCTCGTAGAGCACGAGGAGCGGCAGGACGAAGATCACCATGCTGAGCAGGTCGGGCGGCGCGAGGAACGCCGCCAGGACGATGTTCCCGACGATCGCCCCCTTGCGCCAGCTTCGCCACCGCGCCGGCGGGACGAGCCCGATCTTCGTGAAGAACGTCATCACCAGCGGCAGCTGAAAGACGAGTCCCAGCATGATGGTCAGGGTCATCACCAGACCGAGATAATCGCCGATGTTGAGGACCGGTTCGACCTTGTCGAGCGGCATCATCGTGACCATCCCGTAGAGGGCGTACGGGATCAGGATGAAGTAACCGAAGAGGCAGCCGACCAGAAACAGCAGGAACGATGCGGGCGCGAACGCCTTCACGTATCGCTTCTCGTCGCGGTACAGCCCCGCGGCGACGAAGCCCCACAGCTCACGGGCGATGTAGGGCGACGCGAAGAACAGACCGACGATGCAGACGACCTTCATGACCGCGCCCACGGAGCCGGCGATCTCCGAGATGATGAACCGCGCCGGCTGGCCCAGCCACCCCATCGCCCGGACATGGGGCTGCGTCACGATCTCGATCAAGTCCTTGTAAAAGAACATCGAGACGGTCACGGCGATCATCAGCGCCCAGATCGAGCGGAGCAGCCGCGTGCGGAGCTCGTCGAGGTGCTGGATGATCGTCATTCGGACTTGGAACTCGTCGGAGTCGTCACCGCGGGCGGAGGCGGCGTGTGCTCTCCTTCCGCGAGCAAGGCGTCCTGCCCCTCCTTCAGGCCCTTCTTGAACTCGTTGAGCCCGGAGCCCACGGACCGCATCAGCTGCGGGATCTTCTGGGCTCCGAACAGCAGCAGCACCACCAGCGCGACCAGGATCACGTGCGTCGCGCTCATCGTCGCCAGCATCAGCTCCATGGGGTCTCCTTTCATCGTCCCGCTCGGGACGGACCGGAAGATCGGACGGAATCATCGGGATCTCACTTCCTCTCGCTACGAGGCGAGAAACTCGAACAGGGACGAGGCGAACGGCCGGTGGACCTCCTCGGGGCAGCCCTCCAGCTCCTCGGCGGAGATCTGCCGCAGCCGCTGCATCGCGCGCGTCAGCGTCGCGGGCGAGATCCCATCGCGGGTCGCGGTCTCGCACGCGGGGCCGCCGTCGGGGTCGAGGAAGAGCGACCGCACCGCGGCGAGCGCGGGCGGGGTGAGCTCCTTCCGCGCCCGCAGCGAGACCCGCTCCGCCGCCTCGCGGCCCATCGCCTCGAGCAGCGGCGGCACGCCGGGGCCCGCGGCCGGCTCCGACAGCTGCGCGAGCCGCCGGGCGACCCGGCGGTCGCGCATGTCCATCGCGTGGCCGACGCCGTCCAGCCGCCGCTTCACCGGCTGGAGCAGGACCTCGATGACGCGGCCCAGGGCTCCCGCGCGCGCCTCGCGGAGGAGGGACGAGGCGCGGCTGGAGCCGTGGCAGAGCCGGAACTGGAATTCGAACTCGGAGAGGGCGCGGCGGAACTCGTCGTTCGCCCCCAGCTCCCGGCGGCAGACGTCGGCCGCCTGGTCGGGGCCGCTGATGGAGAACTCGCCCAGGATGTCCAGGTCGGTGGTCCCGAACGCCGGCCGGGGCGCCTCGCCGAAGAGGTCGGTCACCGCCAGCTCGAAGGCCTCGGAATCGTACTCCCGCCGCCAGCCGGGCTGGCGCGCGTCGAGCATCCCGATCCACCCGCGGATCCAGTCGGCGGGGGCGACCTTCGGAGCGTCCATTCTGAGCCTCTACCTATATGCACGCGCCGGGGGTCCGGTTTTTCATGGAAAGTGGAATATACGCCGAAAGGCCCTGGATGGCGGATACTGGCTGCTGGATGCTGCTCAGGGCAGGATGAACGCCTCGGTGTACCCCGCCCGCTGGAGGCGGACCAGCTCCCGCTGGGCGTCATCGTAGCGGGAGAAGGTGCCGACCATCACGGCGAAAAGCGGGGGAGGACCGGGGACGGGCCGGACCGACGCCTTGAGCTTGAGCGCCTCGTTCCGGGCATCGTCCTCGCGGCCGAACGCGCCCACCTGGACCGAGTACCCGGTGAGGCCGAGGCGGGGCGCCGCCAGGCGGCCGTAGGGGCCGGTGGGGCCGACCAGCTTGAGCTCCGCCTGGCCCGACCTGAAATCGCCGGCCCGGAAGAGCGCGATCGCGTATTCATAGTGCAGCTCGTCGTTCGTCACGGTCCGGCCGCGCTCGCCGGACGGCGCCCCGACCACCGCGCGGAAACCGTCGACCGAGCGCGCGGCGTCGCCCAGGACCCGGTACGCGACGGCGCGCCGGAAGAGGATCTCCCACCGGATGTGACCGGGCGGCTGGTCCAGGAGCGCCTGGTCGAACGAGCGGATCGCGGACTCGACATTGCCGCCGGCCAGCCGGCACTTCCCCGCCTGCATCCGGATTTCGGCCCGCTGCGCGTCGCCGGGATTCTCGGCCAGGAACGCCTCGTACTGCGAGGCGCCGCGCTCGTAATTCCCCTGGAGCATCGCCCGCTCCGCATCCTGGAGCAGGTGGGGATTCGTCCGCGTCGGCGGCGGCTGGCTGCAGCTCAGGAACGCGGCGGCGAAGAGCGCGAGGACGATGCATCGCTTAATCAAGTGGCAGCCCTTTCTCCCGCGCCTTGCCGATCTCCATCACGCGGCCGATCAGGTCGATCTTCTTCAGCTTCGGCACCCGCTCCGCGGCCAGGTGGATCCCGCCGAACCCGAGGCAGATGAGGACGAACGCGACCATCAGCTTCAGGAGCGTCTCGAGCCGCGTCATCCCCTTCGGGCCCGACTCCTGGAGCCTCGCCTTCACGTCGCGGTTCAGCAGGGAGCACTCGGGCGAGCAGAAGATGCCGGTCGGCGTCACCAGGGAGCACGCCTTGCAGATCGGATGGTGGCACTGGTGGCACATCGTCGTTGCCGGCGCGTCCTTGTGGTTGAAGCAGGTCTTCGCCATGGACGTCAGCGCTTCCTCAGCTCCTCGAGCCGCGCCAGCTCGCGCCGGCCGTTCTCGTCGTCGCGGTCGAACGCCAGCAGCTTCCGGAGGGCCTGGATCGCGTCCTCGGTCCGTCCCAGGGCCTCGTAGCAGCGGGCCAGCTTCAGGTGGGGCTCCTTCCACCGGTTGCGGTGCCGGATCGCGAACTCGTAGCCGACCGCGGCGTCCTCGTATCGGCCGGCCGCGAACTGGTTCTCCGCCGACTCGAAGACGTCGAGCGCCTCCTCCTCGGGAGCGGGCGGATGGGCCGGCCAGCAGCCGCCGGACAGCAGCGCCAGGATTGCCAGCGCGCGGGCGCCTCTCATCGGGACTTCTCCACCGGCATCACATAGATCGGGACGAAGGTGCGGTCGCTTTTCCCGGCGACGACGTCGGTAACCGTGATCTTCACCTTGTAGTGCCCGGTCGCCAGGTTCGCGGGCAGCGGCAGGTGGAAGCTCTGGTAAAACTCGGCGGTCGGGCCGTTCAGGGTGACCCGGTCCTCCCGCTCGTCGCCCGTGGCCTTCTCCCACGCGGGGACGGCCTGCTCCACCGACCGGTCGTCGATGAGTTTCCACTCGTACCTCAGGTGGAATGTATGCTTGTCCCCCGAGCGCTGCAACGCAAAGTTCCGCGGCTCGACGTAGAGATGGACGTCGCCGCCGGGTGCCACGCGGTCGGTTTCGGCCGGGGTGAAGTCGCGGAACCGGCGCACGCGGGTCACGAGTTCGGCCCGCTCGATCCCGAAGCCGGCCGCGGCCCGTTCCTCCTCGGCGAGCCGCGCCAGCAGCTTGCCGGCCTCCTGATGGTCCCCGAGCTGGCGGCGGAGGTAGAGCTCGACGTACGGCACGAGCTTGTTGTTCTTCGAGCGCACCGTCGACACGACCCGTTCCGCTTCTTCGAGATTCCCCGCGGCCGCGTGAAGCAGGGCGAGCCGGAGCTTCTCCTCGTCGCTCGCCGGCTGGCGCGCCACGATCTCCTTCTGGAGTTTGAGGACGTCTTCGAACGTCGGCTCCTTCCGGAGGGGGATCTCGGCTTTCGTCTGGGCCACGCCCGCCTTGAGGGGCGGGGGCGCGTCGGCCTCCGGCGTCACGCCGCCCCCAGGGAGATGATCCGAGACGACCGTGGCGTCGGGGAAATCCAGGCGGAATCCGGGCGCGGACTTGATCGAGGGAGCGGCGACGAGGTCGGGTTGCAGGGCCGTCGCGGCGGGCGGAGCGGAACACGCGGCGCAGGCGAGCGTGGATGCCAAGATGAAGAGACCGACCCCTCTCATCCTTCTTCCCCCTCCGGGCCCGTTCGCTCCGCCGGCGCTCTCCGTGCGACGGCGGGCGAAACAGCTACTTCAATTTGGATTTTATTCCATCGCCTGCTTTTTGCAAGAGCTCGAGGATTTTTTCGATCTTGGTCAGCTTCGCCGCCACGTCGGCCGATGCGGGAGCGTCGTCCTTGACCGACGAGTAGGTGTCGCGGGCCTTGATGAAGAACGCCTGGGCCGTCTCGAGCTTCATCGACAGGGTCTTGAGCTTCTCGGCATCGTCGGGAAGGTTCTTCGCGGCGCCGAGGACCTCGACGGCGAGCGGCCTCCCTTCGAGCACCAGCTGATCCGCCTCGGTCACGAGCACGTCGGCCTTCTTCGCGGGCTTCGGCTCCTCTTTGGGCTCCGGCTTCGGTTCCGGCTTCGGTTCAGGTTTGGGCTCCGGCTTCGGCTCCTCCTTCGGTTTCTCCGGCTCCGGCTTCGGCTCGGGCTTGGGCTTCTCGGCGTCCGGCTTCGGTTCGGGCTTCGGCTCCGGCTTGGGGTCCACTTTGGGTTTCTCGGGCTCGGGCTTCGGCTCCGGTTTCGGATCGGGCTTCGGCTCGGGCTTGGGTTCCGGCTTGGGATCCTCCTTCGGCTTCTCGGCCTCGGTCGGAGGCTTGGGGATGTCGTTCGGAGTGGCGGGCAGAACCGCGGACTCGCCCGCGCCCTTCCGAGGCTCCCGCTTTTCCTCGGGCGCTTTCGGAGTGAACTTCTGGACCACGAACTCGGGCGCGTCGGACTTCTTGAAGATCTCGCCGATCGGGCCCTTCCACCGGACGAGCTGCTTGCCGAGATCCATCGCGAAGGCCTTCTGCTTCTTCTGGTCCTCCTTCGCGGTCGCGGCGTCGATCTTGGTGTCCTTGCCCTCGGCGGCCGCGACGCGGGCCAGGTCGTCGGTGCCCGACTCCACCTCGCCGCGGAGCTTCTCGAGCTCCATCACGACGCGGTTGCGCTCGACCTCGGTGAGCTTGTCGGGGGCGTCGGCGAACTTCTGCTGCTCGTCGAGGTACGTCTTGGCGCGGTCGCGCGCGTCGATCGCGCGCTTGTAGCGCCGGTCGAGGTCGGGCAGCTGGACGTCCGGGTCGACGGCGGCGTCGGACTTGCCCAGCGCCGGGATGTACTTCTTCAGCAGGGCCATGAACAGGCCGGGCTTGGAGGTGCCGTCCGGATTCTTCCCGCGCGGCACGAAGCCGTAGGCGACCATGCCGATCAGGAGGAAGATAATGACCAGGAGCATGTACTTGCCGACCTTGCCGCTGCCCTGGTTCTGCGCGGCGGAGGAGCGGAGGGGCGGACGGGCGGCGGCCGCGGCGGGGGCGCCGGGGCGGCGCGTGGAGGTCGGACGGTTGGCGCCGGCCGCGGGGGCCGGAGCGGGCGCCGGCGCGGGACGGACTCCCGTGCCCTTGCGCACGTCGGTGCCGCGCTGCGGATTCTGCGGATTCAACGGCATGGTCTCCTCCTAGTCCCGAAGCTCCATCAGCTTCTTCCGGACCGTGATCAACGCTTCCTGGTACTGTTTCGTGTCGTACGTGTTCTTCGACTTCTCGTTGGCCTGGGTCAGCAGGCCCATGCCCTCGCCGATGAGCTTGCGGCTCTTCTCCAGGTCCGCCTTCAGCATCGACTTCTGGCTGTCGCTCATCGAGTGGTTGCTCAGCAGGTCCTGGTGCTTCTGGATCAGCGCCAGCCCCTCGTTGCACTTGGAGAGCCCCTGGGTCTCGAGGCCGCTGACGTCCACCGGCTTAGGTTTAGACGCTTCCTTCTTGACGGATGTCTCGGGTTTTTCGTGGCTGCCGCCGCCGCTCATGGCGAAGGCGGCGATGCCGAGGACGACGACGAGGCCGCCGCCGATGGCGATCATCATGGTCGTGTTGGACTTGGCGGCCTGCTTGGGGACGGGTCGGGAGCTGCTCTGCTTCGCGACCGAGCGGGTGGACGATCCGGACGATCGGGCCCGGCCGGTGGCGGGAGCGGGGGCCTGCTGCCGGGGAACGGCGCCGGTCGCCGGACGGGCGGCGGGCTTCGGCGCGGGGACGTTGACCGCGGGCTGGTTGAGCCGCGTCGAGGGCCGCCCTGGGCGCTGCATCGCCATGGTCGATCCTTTCGCTCCGTTTCGAGGGTTATTCCGACTTCACGATGCCTTTCTTGAAGACCAAGTCGCGCTCGAGAGCGGCCTCGGGATTCTCGGAGGCCGCGGACTTCTCGGGATTGGCCGACTTGTGGCAGCTGGGGCAGTCGTAGTCGTGGCTCGTGAAGACCTTTCCGCCCTTCACGGTGAGGTCCCCTTTGGGGAGGCTCGTGCCGCAGACCGTGCAAAACTCGACCATGTCGATCTCCTATCGGGCCGCCGACGCCAGGCGGCAGACCAGGGACTCCAGAACCGGCACTTCGTTTCCCCCGGACGTCTTGAGCGCGACGTCCGCCTTCAGGATCTCTCCGTGCTTGTCGACGAGCTCCGTCAGGGAGTGCCCGTCGACGAGCTTCAGAAACTCGTCCGCGTAATACGTGATCTGCAGCTGCGAGGTCACCTCGAACCGCCGGCGTCCCCCGGCGAGCAGCTTCTTCGCCTCGGCGAGCTTGCGGTACTGCCAGGCGAGCTTCCAGAGCAGCACCTGGACGGCTTCGCCCGAGTGGAGCAGCGCGCGGAGGACCCGGTAGGCCCTCGCGACGTCCTTGGCGGCCGCGGCGAGCGACAGCTCGTAGACCTCGCGCTCCTCCTGGTAGCCCACCAGCGTCTGGACGTCCTGGGCCGAGATGGACGTCCGGGCGCCCGCATGGGCGGCCAGCTTCTCCAGGTGGCCCGAGAGGGCGGCGAGGCTGCTCCCTCCGCGGGTGGCGAGCAGGTCGCCCGCCGCGCGATCGAGGGTCTTCCCCAGCCGCTGGGCCTCGGAGGCCAGCCAGCGTTGCAGATCTCCCGGTTTCAAAGAGCGGCACTCCACGAGGCACGCGCCCGCCAGGGCGGGCACCTTCTCCGTGGGCACCAGCGCCGCCAGCACGTTGGAAGCCGACGGCTGCTTCAGGTATCCGCGGATCGCCTCCGCGTGGTTGTGGACGAAGTTCCCCTCGTCCACCAGAACGACCAATTTTTTCTTCGCCAGGAAGGGGGGCGTGTAGAGTTCGTCCGCCACCCGGGCCCAGTCCGTTTCGGACGAGGCCAGCCGGATCAGGTTCGCCCCAAGCTCCGGATCCGACTCCGCTAGAAGGGCCGCCGCGCGGTCCCGCAGCAGCGCCTCGGGCCCCGCAAACACATAGACGGGCGCCGGTCCCTTCTTCCCCCGGAGTTCCGCTGCGAAAGCTGCGAAATCCATAGTGTCAAAGAGAAGCGCCCAGTATAGCACTGGGCGCAGGGGATTCAAAGACTATTGCTCGGACCGGAGGATCGGCGGGGCCTCCGGGGGGCTAGCGGTCGCGGTAAGCCTCCACGAAGGCAGCCCAGGCGGCCTGATCGGGCGCCATCCGCTTGCCGGAGATCGCTTCGAGCGACTTGTGGGCGAATCGGGCCACTTCCTCGTCCTCGTCCCGGAGCCATCCCACCATCGGCTCCATGAGCTTGAAGTTCTTGATGGCCATGGCGCACCTCGCCATGCTGATCCGGGCCTTCTTATTGGTCTCCTCCCGCATCGCGGAGAGCAGGGGCTCCACGGCCTCCTTGGCGACCATGGCGGTGAGCGCGTCGGCAGCGGCGGCGCGGACGTCCGCGTCGCTTTCGCGCAGGTAGGGAGCGACGGCATCCCAGAGGGCCGGATCCATGAGCCGTCCGGCGCCCGACAGGAGATCGACCAGCGCCTCCTTGCCCGGGTTCCTCAGAGTCAACCGGAACGCCTTGGAAACGAGCTCGACCTCATTGAACTTGCGGCCCAGCTGGATGGCCGCGACGATCGCGCCCGATCGGACCGAGCGCTCCGACTCCCCCAGGAAGTCGAGGATCGCCGGGAGCGAGTCCCGATCGTTCAGCCGGGAGAGCGTGTAGATGGCCGTCGACCGGACGGCGGCCTGCGAATGGCTGAGCAGAGGACGGGCGCAGCGGACCCAGTTGGGGTCGTCCAGCTCCGCGATCAGCTTCAGGGCCTGGATGATGACGATTTCCCGGGTGCTGTCGAGCTGGGCGGCGATGTAGGGCAGGGATTCCGGATCCTTCATCATGCCGAGGGCCCGGCTGACGTACTCCACGCACTCGTCGTTCACCGTCCCCAGCTGGCTGGCCAGGTAGGGCGCGGCGTTGGGCATCCGGGACAGGTTGACTAGAAGTTCTTCCTTCTGGTCGGGAGTCGCAATCCGCATGCGGCCCAGGACGGCGGACACGTTGGACTTCAGCGCCGCTTCCACTTCGGGCACGGGGATGATCGGCTCCACGGCGCCTGGATTGCGGGCACCCACCGCCGTCGGCTTCGCGACCACCTTCTTCAGCGGCGGATCGAGCTTCGGCTTCTCCAGCAGGGACCGCATCTTGATCAGCTCGATGCGGTCGATGGAATCGCGGCGGATGTTCATGTCGCCCGTCTGCTGAAGCTTCAGGGAGACTTCACGATCCGTCAGCCCGGTGACGTTGCCGTCGATGAAATTCCCGTTCCTCAGGTGAACCCGATGGAACCGAGTCTCCACCCAGGTGTAGCTGCTCTCCTGGGCGAACCCCAGGGCCGAAAGCCCCAGGACCATCAGGACGGCCGCGGTCGTGATGCGGATCATGGCATTTCTCTTTCTTTACTGGATTCTGCGGATGGAGACCAGATCGCTCGGCTTCGTGGGATCCGTCGGCGCGGAGATCGACGGCAGGTTGTTCAGCACTTCGCTGCTGAACCGGATCGGGGTGTTGCCGGTGCCGAACGCGTTCGCGCCGCTCGACGCCGTGGGAGAGAGCAGGAACGTCGCGCCGATCCAGCCGCCCGGGGCGCTCGTGTGATTGACCTCGTCGGCGATCAGCAGGCCCTTGAAGAACCCCTTGGTGTTCTTGACGCTGGTGGTTCCGGCGTCATTGTGGACGACCAGGATCGTCGGGTCGGCGTTGTACGCGCTGCCGCCGATGTTGAACGAGGGCGACGGATCGAAGTCCGCGTAGACGATCTTGCCGCTCCAACCGCCGGCGGGCATGGCGGCGTTGTACGCCGCTTCGCTGGTGAAGTACGTCCCCATGGCCATCGCGGCCGCTTTCATCGCACCCTTCGGCTGCTTCATCACCGCGTCCGGATCCTGGGGGTAGCCGCTCGGGAACTGCGAGCCGCCGTTGGCCATCGTGCTGCCGGCCGACGCGCCCTTCACCGCCGGGGGCGCGTTGCCCGAACCGCCGATCGTGGACGAACCGCCGACCGAGATTTTCTGCATGCTCAGGAGACCCCAGACTCCGGGGCCGACGATCTTCGTGCCGTCGGCGCTCCAGTCGCGTCCGTCGATCGAAACGGTTCCCAGCGTATCGATGTCATCCTGCGACGTCACGGCGGCGAACTGCGGGCCCTGGCTGGGGGTGGGCGGCTTGTACTCGGGGCGGCGATAGACCGCCTCGATCTGCCGGACGATGCCGCCCATGTGGCTCTGGGCAGCCTTGGGTCCGCCGCGCATCGTCGCGGTGACGGTGATGCAGATCGCGTCGTCCAGCTCCTCGAACTGGGTATCCTGGGCCAGCTTGGTGGTGTAGTACGTGTGCATCCTGGTCACGCCGGCCGAGTCGACCTTCTTCCCGTTGTTGTTGTGGATGAAGATGTGGATGGCGCCCTTATGGAAGGGGATGTTCCAGCCGATGAAGACCTTGTTCGGCACGGCCATATACGGGTGCGCCGCGTTCGGGGTGGTGTGCGCACCGATGGGGGGGACGGTCCATTCCGCCTGGATGCTGTTCTTGCCCCAGAGCCCCGTGGTGGTGTCCTTGGCGTCCCACGCCACGGAGCCGGCATAAGCCTTGAAGTTATTGTACTGGCTGTTGCTCGGATCGTTCATCGCCTTCAGCGCGTCTTCCATGATGGCGTGCATGTCGGGCGGATCCCAATAGTTTACCGGCGCGGCCCCGGCCGGAAGGGCGGCGTAGCAGTACGACAGGATCTCGCTCCAATCCCACTTCTGGGCTCCGGCCGGCGCGACGTAGGTGCTGGTCGGACTATAGTCGAAGCGGTACATGTCGAGCGCCTGCTTGGCCCGTTCGAGGCCGGCGTCGCACATGACCATCAGCTCGTCCTGGTCCGACATGTTCTGCTGGGTTCGGGAGTTCGAGATGTTCACGATCAGGAACGAGCCCCCCAGCCCTGCGGCCAGCAGGACGATGATGACGGCGAGGAGCAGCGCGCTACCCTGGGACGACCGCTTCTTCTTCATAAACATTCCTTTCAAGGCCCAACCGGCGGAGCGATGGGCACAAAGAGAGACCCCCCCGGATCGGCCTGGTTCGTTTTCGTACGGACCAGCTGTCTGTTCTTGCGGACGACGAACCCGTTCGGAGTTCCGTCGTAGTTCCCGTGGGTGACGCTGATGAGCAGCCCCCGGGCATTGGTGGACACGGTGGGCTGCAGTTCCAGGAGCGGGGCGGCGGAGCTGTAGATCGGATCTTCCACCGTCCCCGTGGCGCCGACGAAGCGGAAAATCATGTCCCGCTCGGTCTGGTTGAGCACGTCGATGTCGTGCTTGTCGAAATCGGTGAACAGGATGTCGCAGGGTCCGCCGGCGGGCCCCTCGGTCCGGACGCGCATCATCACCATGTCGCTCACGGTCTCCTGGGACAGGAGGAGAGAGGACATGAGCTGTCCGTTGATCGCGAACGCCGGATGAGAGGCGGCGACCGGGCTGCCGAAGGGGGCGACGACGTACCGGACGATCTTTCCGCGAACGTACGTATCGGTCCGGTCCCCGTCTCCGTTGAGGTCTATGTTCAAGATCTGGGATTGAAGGAGGGTGGCGGAGGGATTGGTCAGCGCGGGAAAGCGGGGAAAGATCGGATTGGCGTTCGTGTCCCAGTCCGGAAGCTGCGCGACGTCCAGGGACGACGTGCTCTCCTTGAAGACCGTGTCCGGCTCGTATCGGAGGTAGCAGACCAGGTCCTCGTAGAACTTGTTGTAGTTGTCGTTCGGCAAATCGGTGGTCAGATTGAAAGGAGCGTTGTATCCGTAGACGACGATTCCGCCGGCGTATCTGACGCCCGCATTGTTGCGATCACCCGGAATCTGGTAAGCCACCGCGGTATTCTTCAGCTTCCTCGTGACATCGGCAGGCACCGTCAGGGTGACCCCCAGCTGGTAGGTGGTTCCGGCCGAATCGAGAACGATGTTCTTGCCGTACTGGGCGGCGGCCATGTCGTCGCGGCAGAGCGAGAGGAACCGGGTGCCGCGAGTGTTGATGTCCGAGGCCACGCTGCCCTGGGAAGACATCTTGCTCGCGGTGAACAGGGTGACGAACGCGGCGATCACGACGCCGGTGAGAATCACCGAAGCGATCATGACCTCGACCAGGGTGAAGCCGGAGGAACTCTTTGTCTTCATTGGGCGATCAAGCTCCTGCGAGTAATGACGGCGGGACCCTTGCGCCCCACCCAATTGACCGTCACCATGACCTCATAGACGTAGGGATTCGTGGCGTCGATCTTGATGGTGCCGACGGCCGTCTTGTCCGTGGTCGTCAGGCGGCTGTCGGTGATGCCGCTGACGGGGAAGGATGCATTGGCCGTCAGCGTGTAAAAATTGTAAACGCTGTTCGCGTCGGGGATCGTGCCGGTGGGAAGGAGATACGGGGGAAGCTGCATCGTGTGGGACTTGATCTCTTCCATCTTGGTGGAGACGGCCTCCTTGGCGATCTGGAGCTCGCGGAGGGTCTCCTTGGTCTGCATGCTGTGGACGATCATGCTGAGGATCGCGAACATCGCGATGGCGATGACGCTCATCGCGATGATGAGCTCCAGCAGCGAGAGTCCAGATTGTTTCCGGCGGGCCTTCATCTCTCTTACCCTTCCCTAAGTCTCTAGTCCGGGGCACTGCCTACGCATATTTTATACCCCCTATTTGAGTACTTCAGCGGAAAAATGTGTCTTAAATAATTTTTTTAACGACAACTTCCCCGGATCGGGGCTTGTACCAGATCTCTAAGGTTTCTCCCGAGGCCCCCGACCCGCTCCGCCGCGGCGTTGATTCGCCCCCCGCGCCTTACTATAATCACCCGCACTTGAAAAGCTCCGAGAAGACCGTGTACCAGGAGCGGGCGCTCCTGGTGGGGACGGTCGAGCCCGGCACGGACCTGCGCGCCCTCGATCCCCTCGACGAGCTCACCCGCCTCGCTGAAACCGCCGGCGCCGTGGTCGTCGACCGCCTCGTCCAGAAACGGGAACGCCCCGACCCCCGCACCTACATCGGCAAGGGCAAGGCTGCCGAGCTCTCCCGCCGCGTCGCGGATCACAAGATCGACACCGTCATCTTCGACAACGAACTCTCCCCGGGCCAGATCGCGAACCTCGAGAAGGACATCGGCTGCAAGGTCATCGACCGCACGGAGCTCATCCTCGATATCTTCGCGACCCACGCCCGGACCTATCAGGCGAAATTGCAGGTGGAGCTCGCGCAGCTCGAGTACACCCTCCCCCGCATCTCCAAGCTGGGCGCCCACATCACCGCCGAGCAGCAGGTCGGCGGCGGCGCCGGCATCGGCCTCCGCGGACCGGGCGAAAAGCAGATCGAGTCCGACCGCCGCCTCGCCCGCAAGCGCATCGTCGCCCTCCGCCGCGAGATGAAGGTGGTCGAGGAGCGCAAGCGCCGCGAGGTGTCCGCCCGCACCGTCGACAACACGACCGTCTCGCTGGTGGGCTACACGAACGCCGGCAAGTCGACCCTCATGAACTCGCTCACGAAGGCGGGCGTCTTCGTCGAGGACAAGCTCTTCTCCACCCTCGACACGCGCACCCGCATCTGGATCCTCGAGGGCGGCATCAAGGTGCTCCTCTCGGACACGGTCGGCTTCATCCGCAACCTGCCCCACGACCTCGTCGCGAGCTTCCACGCCACGCTCGAGGAAGTGGCCCAGGCCGACCTCCTGCTCCACGTGGTGGACGCGAGCCACCCCCAGGCCTCGGAGCACATCGAGGCGGTCGAGTCGGTCCTCAACGTCCTGGAGTGTTCGAACAAGCCCACGCTGCTCGTCTTCAACAAGGTCGACCGCTTCCGCGACCCCATCGAGCGCGAGATCCTGCTCAAGAAGTACCCGCAGTCGATTTCCATTTCCGCCCGCACGGGCGACGGGATCGACCAGCTCACGGCTCGAGTGGCGGAGCGGCTGACCAAGGGGCTGATCGACGTCGAGGTCGAGATCCCGCAGTCCGAGGGCAAGCTCCTCGCGGAGCTCTCGACCTGGTCGGTGCCCGTCCGGCGCGAGTACGTCGATTCGTCCGTGCGGATGACGCTGCGCGTCCCCTCCCGGGCCCTCTACAAGCTCGAGAAGTTCCGCGTCGGTACGCCGTAACTTGGAACCGGCAACCGGATCGACTACGGGTTACCGGTTACGGAGTACGGGATGCGGATTAGGGGGTATAATTCCGTCGTGGCAAGCGACTCGTCCCGGCTTCACGATTCGAAAATCAAGAAGTCCATCATCCATTCGAAGCGGGTCAAGGTCTGGTTCTGGGACACCGTGCGCGAGTACACCGGCGAGGCGGTCTCGGTGACCGCGACGGACCTGACGGCGCTGCTCAAGATGGGCGGGACGGGAATGGCGACGGTCATCCCCTCCCAGGCGGTGATGGACGGGCTGATCAAGCACCTGACGCGCCGGGTCGTCGAGTTCAAGATCAGCGGGATGTCGCTCGAGGTCAACCTGAAGGGCACCATCAGCGAGGTCCAGAAGGACTTCGAGAACCCGAAGCGTCTGCTGTTGATCGCGAAGCTCCAGTCGACGAACGAGAAGAACCAGATGATCTTGAACCGGCTGGGGCAGAATCTCGCGAGCTAAGGGGTTTCCGGGGGAGATGGGGCCGTTTTCCGGAAGTTTATTTGACAGTGTTTTGAAGCGTGGGATATAATCGGGGACTGGAGACTTCTGGCCATGGCCGAACAGCAGCCGTTTGACGTTCGGAGGGCGATCGAGCAGAGCTCCTCGAAGAGCACGCTTCAGGAGCTTGCGAAGAAGGGCATTCATCGAGTCAAAGTGCTCGATGAGTCCATGATCAACAAGCTCATCGGCGATGCCGTTGAGCGGATCATTTCGACCAAGACGAACCTCCTGTCCTCCGACGACCGCCAGAAGCTGATCACGGCTTCCCGCCAGGAGCTGGATCGGCTGATGAAGGAGCATCAAAACTCCAAGGACAAAGCCGACCTCGCCGAGCAGAGCCAGGCCCAGCTGGCCTCCACGGTCGAAAATCTGCAGAACCAGCTCAAGACCGCCCAGCGGCTGGCCGAGGACACGGCCAAGCAGCGCTACGAAGACGGCAAGAACGTCATGCGGGCGGAAGTCGACGACATGAAGAAGAAGATGTCCACCATGGAGGCGGACATCGAGAAGCGGGTCCGCCGCGAGGTGGAGCTCGAATACTCCGCGAAAATGGCCAACGAGCGCATCGTCATCGAGCAGATGAAGACGGAAGCGGCCACCAAGCAGGCCCAGATGATCGAGGAGATGCGCAAGTCGGACGAGGAGCTCTTCAAGAAGATGTCGGAGCTCTTCAGCAAGGTCATGGACGGCGTCAACAAGAAGCTCGGCGACCTGAAGAACCGCTCGTTCGCGGGCGGCGGCGGCGGCGGCGGGGGCGGCGGCATGGGCAAGATGGAAGGCGACGTCGACTTCCGTCCCAGCCAGGCGACCCTCGAAAGCCTGGTCCAGGGTGAGCTCGAAAGCAACGTCAAGGCGATGCAGGTCGAGTCGAAGTCCGGCGGCAAGATGGGCAGCGCCCTGGAACGCCTCAAGGCCATGCGCGGCGGAGCCGGGGGCGGCGAGAAGAAAGACGAGAAGAAGTAGTACTTTTTTATAGACAGCTGGGGGACGGGACCGTGAAGGGTCCCCGGCAAAGAACAGGAGGGCATCACGGTGGCTGATTCCAAGATCGCGTACGGCAAGGGGCTGGACGTCGGAACGTGCAACCTCGTGGCGGCCGAGCAGAACGAGAAGGGCGAAGTCGAGCTGCGTCCGAAGCGCAACGTCTTCATCGACGTGCCCATCGACGCGTACACCAAGAACATGCTCACCCGCCTGAACGTTCCGTACGTCGTGCAGGGCAAGAAGATGTACGTCCTGGGCGACCACGCGTTCGAGCTCGCCAACGTGCTCAACAAGAACACGCGCCGGCCGATGGCCGACGGCCTGATCTCCCCGAAGGAGCAGGACGCGCTGCCGGTCATGAAGCTGCTGATCGGCTCGATCCTGGGCCAGCCGCGCATCCCGAACGAGGTGTGCTTCTATTCGGTGCCGGGCGACCCGATCGACAGCGACCTGTCCGTCGCCTACCACCGCGACCTGTTCGACGCCGTGCTGCGGAGCCTGGGCTACAAGCCCTCGCACATCATCGAAGGCCACGCGGTCACGTTCGCCGAGCTGGGTGAAGAGGACTTCACGGGCATCGGCATCTCGTGCGGCGGCGGCATGTTCAACATCTGCGTCGCGTACAAGTCCATGCCCGCGCTCTATTTCTCCACGGCCCGCTCGGGCGACTGGGTCGACAAGAACGTGGCCAACGTGCTCGGCATCAAGCCGGCCAAGGCCGCGCTCCTCAAGGAGAAGGGCGTCGACCTCATGAAGCCGAAGAACCGCGAAGAGGACGCCATCGCGATCTATTACCGGAACCTGATCCAGTACAACATCACGAACATCGCCGAGCGGTTCAAGTCCGCCGAGAACATGCCGAGCTTCGGCGACCCGATCTCGATCGTCTTCTCGGGCGGCACGTCGATGGCGGGCAACTTCATCGAGCTCGTCAAGGACGTGTTCAAGAAGCTGGACTTCCCGATCCCCGTCAAGGACGTCCGCATGGCCAAGGATCCCTTCAACGCGACGGCGAAGGGCGCCCTGGTGGCCGCTCAGCTCGAAATGTCGAGCCAGACGGCGTAAGCCATCGGGGGGCAGTACTCAGAGGTGCAGGCGCGGGGGTCCTTCGACGGTCTTCCGGTCGAAGGGCCCGGGGCTCGGGGGCGAGCCTGGGGAAGCCTGTAAAGGTATAGATAGAGCGGATGGCGGACGAAGAAAAGGCATTCGGAGAGCAGCTTTATTCGAGGCTGCAGAACAAAGGCCTGTCCAAGTACCAGGTGGACAAGGTCGTCGCTCTACAACGCCTTGACGCGGAAGTCGCCGAGCTGGGGGAAAAGGGCCTCCTCGGCGACCCTCAGCTCCTCGAGATCTCCAAGATCAACTCCGCCGCCCGCCAGAAGCAGCTGGCGGAGCTCGCGGTCGAGAAGAACCTTCCCCAGGGCTGGGTGAAGGAGCTCACCAAGCTCGTCCGCTCCGCCGAGAAGGCCCGCAGCGAACAGGAAGGCAACCGCTACTGGGACTTCTTCTTCGAGATCAAGGAGATGATCGAGCGGGAGGGCCCCACCCGCACCATCCTCCAGCTCATCAAGAATTTCAGCGTCGACCGCGCGGCCGTCCGCACGGGCAAGGCCGAGCTCATCGAAGGCTCCGACCGCACCGTCATCTCCTTCAACAAGATGGAGCTGGAGCTCGGGCGCGGCCTGGACGTCGGCACCGTCAACATCTGCGCCGCCGCCAAGAAGCGGAACCAGTCCGAGATCGTCTACAACATCCAGCGCAACGCCTTCCTCGACATGCGCGCCGACATGTACACGAAGAAGATGCTCATGAAGCTGGGCATCGACTACATCGTGCAGGGCGACAAGGGCTACGTGATCGGCGACCCGGCGTTCGAGCTGGCCAACGTCTTCGACAAGGTCACCCGCCGCCCCATGAAGGACGGCATGATCTCGCCCGTCGAGCCCGAGGCGCTGCTCGTCGTGAGCCTCATCATCGCCGAGATGCTGGGCCATCCCAAGCAGCAGGGCGAAGTATGCGCCTTCTCCGTCCCCGCCGATCCGATCGACGTGGAGCGGAACGTCATCTACCACCGCGGCGTGCTCGAGACCGTCCTCCGCAAGCTGGGCTACACGCCCCGGCCGATGCTCGAGGGCCACTCGATCGTCTTCTCGGAGCTCAAGGAACAGGACTTCACC
>Ga0134121_10001611_pt1 | contig 20975 bp, 16 predicted proteins | sample KB301_FD_96463 | JGI IMG/M metagenome (GOLD analysis project Ga0134121, IMG submission 96463) | Terrestrial soil microbial communities without Nitrogen fertilizer from Kellogg Biological Station, Michigan, USA - KB3-0-1 | ecosystem: Environmental > Terrestrial > Soil > Unclassified ... | reverse complement strand
TCGGCCGTCGTGATCAGCACCACGCCGTCGCGGACCATGTAGGCCTTGTTGCGCGGCTGGAGCATCAGGCGCAGCGCGCCGTCGAGGACGATGTCCTGCACCTTGAAGGAGATCATCTCGGCGTCGGGGTTGTCGATGCCCGAGATGTGGATGTTGAGGCCGCTGATCTCGCGGATGTAGTCGACGATCGCCGTCAGCGGCGCGTTCTGCATGTCGATCGTGATGCGGATCGAGTGGAGCTTGTCGACGATGGTCTTGTCCTCGTCGTTGATCTCCTCGTGCATCTCCGACAGGCCCTTGGGCTGGCGCTTGGCGATCAGCTCCTTCCAGGTCTCCATGTCGGGGAAGAGGAGCTCGTCCGCCTGCACCGCCGCGTTCCGCTCGATCTGCTCGAACGTCCGCTTCCACTCCTCGACGTAGTTCTTCAGGTTGTCGCGGCTCATCTTCATGTGCTGGAGCCGCTGCGCGACGTTGCGCATCTCCGCGACGGAGGTGATGTTCGTGTTGATGTAGAGGATCTTCTCGCAGATCTCGACGCAGCGGACGTACTGCTCCTGCTCGAAGTACATCTGGGCCTGGCCGAAGAGGAGCTCCAGCTCCCGCTTCTGGTCGATCAGGCGCTTGTACTCGTCGCGCGCCTTCTCCTCCTCGATGAGGCGGAGCCGCGCCTTCTCCTCGTCGATGTCCTTCTGGCGCTTCGACTCCTTGGTGTGCTCCAGCATGTCGAGCGCGGCCTTGCGGCGCGTCTCGAGCTCGACGCCGGTGGGCATCCACTTCGAGAACTCCAGGATCTTCCGGAACTCGCGCTCCGCCTGGTCGTACTCGCCCATGTTGTAGGAGCGCTTGCCGCGCTCGTACGCGTTGTCGATCTCGATCAGCAGCTGCTGGTGGCGGACCAGCGCCTCGTGCATGAACTTGTCGTACTCGGCGGTCTGGGGCGTCGCCTTGCCCTTGCCCAGGATGAACTGGACTTCGGTGTAGAGCGCGCGGGAGGGCGCGTGGTTGGCGCTCAGCTGCAGCGCCTTCTGGCACTCGATCTCGGCCTTCTCGAAGTCGCCGGCCTGGAAGTAGCGCTCGGCCAGGCGGTAGTGCTCGTCCGCCTGCGAGGCCTTCTGCTGCTCGGTGACCGCGTAGTTCGCCTTCAGCTTGTTGAGCAGCTCTTCCCATTCGCTGCCCGACTGCGGCTTGGCGTTCTCGGCCGGAGCGACCTCGGCCTTCGCGGCGGCGGGCTGACGTTCCCGATCGCGGCCGGCGTCGGCGGGCCGCGGCTCAGAACTGGAGCAGCCGGCGGCGAAGATGGCGAGAGTGAATGTGATCCCTACCCAATTGCGCATGCACGCGCCTCCCTAGAACCCTGCCCAATATAGTTGCCTGCTCCGACCGGGCAAGAGAAATCTAACTTCTTGGACGGGCGGGTCCCCCAAAACCCTGCACAAACGGCGACAAAATTCCGCCGACGACGTCAGCGGCCGCGGACCCGGGCGAGCAGCGTCTGCACCGTCGCGCGCTGCGGCCAGTTCGCCGGCGCGAGGGCCAGCGCCTGCTGGAAATCCTCCGCCGCTCCGGGACGGTCCCCGAGCTTCGCCCGCGGGATGCCGCGTTTGGCCAGGACCGAAGGATCACGCGGCTGGATCTTCAATGCTTCGGTATAGTCCTCGACCGCTCCGCGGAAGTCGTTCAGCCGGAAGCGGGAATCGGCCCGGTCGACGTACGCCTCGCGGTACTTCGCGTCCAGCTTCAGCGCCTCCGTGAAGTCCGCCACCGCTCCCGGATCGTCCCCTTTCGAGATGCGCGCAGTGGCCCGGTTGTAGTAGATCGCCGCGATCTTCGGATCGAGCCGGATCGCCTCCGTGAACCGGGCGATCGCGCCGTCCAGGTCGCCCTTCGCGGCCCGCGCGACGCCGTCGTTGACGAGCGCCCGCACCGCCGTGTTGTCGGTGTACGCTCGAGGAGCTCCGAGCCGCACGGCCTCCGCGAGATCCGCGCGCGCGCCCTCGACGTCGCCCTTCGCCTGTCGGGCCGCCGCGCGATTCTGCCAGGCCGCGGCGTAGAGGGGAGTGCGGCGGATCGCTTCGCCGTGGTCCGCGATCGCGCCGTCGAAATCGCCCGCGAGCATCCTCATCCGGCCGCGGTTCGTCAGCGCGTCCGAGAAGCCGGGATCGAGCCGGATCGCCTGGCTGAAGTCGTCGATCGCTCCCGCCCGATCGTTCTTCACCGAGCGCGCGGCGCCACGATTGTTGTAGGCGAACGCATTCGTGTCGTCGACTTTCAGCGCCTGGGTCCAGAGCGCGATCGAGTCCTTCCAGACGAACGTCTGTCGGATCGAGAGCCCGCCGAGGACCAGGAGCACTCCCGCACTCGCGAGCAGCGCCGGCCGCGCCGACCGTTCCAGCGCGACCGCCAGGAGCGCCGCCCAGGGCAGACACGCCAGGTAGGCGTAGCGGTCGGCGACCAGCTGGGGAGCCTCGAAGTTCAGTCGCAGCACCGGCAGGAGCAGCAGGGCATAGCAGAAGAAGGCGACGGCCGGTGCCGGATGGCGGCGGCGGAGGACGACCGCGGCCGAGAAGAGGAGGGCGGCGACGGCGACTCCGACCAGGAGCATGGGGGCCAGCGGATTGAAGTTCTCGGGTCGGGACGCCGGATAGAGCGGCGACAGCCCGAAGGGGAGCAGCGTCTTCCATATATAGAAGGTAATGCCGTACGACGCTTCCTCGACCCGCGCGAGCAGGTCGATCTGCTGCGCCGATCGGGCGACTCCGGCGGACTGGACGGCGCTGAGGGTCGCGACCCCCGCCACCAGCGACGCGACCAGGTAGGGGACCTTCTCGAGCAGGACCGGCCCGCGGCGCCCGACGACGAAGCGGCGGAGCGGATAGACGTCCAGCGCAAGCAGGGCGACGGGCAGCGTCAGCGCGAGGGCCTTCGAGAAGAGCGAGCAGACGAACATCGCGACGGACAGCGCGAGCCACCGCCGGCCGGATCGTCCCTGCCGCTCCTCGCGGTCCATCCGCAGGTAGGCGACCAGGCTGACCATGACGAACATCATGCAAAGGACGCCCTTGCGTTCCGTGGCCCACGCCACGGATTCCACGCGGAGGGGATGGATCGCGAAGAAGAGGGCGCCGATCGCCGCCGCCCACCGCGTCGCCGGCCGCTCCGGCCCGATCCGCTCCATCAGGAGGAGAAGGAAGAAGTAGAAAAGGATCGTGGATGCGATGTGAAGAACGAGATTGGTGAAGTGATAGCCGCCCGCGTTCATGCCCCACACGAGATAGTCGGCCCCCAGCGTGAGCCACGTGAGCGGCTGGTAGTTGCCCATGTGGTTCGTGGTGAACATCCACCGCAGATGGGCGGGCGACAGGCCCCGATAGTTCGGGTTTTCGAGGAAGTTGGCGTCGTCGTCCCAGTTGACGAACTCCCCGGACAGGGCGGGGAGGAAGCAGGCGGCCGTGACGGCCACGAGGAGCAAGGGGACGGCCCAGCGGCTGTTCATGGGAAGACCCATCATACGATCGGGCGCCCGGAAAACAACGAGGCCCGCGGGGAGCGTCGCCCCCCGCGGGCCTCCGGAGATCTCGCTGGGATTACTTCTTCGTGGCCTTGAGGGTCGCGATGCGCTCCTCGATCGTCGCCTTCTTGCTCTTGGCGACGAAGTCGGTGTCGGCGTACTCCCGGCTCAGGAGGCGCGTGTAGCAGGTCATCGCGAGCGACTTGTTCTTCTCGAGCGCCGCTTCCGCCTGCTCGAACAGCTTCGCCGCGTCCTCTTCCTTCTTCATCCGCGCGACTTCCTTGGGGTCGACCTTGGGCTCGTCGTCCTTCTTCTCGGTCGACGGCCCGCTGCCGGGGAGGCTCGTCACGATCTTCCGGCCGCCGTGCTCCTCGCAGAGCTGGTCGAGGATGTTGGGGCTCGGCACGTGGATCTTCTTCGTCCCCTCGTCGTCCTTGTAGGTGATGAGGTTCGTGTCGAAGTTGCGCTTCTCGATGATCTGCTCGCAGCCCGTCTTGGCGCCCTTGTCGTAGATCGCCTTGCACTTCTTGACGTCGACCTGGAGCTTCACCGGGGCGACCGAGATGAGGGTGGACTTCGTGTCGAAGTCCACTTCGATCGCCTTGCCGCCCTTCGTGGCCACGCGATGCTTGGAGATCGGCTCCGCGCCGTCCGTCTCCGCCCACCAGCCGATCTGGTCGCCGTCATAGTGGATGTGGGCCTTCTCGACCTTGCCCACGCCCTTCTCGAACTTCTCGATCTTCACGTACACCATGCCCTTGGCCGCCTCCGCGCCCTTGCTCGGGCTCGTGAACGTCAGCTTCCAGATGCCCAGCGTCTGGACCTGGGGGCCGACGGCCATGTTGATCTTGCCGTCGGGGTTGGACGTGGCGCCGGTCTCGGAGTCGATCGGGCCGCCGCGCTCGAGGAAGTTCTTGTCCGTCGAGTACGCCGTCACGCGGTACGCGTACTTGGCCTTCGGTTCGATCTTGGAGTCGACGTAGCTCTGGACCTTGACGTCCAGCTTGTCCGCCAGCACTTCCCATTTGCCGCTGCCGTTCACCTCGCGCTCCAGGACGAAGTGCGACGCCTTGGCGGAGTCCGACTTCTCCTTGTCGCGGGCCATCTTCTGGACCTCCTGGGGCGTGAAATCCTTGTACACCCAGGTGACCGAGATCTGGTCGATGGCCACTTCGGCGTTGCCGAAGGCGACGTGCGGGACCTTGACGGGGATCTTCTTCAGGACTTCCTTCTTGTAGCCCTTGCCCTCGGCCTTCGTGATGAGGGAGCCGCCCCAGTCGTCGGCGCCGCGCGCGGAGACGACGAGCGTGCTCCACGGATTGACCGCCTTGGCCTGCCAGTTCTCGGAGTCGGGAGCGGTCATGTCCTTGTGGGGCGTCTTCTGCTCCTTCTCGATCTCCCGCTTGTTCTTCTCGACTTCCTTGAGCTGCGTCTCGTCGTCGCCCATGCCGAAGGCGATGACGCCGTAGCCCACCAGGATCACCAGCGCGATGATCAGGGCCAGCTTTTCTCCGAATTTCTCGAAGAATTCCTTGGCCGCGTTGCCCTTTTTCGCATCCGCCATGGCGTCTCCTCAATCTTTCGTGGACAGGACGCGGTCGACGCCTTCGTCGTCCGTCACGTCCGCCACGAGAGTAAAGTTATCGAACCGAAGTCCTTTCAGCACCCAGCCGCTGGACCCGACCTTCTGTCCCGGCGCGGCCATCGAGGTCTTTCCGGCCCACTTCTTCAACGCGCGATCGTACGTCTCGATCCGGAGGAACGCATTCGCCTTGTCGCCGCCGACCAGCTTCGCCCGCGTGTCCGACGGCGTCCGGGTCTGGACCGACGTGTCGATCCCCTTCACGACGTCCTTCTTGGGGCCGGGGTAGTGTTCGAGGTCCGATTCCATCCCCTTGGCGACCACCCAATAACGGTACGTCGCGCGCGGCTTGCAGGTGAGATCGGTGAAGGAGAGCGCCTTCGCCCCGACTTCGGCGATCTGCTCGATCTTCCCGTCCTCGCCCATCCGCTTGATCAAGAAGCCCGTCGGCTTGATCTCGTTCCGCTTCATCCAGTACTTGAGCTCCACTTCCGGCTCGAAGAGGGACCACGCGATCGTGGTCTCCTCCAGGGTCGACTTCACCGTCTTCGGCGTCGGAAGCGACAGGATATAGACCGGCACCGGAGTAAGCGGTCTCACATGTTCCACGAGCCGGGTCCGAAGATGACCCGCGTAGTCGTTGACGGCTTTGGGCTCAGCGACGACATCCAGGAAGCCGATGTGGATCGCCGGCACCGGCTCGGGCCCGGGTTGACGCGCCGGGCCGTTCATCAGCTTCTGGTGCTCCGCCTTCAACGCCGCGATTTCCGGATCGATCTTCGGGGATTCGGACACCCTATAGATGGAAAGCGAGCCGATCGCGACCATGATCGCGACCGCGCCCCACAGCATCAGCCTGTCGTATTTACCCATCACTCACCTCCGTACACGTTGGACGAACCATGACGGCAGGGTGTCCTCTAGTTTGCGCCCTTGTCGAACTTCTTCACCTTCGCCGGCTCGAAGTCGATGATCTGGCACGTCACGGCCAGGAGCACCGGCCGGGCCTTGTCGCCGCCCGCCTTCTTCAGCGCGTCGGCATGCTTGGTCGCCTTGTCCGTGTCGTTGCCCAGCTCGAACGTGTAGTTGACGACGGGCTCGTTCTGATCGCGGATCGTGACGTGGGTCCCGATCAGGTTCACCAGCATCGGCTCCTGCGCCGCGGCCTGGTTGCCCGGGTTGAGCATCTCGCGGATCGCCTTCGGCACCTCGCTGTAGGGGAGCTCGATGGCGAACCCGAACGTCAGGGTCTTGCCCAGATCGTTCGGCAGGTCGGTCTCGCCGAAGCCGTTGGGCTGTCCGGTCATGCCGGCGTTCACGCCCTGCCAGTGGATGACGTCCTCGGCTTTCGTGCTGTACTGCTCCCACGGGGCTTGGGCCAGCTTGTCGTGGAGCTTCTTGAAGAAGCGGAAGTCCACGATGCGGTTCACCTTCACGCCGCCGTTGAGGATCGTGTTGGCCAGCCGCTGCCGGGCCCAGTACCGCTTCTGGAGCTCCCGCAGGACGTGCTTCTCGTCGGCGATGCCTCCGGCCGCGATGATGTTCCAGTCCGAGGGCGTGAGGTCCTCCCAGTTGAAGCCGCCCTTGTTCCGTTTGCCCGGAGTCTCGTCCTCGGTGCCGATCTTCGCCTCGTACGGCTTCGCCGAGAGCTTGTTCTCCAGCTGCTGGCCCTCGTCCTTGTACCGCGTCATGAACGCGTCGCGGGCCGGGTCTCCGTCCGCGCCGAGGTTCAGGCCGGGGAACCACCGCTCGAGGACCTTGTCGCTGTCCGAATAGAACTTCGTGACGTCCCCGTAGGCGCGGACGACCTTCGACCGGTACTCCTGCCAGCTTTCGATGTCCTGCTTGCTCGGGGTCCCTTCCTTCGCGTCTTTCAGCGCGCCGGCCAGCCGGCGCAGCGCGATGTTCTCCTTCTTCTTCGTGTTGATCATCGTGAAGATGTAGGGAACGAGGAGGAAGACCAAGACGCCGATGGAGACCGCGACGGCCAGCCAGAACGGGCTCAGCTTTATCTTTTTCATGTCCATGTTATTTGTTCTCCCCAGACTTGTTGTCCGCAGCCTTGGCGGGGGCGAGCGCGGCTTTGCGCGCATCCTCGCCGACCACGAGATCCAGCGTGACCAGGTACCGCCAGTAGTTCCTCGGGGCGTCCTGGTCGGCCTTGAGGCCGTTGTACACCTGCGGCTGAGGCCACTGGAGATCCGTCGCCTGGTTCTGCACGCGCCAGAACATCGTCGACGCCCCCTGCTGCAGCTCCCACTTGCTGTTCTTGATGACGCAGGGCTTGCTGTCGTTGGCCGCCTTGCGGCTGCTCGGATTGTAGTTGAGAAGGGTGTTGACGATGAAGTTGACCCCTTCCGCGTCGTTGTTCCTCTTGAAGATCACGACCTCGAGCGTCGCGGTCAGCGTCTTCGCCGTCGGGAAGGGGCGCGACCCCTCCCGCGGGGCCGGCGGCACGCCCGCGTCGACCTTCGGCTTCTCCTCGAACCTCCAGTCGACGACCCAGAGGCGCTGCAGGTCGGTGAGCTTTTCGTCGCCGTTGTTCGGGATGTTCGGGTTGATGTCGTCCATGACCTTCAGGATCAGGTCGCGCTCGAATGAGAGTCCCACCAGCGGCGTGAGGTTGTCCCGGACTTCCTCCACCTTCTTGGCGGCGGTGAACTCTTCCTTGATCCTCTTGTTGTCGTTCTCGACCCGCTCGCCGAGCGCCTTGCTCTCCTTCAGCCGCGCGATCTCGGTGTCCTGCTTGTACCACGCGAGGCCCACCGTCAGGTAGAGCGCCGCGCAGGCCGCGACGATGAACGGCTGCTTCCGCTTGAGCTCCTTCTTCTTCCGGTAGATGTCCGGAAGGAGGTTGACCTGGTTGGTCGTGGGCTCGTCGCCGCCCTGGAGCGCCAGGCCGAGCGCCGTCCCGATCGTCGCCAGGTTCTCGTTCAGGTCGCCCGGGTCGACGCCGCCGCCCACCGCGATCGTGTTGAGCTTCTGGACGCGGATCGCCGGCAGCTGCAGCGACTGGGAGACGAACTTCTGGAAGTTGAGCGTCTTGGTCGAGTTGCCCAGCAGGATGATCTGGTCGAACTTCGAGGTCTTCGAGATCGACTTGTAGTAGCCCATCGAGCGGTTGATCTCGTTGACGAGGTCGCGCAGGATGGGCTGGACGGCGTTGAAGATCTTCTGGGCCTGCTGCGACTGCCCGGCCTTCAGCTTGAGCTTCTCCGCCTCCTCGAACGGGATGTTGAAGGCCTTCTGCAGCGCCTTCGTGATGTCGTTGCCCGTGATCGGGAGGTTGCGGACCCAGAACTTCGTGCCGTCGATGACGATCAGGTCCGTGTTGTCGCCGCCCATGTCGAGCGCGACGGTCGCGCCCTTGATCTCCTGGTCGCGCAGGAGGAAGTTGAAGAGGGCGACGGGCGCGAACTGGACCGCCTCGGTGTTGAACTTCAGGTCGGCGATGTTGCCCAGGAACTGCTCGACGATGTCCCGCTTGATCGCGAAGAGGATGACTTCCTTCTCCTCGCCCGGCGCGTAGTCGCGGTCGACGTACTGGTAGTCCCAGATCACCTCGTCGATGTTGAAGGGGATCTGGCTCTGCGCCTCGTACTTGACGATCTCCGGGATCTTGGACTCCTCGACGGGAGGCAGCTTGATCAGCCGGTTGAACGTCGAGTGGCTCGGCAGGGAGAAGATGACCGGGTCGCCGGAGATCTTGAAGGTCTGCTTGATCTGGGTGAGGGCGCCCTTGATCTGCTCGTCCAGGTCGCCCGCCTCGCCCGTCCCGGCCGACTCGTAGGGGAACACCCCCGAGTGGGTGAGGGTCCCGTCCTCGATGCGGACGGCCTTCACGGAGGACTTGCTGACGTCAATACCCCAAACACCTTTGCCCATGATGCCCGCCTTTCAATAGAAAGAGAGAGCCCGACGTCTGGCACAAGGCGGGGAGGGAGGCGCTGACGTGTGGCAGGGTCGCGATCGGCGCGGGGTCTGCGGGGGAGCGTGTTCGGTTCGGTCGCTAGAAAATTTCGACAGCGTTCACTGGGCTAAAAAATGCCCAACGGTCTGCTCCGCTTCCGCAAGCCTCCAACGGCACCTGTAAACCGCGTCCGTGCCCGGCACCTCGGTCCGCCGGTTGGCTAATTATAGCCCGTACTACTGTAGACGCAAAGTTGGGCTCGACCCCTTAACGATTATTCAAATCCGATCTGTCCGACACAAGGAATTAGACTCCTGCCGGGACGGGCTTGTCTAGTTAGAAATTGAATTGGCTCAGGCGGGAATCAGGCCGGCGATCTGCAGCACCTGCTTGAGGTCCGCCTCGAAGAGAGGCAGGTCGCTCATGTTCCGGAGGATGTACGCCGGATGGAACGTGGGGAAGAACGGAACCCCCTGCGCCTGCGTCACCCGGCCGCGCAGCTTCGTGATCCCGGTCTTCGTCACCAGCAGCGTCTGGACGGCGATGTTCCCCAGCCCGCAGATCACCTTCGGCTGGATCGTCGCGATCTGGCGTTGCAGCCAGGGCATGCACGCGGCCATCTCGTCCGGCGCGGGCGTCCGGTTGCCGGGCGGGCGGCATTTCAGGATGTTCGCGATGAAGACCCGGCTGCGCTCCACGCCGAACTTCTTCAGCGTCGTGGTCAGCAGCTGCCCCGCGCGGCCGACGAACGGCTCGCCCTTGCGGTCCTCGTCCTCCCCCGGCGCCTCGCCGACGAACATCAGCGGCGTCGAGATCAGCCCCGTGCCGAACACCACCTGCGTCCGCGTGGAACAGAGCCCGCACTTCGTGCAGTCGAGCACTTCCGTGCGGAACTTCAGGAAGTCCGACGGCCAGTCCTGCTCCCAGGCATAGGGGAAGGTCGACGTGCCTTTCTTCGGCGCCGACGCGGCCGCTGGGGGCGCCGCCGCCGGAGCGGGCTTGGGCGCGGGCGCCGGGGCCGCCGCGCGGCCCTTCTTCGAGATCGGCAGGAAGTCCGCGCCGAAGAGCGACTCCATCTCGACGTGACGCTTCAGGGGCCGCGTCATGGGGCCGACCCGTTGACGAACTTGATCGTCTCGTCGAGGACCACCCGCTCCGCCTCCTGGATCGTTCCGCGGAACGTCGCGCCCGACGCGCGCGGATGGCCGCCGCCGCCCCACTTCGACGCGAGCACGATGCCGTCGATCCCCGCGTCGGTCCGCCAGGAGACCTTCACCTTGCCCGGCTCGTCGGTTTCCCGGAGCAGGACCGCGACGCGCACGCCCTTGATCGACTTCACCTGGTCGATGTACTCCTGCGTGTCCCCCGGCGGGAACCCGGTCGTCTCGATCAGCTCCTTCGAGATCACGATCCAGCCGACCTTGCCGTCGTCGGTGAGCCGGATCCGTCGGAGCACCTCCGCGAGGAACGCCAGCTGCTCCTTCGTCTTCTGCCGGAAGAGCGCGCTATGGATCTCGCCGGGACGGACGCCGAACTGCAGCAGCTCGGCCGCGTTCAGGTGCGTCTCCGTCGTCGTGTTCGAGAAGGAGAACCGGCCGGTGTCGGTGACGATCGTCGTGTAGACGCACGTCGCGATGTTCTTGTCCGGCTTCACGCCCGCCGCCTTCACGAGCTCCCACACCATCTCGCCGCACGCGGAGAAGGTGGGGTCGACCCAGTTGATGTCGCCGAACCGCTCGTTGGAAGCGTGGTGGTCGACGTTGACCACCGTCAGCTCCTTGCGGGGCAGCGCCTCGGAGATGCGCTCCAGCCGCTGCCACGAGCCCGAGTCGAACGTGAAGACCGCCGAGTAGCCTTTCTTCAGGTCCTCGGGGCCCGATCCCACCGCGTCGGCGCCCGGCAGGAACCGGTAGTCGGGCAGCGCCCCGTGGTCGCAGACCACCTGCGACTTCTTGCCCAGCTTCTTGAGCAGATGGTGGAACGCGAGCTGCGAGCCGAGCGCGTCGCCGTCGGAGCGGACGTGGCCCGAGACCAGGAAGTTGTCGTGCTTCCGGATGAAGGCGAGGAGCTTCTTCACCATCGCCTTCGACCCGGCGCTGAGCTTATGCGGGGGTACCGTGGATTTCGCCATGCTCGATCCTCTCGACCCGCGCCCGGACGATCGTGTTGGGCGCTCCGTCCACGCGCGCTTTCAGATACCGCTCGGTGTAGCCGCCGTCGTCCTCCACGAGCACCTCGACCTCGCGCCCGAGGAAGCGCCGCGCGTAACGGTCCGTGAGCTCGGCCGCCAGCCGCTCCAGCCGGTGGAGCCGCTCCTTCTTCACCCGCGACGGAAGGTCCGCCATTCCGGCCGCGTCCGTGCCCCTCCGCCGCGAATACGGGAAGATGTGGATCCGCGAGAACCCCACGCGACGGCAGACCTCGAGCGTGTTCTCGAACCGCTCGTCGGTCTCGCCGGGGAATCCCACGATGACGTCGGCGGTGAAGCTCGGGTCCGCCACCCGTTCCGACACGCGGTCGCACGCCGCGAGATACTGCGCCGAATTGTACCGGCGGCGCATCGCGCGGAGGACCTCGTCGTCCCCGGACTGGAGCGGCAGGTGGAGATGGGGGCAGAACCGCGGCTCGGCCGCCATCAGCCCGATCAGCGGATCGGAGATCTCGTTCGCTTCGATCGACGACAGCCGCAGCCGCGCCAGACCGGACACGCCGAGGAGCCGCTCCACCAGGTCGGGTAGGAGCGACCGCCGGACGAGGTCCTTCCCGTACGATCCCAGGTGGACGCCGGTCAGGACGATCTCCTTGTACCCGTTGTCCACGAGACGCTTCGCCTCGTCCACCGCACTCTCGAGCGGCCGGCTCACCGCGGTGCCCCGGACCTTGGGGATGATGCAGAACGAGCAGTTGAGGTCGCAGCCGTCCTCGACCTTGAGAAACGCCCGGGTATGGCGGTCGAACCGGGAGATCGTCAGGTCGAAGATCGAGGGCGCCGTGTCGTCGGGCGAGAGCCTCGGATCGTCGCAGAGCGTGGCCTTCTCGTCGTGGGTCACCACGCGGCGGACGCCGGGGAGCCCCAGGAACTCCGACTTGTGGGAGTCGGCCGCGCAGCCGGTGACCGTGATCTCGGAGAACGGGAACCGGCGGGCCAGCCGTCGGACCGTCCGCTGCGCCTCGGACGTCGCCGTCTCCGTCACGGTGCAGGTGTTGATGACGAAGAGATCGGCGCCCCGGTCGGCCTCGACCTCCGTGAGCCCCTTGCGCGAGAACCGCTCCCGCAGCGCCTGGGACTCATACTGGTTGACCTTGCAGCCGAAGGTGACGAACGCGAAGGTTTTCATCGGAGCCGGGAGTATAGAGAAAGGCGGCGCCCTTTGCCACAGTGGCCGCATCGACCGGGAACCCTTCAGGTTTTCCCCTATTCCGGCCGATCTGAAACGTAGAGAAGGGGAAGGGTGCTTTTATGGACAGCCTCCTGTTCGCGGCCCTCCTGGTGGTGCTCCTGGCCTTCGCCGGCGGGATCACGTCGCCCCATCCGCGCGGTCGCCGGATCCGCTAGGTCCGCCGGCCGCCTTGTAATCCCTCCGCGGCTCTGCTAGTGTCGCGTCCATGTCGCGCGTGCTGCTGGCCATGAGCGGAGGGATCGACTCCAGCGTCTCGGCCGTCCTGCTGAAGCGGGCGGGCCACGACGTTACCGGCGTCTTCATGCGCCACGGCGTTCCCGCGGAGCCGTCCGCGCGCCCCGGGAAACAGGGCTGCTGCTCGCTCGACGACGCCTACGACGCCCGCCGCGTCGCCGACCAGTTCTCCATCCCGTTCTACACGCTCAACTTCGAGAAGCCGTTCGAGAAGATCGTCGATTACTTCGTCCGCGAGTACGATCGCGGCGCCACGCCCAACCCGTGCATCGTCTGCAACCGGGACCTCAAGTTCGGCAAGCTGTTCGAATACGCGGACGCGATCGGTGCGGAGTTCGTCGCGACCGGCCACTACGCGCGGGTCGAACGCCGCGGCGACCGCGTCGCGCTGCTCGCCGGCCGGGACGCGAAGAAGGACCAGTCCTACGTGCTCTTTCCGCTCGGCCAGCGGGAGCTCGCGCGGGTGATGTTCCCCGTGGGCGGATTCGAGAAGCCCGAGATCCGCCGCATCGCCGCGGAGGCCGGGCTCCGGATCGCCGAGAAGCCCGAGAGCATGGAGATCTGCTTCGTGCCGGACAACGACCACCGGCGGCTCCTTCGGGAGCGGCTCGGCGACCGGCTTCGCGAGGGCGAGTTCCGCACCCGGGACGGCCGGGTCCTCGGCTCCCACGGCGGCCACCAGCTCTTCACCATCGGTCAGCGTAAGGGCCTCGGCGTCGCGTTCGGGCGGCCGATGTACGTCGTCGGCATCGAGCCCGAGACCAACGTGGTCGTCCTCTCCGAGGAGGATGAGAAGGACCGTGAGTTCTTCGCGCGAGAGGTGAACTGGGTCTCGACCGGGCCCCGCGCCTGCGACGCCCGCGTGAAGATCCGTTCGATGCACGCCGGGGCGGATGCGCGGGTCGAGCCCCTGGGCGACGACCGCGTGCGCATCGCGTTCGCCGAGCCGCAGCGGGCGATCACCCGCGGCCAGGCGGCCGTGTTCTATGAGGGCGACGCGGTTCTGGGCGGCGGCTGGATCGAGTAACAGCACCCAGCACACATTACTCGGCACACAGCAGCAGGGAACCGTACGGGGTACTGTCAGGGCTTGGGAGGGGCGGGAGGTTCGTCGCCGGGAGTCTTCTTGATGCCCTGGATTTCGACGCGCGCTTCCTGGGCGACGCGCTTGATCGACTGGAGCGCTTTGCGGCACCGCGTGGCGGCGATCTTCTTGCCGTTGACGAACTCCTCGTACTGTGTCCGCGCTTCGCCGACCAGACGGGCAAGTTCGTCGTATTTTTCGATGCCCATTTTCATTTCTCCCGGGAGATGCGGCGTATTTTGGGCGGGGCTTCCGGGGGTGTCAACGGTTATTTCTGGTCCTGGAGCCACTTCAGCCAATCGCTTTCGAGCGCCTTCCGGTCGCTCTCGTGCGCGGGATTCAGGAAGGTGTCGGGCTCGGGAAGGCCTTCGCGCACCGCATCATAGTAGTAAGCGAATTCCTCTCCCCGGGTCTCCTGCAGGAAGGCGACCAGCAGCTTCGCGCCGCGCGAGTAGGCGGACGCATGGATGCCCTGGAAGTCGGCCGGCCGCGCGGTGAGCAGCATCGTCACCGTCGGCAGCTCGCTGCCAGGCAGGCCGCGGAGCGCGGCGGGCTTCGCTCCTTCGAGTCGTCCGACCATCCCCTCCGTCAGCCACGGGCTCCAGCCCGCGGCGCCGGCGTCGTAGAGGAGCGCGCGGGCCGCCGCCTGGCGCAGCGCGGCGACGACCGCCTCCTGCTGGAGCTTGCGTTCCATCCGGACGTAGATCGTGCGGCCGGCCGGATCGTAGAGGCCGTCGTTGCCGTTCACCAGCGGCTCGGCGGCCGTCCAGCGGAAACGGCGGACGTCCGTGTCCGGGTCGAGGAGCACGACCTTGATCGGCTCCGTCGGCGCCTTCACCTTCAGGTCGCGCCCGTGGAGCTTCACCGCTTCCGCGACGAACTCCTGGAGCGCCTGGGCCGTGAAGCGGTCGACGTCGTCGCTGCGGCGAGGAACGCGGATCTGGAACATCGCGTGATCGCGCTGGGGGTACTGCCAGTTGCCCAGCGCGCGGCCGAGGCCGCCCGAGAGCGAGTCGCCCCACGCGTGGAGCGCCAGCACCGAAAGGACGAGCGGCGCCAGCAGGGCCGCCGCCTTGAGGGGCGTCCGGCGGTCAGTCATGGGGAGGCCCCTTGCCGCGGTTCAGGATGCGGCTCGCCAGCTTGAGCGTCTTCCGCTCCGCGCGGCTGAGGCTCGCCATCCCTTCGCGGGTGATCTTCTCGAGGATCGCGTCGGTGCGGCGGCGGACGTCGACCTCTTCGAGGAACTGGTCGCGCTCGCGGCGCATCGCGGCCCGCTCGAACGAGCGGTTGATCCGGGGTTCGATGAGGGCGATGGCGGTCGCGGCCAGCATCGCGCCGACCGAAGGGCCGAGGCCCTTGAGCCAGAACGCGAAGACGATCCAGAGGAGGCCCAGGCCGATCAGCGCGGTGCGGAGCCGCATCGGCAGGAAGAAGAGGAACAGCACCGGCCGCCGGGGCCAGGTGAATGCCGCCGTCTGGGCGATCCCGAGCACGGGAGCGCAGAGCGTCGCCGCCGGACCGAACGTCGTCCCGGGCGCGATCACGGGGCCCAGGTACTGGAGCACCGCGTGGGCGACGGCGCCGTACGCGGCGCAGGCGAAGTAGAGGGTGAGGTAGCGGACGGAGCCGATCTCCGCCTCCAGCTCGTTGCCGATCGTGTAGAGCACGTAGATGCCGAGCACCAGCCAGGGGATGTACATCCAGTCGATCAGCTGGACGAAGGAGTAGGTCGCGAACTGCCAGACGTGGAACTTCTCGATGGCGTTCGCCTTGTCGAACTCCAGCCAGACCAGCGCGTCGGAGTTGCTCTTGCTGAGGAAGCCGGTGACGACGAACCCGGTCAGGTTCAGGATGATGAGCAGGTTCGTCCAGGAGAAGCGGTGGGCCCGCGTGCGCTGTTCGGTGTACGGCGAGACGTCTTCCCACGCGGGCATCATTTAAGTGTAGTCCCGCGCAGGAACGAATTCAATCGCGCATTACTCGGCCAGGACCCAGCCCTCGAGGGCGGGATCCTTGCCGGGCCACTTGTCCACCGGCTTGCCGCCGGTGTCCTTCTTCCACACCTTGCCGGCTTCGTTCGTGATGAACGTGAACTTGCCGGTCTGGCCCGGCACGGCCGGCCAGGCGACGACGCCGTACCGCGCCTTGTTGGTCTTGCCGTCGTCCTTCTGGTAGACCCCGCCGTCGGGATCGCTGACCATCATCTTGTAGAAGTAGCCGTTCTTCGGGGCGGGGGCGAGGTTGTACCGCGCGGCGCCGTCGGGATCGGCCGCCGCCGTCGCCGGGTCGACGAGGAAGATCGCCTGGCCCGACCGGTCCTTGAGCGAGTGGAGCCCGGCGACGTCGCGCGTCCAGTAGTCCGCCGCGCCGTTGCCGTCGCTGTCCGAGTTCTTGAAGGTCTCCTCGGCGTTGCGGATGAACTGGAGGCCCAGCTCGGCGAACTTCTCGTTCCCCGCGATGCCGCCCGCCTCGCCGTGCGAATTCATCCGGAGGATCGTGGGGATCGCGATCGCGGCGCCGATCGCGACGAAGCCGACGCCGGACGAGAGGCTGAAGCCGGTGTTCGAGCGCGACTCGATCGTGAGCGCGTCGGGCGTCGTCCGCTTGCACGTGAGCGAGCCGCCGAGGAGGGAGGCGAGCGTCTCCTCGAGCGGGAGCCGGGCGAGGTCGACGACGAGGTCGCCGGTCTCGTCGCGGGCCATGTCGCGCAGCAGGTGGAGGAACGGCTCGGCGATGCCGTAGCCGATCACGAGCTGCCGGCCGAAATCCTGGTAGTTGCGCGAGTCCCACGCCCCCGCGGGGAAGCGGGCGGCCACGTCGGCGTACTTCGGATCCTCGAGGATCGATTTCCCCTTCGCTTCCGAGCGGAGGAGGTGGCGCTTGAGCGACATCGGCGTGCCGCCCAGGAAGAGCGTCTTGTCCTGGATCAGGTAGGAGAGCGAGAGGCTGAACGAGAAGAAGTCGGGGAGCGGGGCGGGAATGCCGGCCATCGCCGGGTCCAGCCGGAACGTGATGTACCGGATCTTCTTGCCGCGGAAGGTCAGCTCCTCGATCGGGAAGCCGGCGTCCGCCGCGGCCTTCTCGAGGGCCGCCTCGAACTTCGCCGGATCGACGAGCGACGCCGCGACGATCGAGTCGGGCCAGAGGCCGCCCGCCTCGGGAAGCGTCGACCATCCGGTCCAGCTCGAGCCGATCGTGGCGAACGCGTCCCGGATCTTGAAGCCGGCGCGCTTCTCATACCCCGCCAGGAGCTCGGTCAGCCCCTGATCGAAGTCGGGATCGATCTTGGAGACGGTCTGCAGGACGTCGAGCATCTCGGCGAAGTTGAGTCCCAGGTGCGAGTACGACAGCGCGCCCGCGGGGACCCTCGAGGCGCAGGGATCCTCGGGAGTGCCGCCCGAGAGCACCTTCAGAAGGCCGCGGTCCTGGCGCGTGGTCGTCAGCGCATACCGCTCGCGCAGGTCCGGTCCGTCGTAGCTCAGCGACATCGCCACCGAGGGGATGTCGGCGATGCCGAGCGCCTCGAACGCGCGGAGCGCGTCGTCGCCCAGCTCGCGGCGGTACTGCTTCAGGCCCTGGGCGATGTTCGCATAGAGCAGGAAGAAGTGGCGGTTCTCGGGCGCGACCCGTGCGCGGGCGGTCTTGAAGGCCGCGTCCTCGCGCAGGCCGGCGGAGTTCTTGTCGGCCGCGGCGTCGACGACCTGGTCCATCCGGTCCTGGCGCGTCGCGACGATCAGCGTCTTCTGGACGACCGTGTAGTAGAGGCGGAAGGCGTCGTCGCCGAACTCGCGCACCGTCGCTCCGGCGCGGCTGTACTCGCCCTCCTTCAGGTTCCCGCCCTGCTGCTTGAGGTTCTCCTTCAGCGCGGCGGCCGCCTTCTCGAGCTTCCCCGCGTCGGGCGCGCCGAGCGAAAGGACGAGGTCCAGTTTGTGCTGGTCGCCGAGCGGCAGGTCGTAGACCGCGAACGAGAGCGGGCCCTGGAGCAGGTCCCAGATCTCGTCGATCGTCAGTCCGGTCATCTGCCGGGCCATCTCGTTGAACGGCGGGGTCATCCGGCCGCCGACGTTGGCGGGCTGCGTCTTCCGCTTCTTCCACCAGGCCTCGAACGGGTCGGTGAAGGCCTTGATTTCCGGATGGTTCACGAGCTTGGCCAGGTTGGACTTGCCGTAGTCGCCGGAGATCGACGCCGACTGCGGGACCGACAGGAAGACCAGTGCGTTCGCGGGGAAGATCCGCTCCGCGAGGAAGGAGTCGGGCGCCTCCTGGGCGATCGTGAGCGAGCCCAGGGCGAGGGCCAGGACGGCGGTGCGGGCGAGCGGACGCATGCTTCCTCCCGAGGTGTGGAAATGGGACTATAGTAGATTCCACCGAACCAATCAAGTAGGCTCGGCTGTCGGAAGCGCGTACAGGGGAGGGACCCTCCATGAAGCGGATCAGCGCGGCGATGATCGTCGTTCTTCTGGCCACCGGAGCCATCGCTCAGGATAAGAAGGACGTCGACAAGGTCGGCAAGGACAAGGCGCCGGTCGTCCTCAAGAAGGCGCTGAACGAGGTCCAGAAGAGGAAGAGCGCGGGGATCAAGGAAGTCGCGGAGCTCACCGCGGGTCCTCAGCGCGTTCCCGCGTCGACGTTCGAAGGCATCCTGCGCAAGGACTTCGCCGGGGTGAAGGGGGCGTCGGAAGTCTACGCGAAAGGGTCGTTCTACCTCGTCAACCTCGGCGGCCGGTTCGATCCGCCCGACCAGGTCGAGGGCCAGGACGCGTTCGCCGCCCAGAGCTACAAGAATCCGTCGGTCCTCCTCGACGAGCTGGGCCGCAACACGTCGCCGCCGCAATTCGGCCCGGACGAGATGGTCGACGGCAAGGACTGCAAGGCCGTGGACGTGGTCACGGACGGCGCGCTGCTCAAGCAGCACCTGAAGGAGTTCGGCGAGCGGCTCAACCGGTCGATGAAGGGCATGACGGGCTTCGCGGGCGCGCAGATCTTCGACATGAAGAACGCGATCGACGAGAAGAACACCACGTCGACCTACCACGTCTGCATCGGCAAGGACGACCTGCTGATCTACCGGATCGATTTCGTGATTCGTCCGAAGATCAAGCCGGGCGCGCTGCCCGCGCAGATCCCGCTGCCGAACGACATGATGCAGAAGATCGACGTGTCCTTCTCGAAGTGGGATGAGGAGGTCGCGTTCGAAATCCCCGCGTTTATCAAGGGGAAATGGGGTATTAAGTAGGCGAGAATAGAGAATCAGAATAAAGAAGTAGGGAAGAGGGCCCCGCCCTGCAGCGAAGAGGCAGCGAAGAGGGGCCCGCCCGCAAGTCGGAAAGGAGGTTCGCCATGCGTCATCTTGAATGCGCTTCCACGTCGCCGAGCCTCCGGTCCATCGCTCGATAGCATTTCCCGGAGGCTCTCCCGTGTCGCAGACGGCTCTTCGTCTGCCTTCAGATTCACGATGATCACGTGGGAGCTTTATGTCCTCGCGTCAGGAATCGAACCGCCCGAAGTGGGCGGATCACAAGACGCTCCGGCTCTGCCGGCAGGTCCTGGAGGCGCTCCAGATCGGCCTGGCGGGCTGCGCGGATGACGTCCTTCAGCAGGTCTATGTCGCCTCGGTGGATCCCGGCGCCGATCCGTCGCGGCTCGAGGTCACGGTGGAGCTTCCGCCCGACCTCAACCCCGCCGACGCGATCGTCCGGCTCGAAGGGGCGAAAGGCCTGCTCCGGTCGCTCGCGGCCGAGTCCATCTCGCGCAAGAAGGTGCCGGACCTGATCTTCCGGGTCGCCCGGAGGGAATGATCGGGAGGGGCCCACGGGGCAGAGATGCTCCGTGGGCTCTTTCGGATTTCGGATTTTCGGGCTAGGCCTGGGCCGGCGACCTGCGGGGAGCCGGGGCGTCGTCGGGCATCGGCTCGTTCTGGGACGTCGTCAGCTGGTACATGATCCCGAAGAGGAGCAGGGGGAGGAAGATGCAGAGGTGGACCAGGACCGCCAGGTCGGCCTTCACCTCGCCGATCAGCTTCGAGACGATCGCCGCCGAGACGCCGTAGGTGATGAACACGGCGCCGATCAGGGCCGAGTTGAAGACGAAGAAGAACTTCGGGAAGATCGCGCCCAGCCCGCCGCCGAGCAGGAACGCCATGGAGATCGCCGACAGCGTGTGGTCGCCGGGCCGGAAGTAGGCGGGGAAGAGCACCGAGCCCAGGATGGCCACGGTGAATCCGCCCAGCAGCAGCCCGACGAACCGGCGCCAGCACGTGGCGATGAACGCGCCGCCCACCGCGCACGTGGCCAGGTACAGCATCGGGGTGACTCCGCCCCCCGCCGGCTGAAGATGGCTCTTCAGCATCAATCCCGCCCAACCGCCCACCAGGAATCCGGTCACGCCCAGGAAGTAGGCGTGATGTTTCCACGCGAAGAGGAGGAAGGAGCCGCCGAAGACGATGGAGAGAAGCGCCACGATCTCGGGGAAGTGACTCCCCACCATGTTCTGGGTGGCCGAAAGGTTCAACCGTTCGACCAGCGCCACCAGCTCTCGAATCATCAGGGACTCCCGCTGATGATAGCTATCGGCGCGGGGTCCTATTTTTCTTCAAGAAGTTTTGCGACGCAATTGCGAAAATCCCGGCCCGCCACGTTGTAGAACCGGATCTTGCCCTTGCGGTCGATCACCGTGAGCGACGGCAGGCCCCGCACGTCGTAGAGCCGCGCGAACTTGCCGTCGATGCCGCGGCCGTCGTGGAACAGCATCCAGTCGGCCCGCGTCTGCGCCTTGTAGATCGCGATCTCCTTGCGGTCCGCGCCGATCGAGACGCCGACGATCTGTAGGTCGTCGCCGCGGCCGGCCTTCGCGGCCTCCTCGCGGGCGCGCCTCAGGAACTGGCCCTCCGTCGGCGACGACGCCCCCGGCTCGAAGAAGTAGACCACCACCACCTTGCCCCGCATCTTCTCGAGCGACGTGTCGCGCCCTTCGATGTCCTTCTCGGCGAACCCGGGCGCGTCCTGCCCGAGCTTGAGATACTCGTTGAGATGGCGCCGCGCGATCTCCACCGGCTCCTTGTCGGGACAGTCGCGGATGATCTCCTCGAGCGTCCGCCGCGCGTCCGCGTTCTTCTCCTGGACGTGGTAGACGACCGCGAGCTGCATCATCGCGCCCCACGACTCCTTCCGGCCCTTGAACTCCTCGCGCGCCTTCAGGAGCAGCTCCACCGACTCGTCGTACTTCTTCTCGTTCTGGAGCGTGATCGCGGCGTAGAG